>Ga0157371_10005779_pt1 | contig 10361 bp, 9 predicted proteins | sample C45metaG_FD_113462 | JGI IMG/M metagenome (GOLD analysis project Ga0157371, IMG submission 113462) | Corn rhizosphere microbial communities from Kellogg Biological Station, Michigan, USA - C4-5 metaG | ecosystem: Host-associated > Plants > Roots > Rhizosphere > Soil | place: USA: Michigan...
AATTCTACCTGACGGCACCGTCGCCGTGCCCTTATCTGCCGGACCGCAGCGAGCGCAAGGTGTTTACGAATCTCGTTGGCGACAAGGCCGGCGATCTCAATGACCTGCTGACCCATGGCGGCTTTCGCCGCAGCCAATCCATTGCCTACCGTCCGGCGTGCGACCAATGCCGCGCCTGCGTCTCGGTGCGCGTCATCGCCAACGAATTCCGTCCCTCGCGCAACTTCCGCAAAGTGCTTGCGCGCAACGCCGATATCGTCGGCGAGCTGCGCAGTGCGGTTCCGACGTCAGAACAGTATTCGATCTTCCGCGCCTATCTCGATCAGCGCCATCGTCACGGCGGCATGGCCGACATGACCGTACTCGACTACGCCATGATGGTCGAGGACAGCCACGTCGAAACCCGCATCGTCGAATATCGCCGGCGCAATGCCGATACGGGCATCACCGGACGCGGCAGCGACCTCGTGGCCGTGGCGCTCACGGACGTGCTGAGCGACGGATTGTCGATGGTGTATTCCTTTTTCGAGCCGTCCGAAGAGAACCGCTCGCTCGGCACCTTCATGATCCTCGACCACATCACGCGTGCGCGGCGGCTTGGCCTGCCCTACGTCTATCTCGGCTACTGGATCGAAGGCTCGCGCAAGATGGATTACAAGGGCCGCTTCCTTCCGCAGCAACGCCTTGCGCCTTCGGGCTGGCTGCGCGTGGACGCCAGAGGCGAGGCACTGAGCGAGCCGCAGGACTAGCCGCGAGCCGGTGCTAGCCCGCGATCGTATCGAACAGCAGCTTGACGTTGAGGATCACGATGAAGCTCGCGATCAGCCACGCGGCCACCGCCCACATCGGAGAGATCGCAAACTCGCCCATCTTGCGCCGGTCCGAAACGAAACGGACCAGCGGGATCACCGCGAACGGCAGTTGCATCGACAGAATGACCTGACTGAGGACCAGCAATTGCCCGGTGCCGCGTTCGCCATAGAGCGCGGTGACGAAAATCACCGGCACGATGGCGATGCCGCGGGTGACGAGCCGGCGCGCCCACATCGGCATCCGCAAGCGCAGAAAACCTTCCATCACGATCTGGCCGGCAAGCGTCGCGGTCACGGTTGAGTTGATGCCGGACGCCAGCAGCGCAATCGCAAACAACGTCGATGCGATGCCAAGCCCCAGCAATGGCGACAGCAGTTTGAAGGCATCGCCGATCTCGGCGACGTCGGTGTGACCGCTCCTATGGAAGGTCGCAGCCGCCACGATCAGGATCGCCGCGTTGACGAACAGCGCGAGCATCAGCGCCAGTGTGCTGTCCGTCGTCGCCCACTTGATGGCGTCGCGACGGCCTTCGCCCGTTCTCGGATAGGCCCGGGTCTGCACGATCGACGAATGCAGATAGAGATTATGCGGCATGACAGTCGCGCCGATGATGCCGATGGCGATGTAGAGCATCTCGGGATTGGTGACGATCTCGCGCGACGGCACAAAGCCGCGCAGGATTTCCGCGACCGGCGGCGCCGCGGCCACGATCTGGATCGCAAAACAGACGGCAATCACGATCAGCAGCGCAACCACGAAGGCTTCGAGAAACCGAAAGCCGCGGTTCATCAACAGGAGCAGCAGGAAGGCGTCCAGAGCCGCGATCAGCGCACCGCCGATCAAGGGAATGCCGAACAGCAGTTGCAGCGCGATCGCCGTGCCGATCACTTCCGCCAGATCGCAGGCGATGATGGCCGCCTCGCAGGCAAGCCACAGCATGAAATTGACCGGCCGTGAAAAGCTATCCCGGCAGGCCTGCGCGAGATCCCGATCGGTGGCGATGCCGAGCCGCGCAGCCAGCGCCTGCAGCAGGATCGCCATGATGTTCGAGAGCAGGATGACAGCGAGCAGCGTGTAGCCGAACCGCGAGCCGCCGGCGATGTCGGTCGCCCAGTTGCCGGGGTCCATGTATCCCACGGAGACCATGTAGCCTGGCCCCGCGAAGGCCAGCAGGCGGCGCAGCCAATGCCCGGTCGCGGGCACCCGCACCGTCGCATGAACCTCCTGAAGGCTCGGTTGCACAGCCTCCACGGATCGCCAGCCGTCGGCGAAAACCGACCCTCGCGGGCTCTTTAGGGCCGATTCAGGCGGCAAAGCGTGCGTCTTGGCATCCATTCACCCGATGATGGACCAGTTCTCCCTTTATTGCAACTCATTTGCAACTGCATCTAGGAGACCGCGAAGAGGCGGCTACAAAAACCTGAAGTGGTTTTGGTGTCGATCAGTCCCCGCGCCGCCTGATCCGGAAGCGGGTGGCTCGTCCGTCGAGCGGCGGCCAGTGTCACGACTAACCTGCTGACCAAGGAATCACGCCATGACCGCCGCCCCGACATCATCGCTGCCCTCGACATTCAATCGCCTGGCATGGTCGAACCTCGCGGCGCAGTCCGCCGAACAGGTGGCGCTGGCGGCAGCGCCGATCGTCGCCGTTCTCATGCTCGGCGTCGGCGAAGGCGAAACCGGCGTCTTGCAGACCGCCTTGACGCTGCCGTTCGTGCTGTTCGCGATTCCTGCAGGTCTTCTGGCCGACCGCATCTCGCGGCGCTGGCTGATGGCGGGTTCGGAAGCGTTGCGGGCGGCGGCGCTGCTCACGATCCTCGGTCTGATATGGTTCAAACTGCTGACGCTCCCCCTGCTCGCCCTGCTTGGATTCATCGCAGTGTGCGGCACGGTCGCCTACAGTGTCGCGGCACCGTCGCTCGTGCCATCGCTCGTATCGCCTATACTCTTGCCCGCCGCCAATGCGCGCATCGAATTGGCGCGCACCGTCGCCTTTGCCAGCGGCCCGGCGCTCGGCGGCGTTCTGGTCGGATGGGTCGGCGCAGCTCCGGCGTTCGGTTTTGCCGCAGCACTTTCCGCCATCGCGGTGGTGCTGCTAGCAGGCATTTATGAGCCACCACGGCCGGTCGTGCCGGTCCGGCATCCGGTCCAGGACATTTGGGAAGGCGCTGCCTTCGTTTTCAATCACGCCCTGCTGCGGCCGGTGTTCATCACCCAGTTCATCTTCAACACCGGCTCGTTCCTGGTGCTCGCGATTATCGTTCCCTATGCGGTCCGGCGACTCGGCCTGTCCGCCTCGGGCGTCGGCACCACGCTCGCGATGTATGGCGTCGGCATGGTGGTCGGCGCGTTGCTGGCGACGCGCGTGATGAAGCGCCTGCAATTCGGCACGGTGATCACGCTCGGTCCGGTGACAGGCTTTGTGGCCGCCATCGTGATGGCGTCGACGACGATCATTCCGACGCCGCTGCTCGCGGGCCTGAGCTTCTTCCTGCTCGGCGTCGGGCCGATCCTGTGGGTGATCAGCACCACGACGTTGCGTCAGTCGGTGACGCCGCCGCGGCTGCTCGGCCGCGTGTCCGCGATCAATATCATGAGTTACGGCGCGCGGCCGCTCGGTGCTGCGCTCGGCGCGCTCGTTGGTGGTCTCTACGGCGCGGAAGTCTGTCTCTATCTCGCGGTGGCGATCTTCGGCGCGCAGGCGCTGGTGATCCTGATGTCGCCGGCAGTGTCGCTCACCCGGCAGCCGGACATGGTGGGCGACGATCTGGCCGCGCAAAAGTGCTGAGGCGAACCCGAGGCCAAATTGTGGCCGCTCGCGGCAAGGCAGATCGGCCTCCCCGCCCCTGAGAATTCCGGATGGAGCCAGCCGGAACCCTGTTGCAGTTCGTTTTATATGATATACGTCATCCCAAAGCAGATGAGGGATGCCGTGACCGACCAGACCGTTTCCGGAGCCGCCCAGGGCGAGACTGCCACCTCCACCTCCCGGCGCGTTGCGATCCTCGCGGCGCTGGCTTCGTCCGGCACGCTCGCCACCAACATCCTGCTGCCCTCGCTGCCGCAGATGGCGACTTCCTTAAGGGTGTCGACCGCGGAGGTTACCGCGTCGATCACGGTCTTCCTGATCGTGTTCGCGCTCGGCCAGCTTGCGGTCGGGCCGCTGTCCGATCGCTACGGCCGGCGTGGCCCGGTGCTGGCGGGCTTCGTCATCTTCATCGCCGGCAGTGCCTGGTGCGGCCTCGCGCCCGACCTGCCGCATCTGCTGGCGGGCCGCATGGTGCAAGCCGCCGGCGCTTGCGCCACCTCGGTGCTGTCGCGCGCCATCGCCCGCGATCTCTACACCGGCACGGCGCTGGCGCGGGTGATGTCGTTCATCACCATCGCCATGGCGGCCGCGCCCGGATTTTCGCCGCTGCTCGGCGGCGCGCTCGACCGCCTGTTTGGCTGGCGATCGGAATTCGTCTTCGTCGGCCTGTTCGCTGCAATCGCAGCGGCCGCCTACGGAACGATCCTCGGCGAAACCCATCGCGCGGCACGCATCCCGCTCAATCCCGGCGCGATTGCACGAACTTATCTTAGCCTGTCGACCGACCGGCGATTCCTGATCCCCGCCGCGACCGTGGCGCTGATCATGGGCGGGCTGTTTGCGATGTTCTCCGCATCGCCGCGCATCCTGATCGAGGCGCTGCACTTCGCGCCGCTTCAGCTCGGCCTGTTCTTCGCCGGGACGGTGATGATGGTGTTCGCGGCGGGAATGCTGGCGACCCGGCTGGCGCCACGCCTCGGCCTCGACCGCTCGATACAGATCGGGCTTGCGCTCGCGGCGGCCGGCAGCATCGCGCTGCTGCTGGTCGCCCTGTTCGACGGACGCTTCCTGCCGTTCCTCGGCAGCACCTGCGTCTTCCTGCTCGGCATGGGGATCGTCAATCCGCTCGGAACTGCGCAGGCGCTGTCGCCGTTCGGGGAAAAGGCCGGCGCGGCCTCGGCCCTGCTCGGCTTCTGGCAGATGATGGGCGCGGCGATCGGCGTCTGGCTCGCCACCGCGATCGCGCACGACGCGATGACAGCGCTTGGCCTCGTACTTATGTTGGCCTCGCTGCTCGCGCTCCTGCTCTACACGATGCGGGCGCGAGGGGCTTAAGACCCTTACTATCCGCTGGCCGCTCCCAATTTTAATTGACAATGAACGGCTGCTCCGTTGTAATTTAACCCATGGGGGTATGCGATCCCCCCACGAGGCGACATGCCCAAGTATCGCGTCCCGTTTTTTGCGAGGGCGCAGTCATGTCATCCTACACATCCATATCTCCAGATAAACTTGCGCGGTTGATCGGTACGGCGAATACGCCAGTGCTGATCGACGTTCGTACTGACGAGGACTTTGCCGCTGACCCACGGCTGCTACCCGGCGCCATCAGACGTAAACCTCAGGATGCCGCCGATTGGGGCGATCGGCTCACAGAACGATCAGTGATCGTCGTTTGCCAGAAAGGCCAGAAACTCGCCGAAGGGACCGCCGCGTGGCTGAGGCACGTCAACGTACCGGCCGAGATACTGGAAGGCGGGTTCGAGGGTTGGAGGACCGCCAAACTTCCGTTGGTGCCAGCCGCAAAACTACCGGTTCGAGACGCCCAAGGCCGGACCATCTGGGTTACGCGCGCACGTCCGAAGATAGACAGGATCGCCTGCCCATGGCTCATTCGGCGTTTCATCGATCCCAAGGCCGTGTTCTTGTTTGTGGCGCCGTCCGAAGTTGAGGCCGTTGGCGAGCAGTTCAACGCCGCTCCCTTCGACATCGAAAATGTATTCTGGAGCCACCGCGGCGAACTCTGCACGTTCGATGCGATGATCGAGGAATTTGGCCTCGGGACACCGCCACTGCTGCGGCTGGCAATCATGGTGCGTGCCGCCGATACCGGGCGGCTCGATCTATCGCCAGAAGCACCAGGTCTGCTTGCGGCATCGCTCGGTCTGTCGCGCATGTATGACGACGACCTTAAGCAACTTGATGCGGGCATCGTACTGTACGACGCGTTCTATCGCTGGTGCAGAGACGCAACGGGCGAAACCCATAACTGGCCGACCAACAAGGCAAAGCCATGAGCGATCTCGCGGCATCCGGCAAGGTTATCCGCCAAGATATCCAGCACAGCATCACTTTCGCCGAAGCCTTTCGAGTCTGGTCGAAAGTGGCGCTGTTGAGTTTTGGCGGACCCGCAGGGCAAATCGCCGTCATGCATCGCATTCTGGTGGAGGAAAAGAACTGGATTTCCGAGAGCAGGTTCTTGCATGCGCTCAACTACTGCATGCTGTTGCCCGGACCCGAGGCGCAACAGCTTGCCATCTATATCGGCTGGCTGCTGCACCGGGTGGCGGGCGGCATCATGGCTGGCGGCCTGTTCATCGTGCCTGGCATCGTCTCGATTATGACGCTGAGCTATATTTATGCTGCATTCGGCAATGTCGGCTTTGTCGATGCACTGTTCTTCGGCTTAAAGGCGGCGGTGCTTGCCATCGTGATCCAGGCTGTCGTTCGTGTCGGCAAGCGAGCATTGCGCAACCGGATCATGATCAGCCTCGCTGCGATTGCTTTTATCGCGATCTTTTTCTTCAACGTTCCTTTTCCGATCATCATTATCGGAGCCGGCGTGATCGGTTACCTCGGTGCGAAAGCCGGACGGCCGGAGTTCGCCGTCGTTGAGCATGGAGGCGGCAAGAGTGAGGCCGCCATCGACAGCATGCTCGACGACAGGCTGCCGGACCACGTCCGGCCCACCATGGCTCGTGCGTTGAAGGTCGGCACACTATGGTTGGCGTTATGGCTGGTGCCTGTAGCTGCGCTGCTCATCGCACGCGGACAGACGAACGTGTTTAGCCAGATCGCCGTGTTCTTCAGCAAGATGGCGATGGTGACGTTCGGCGGAGCCTACGCGGTACTGGCTTATGTGGCCCAACAGGCGGTCGAGCACTACCACTGGCTGCAACCGCGCGAGATGCTCGACGGTCTCGGTATGGCCGAGACCACACCGGGTCCGCTCATCATGGTGCTGCAATTCGTGGGCTTTATGGCCGCGTATCGCGATCCCGGCACCTTGCCGCCGATGGTGGCCGGAACGCTCGGCGGCTTGCTAGCAACCTGGGTAACGTTCACGCCCTGCTTTCTCTGGATCTTTCTTGGCGCGCCCTTCATCGAGGCGATGCGCGGCAACAAGGGACTCGCGGGTGCTCTATCCGCGATTACAGCCGCTGTTGTCGGCGTCATTCTCAATCTGTCGATCTGGTTCGCGCTTCACACGGTATTTCGAGATACCGTCCCGGTGCGAGCGTTCGGGCTTTCGTTCGACAAGCCGGTATTGGCGAGTCTCGATATCGTCGCGCTGACCCTGGCTGTCGCCGCTGCCATTGCGATCTTCCGCTTCAATGTCGGCATGCTGATCGTTCTGGCCACTTCATGTCTGGCTGGCGTCGCACTCCGGCTAGCAGGCGCGATCTGACCAACGACCGGTACGACCTAGCCTCTGGAAACGACTTCGCCGTCTTCCTTTGTGAAGGAAACGACAGGCTTGTCGAGGAGATCGAGCACCAATTCGGAAGGGCGGCAGATCCGCGTCCCCTTCTCCGTCTCGACGATCGGACGCTGGATCAGGATCGGATGCGCCGCGATAGCATCCAGCAATTCGTCATCCGTGCGCGCGGGATCGCCGAGGCCAAGCTCCGCATAAGGCGTGCCCTTCTCGCGCAGCAGTCCCCGGATAGTTGTTCCCATGGCATCTGCGAGCGCACGCAGCCGCGCACGATCCGGCGGCCGCTTGAGATATTCGACGATCACCGGCTCCTCGCCGCTCCGCCGGATCATCGCCAGCGTGTTGCGGGATGTGCCGCAGGACGGGTTGTGATAGATCGTGACGGTCATAGTCGAACCTCCTTGCCGATGGCAGCAGCATCGCCGGCTCCGCGCAGCAGCCAGCCAATGACGACCAGACCGACAATAGCGCCACAACATTCGGCCGCGATGAAGCCCGGCAGGTCGTGCGGACGGATACCGGAAAATGTGTTTGTCAGCGAGCGCGCTATCGCGACGGCCGGATTGGCAAACGACGTCGACGCGGTGAACCAGTAGGCCGCTGCAATATAGAGGCCGACCAGCCATGGCACCGAGGTGCGCTCAAATCGAATCCCCGCGAGAATGGTTGCGATCAGCCCGAACGAAGCGACCGCTTCCGCGAACCATTGCCCGCCGCCGGTGCGAACCTTCATCGAGGCCTCAAGCAGCGGCAGCCCGAACATCGCATGCGCGATCATCGTGCCGGCAATCCCTCCGGCGATCTGCACGGCGACATATATCAGCGCGTCGTTTGTCGAAAACTCGCGCTTGAGCCAGAAAACCAGCGTGACGGCGGGATTGAAATGCGCGCCGGAAATCGGGCCGAACACGGCAATGAGAACGACGAGGATCGCGCCCGTGGGAAGCGTATTACAGAGCAACGCCAGCGCCGCATCCTTCGTCAAATTCTCCGCCATGATGCCGGAACCGACAACGGTTGCGACCAGCATCGCCGTCCCGAGCGCTTCGGCCACCGCGCGGCGTGAAAGATCGAATCCCGACATCAGGGGCAACAGGCTGAAGATGGCGTCGCCGGTACAGCCTTGGGCGCGCAACAGGCGCTCTGAGGCTCCGCATCCTTTTGATGAGCAACGCGCGCATCGCGCTCGCCGCTGCCGTCGCCATAGCTGATGCTCTCACCTGTCGTATGGAATGTCTCCCAGGCGATCCCCGAGGGATCGTCGATCCACGACTTCTCCGATTTGGCGTAGCAACATGCGGTTTCGCCCTGGTCGATCACGACGCCGCCGGCGTTACGCAACCGTCCATAGACCTCCTGAAGCTCATCGGCGCTTTCGACCTGGATACCGAGATGATCCAGACCCGGTTCGCGTCCCCGCGTCGAGATGGCAAAGTTCACGCGGGGATCGTCGAGCATCCATTTGGCGTAATCGCTCTTGAGAACGGAGGGTTCGGTCGCGAACAACGCTGAATAGAATCCGATCGACTGCGAAAGGTTTTCGACCGCGACGTGAACGTGCAACCGTTTCATGGTTTGCTCCTTCCCTAAACCGGAATCTTGGTGCGCTTGCCGCGCGTTGGCTTACAGGCTGCCGACGGCATGCAAAGCTCGACGCTGCCGCCGCAACAATCCTCGACCAGAAAGCGCGTCAGCTTCTGCAGGACCACGAGGTTCGCCCGGTAGATGATCGAGCGGCCCCGCCGCTCTGCCGTCACCAGCCCTGCGCGTGACAGCACGCCAAGGTGCGCCGACATGGTGTTCTGCGGCGCTCCCGCCTTGCGCGCGAGTTCGCCCGCGGCGAGACCATGCGGCTCATGCCGGACGAGCAAGCGGAACACGTCAAGCCGCGTCCCCTGCGCGAGAGCCGACAAGGCGAAGATGGCTGTCTCTGATTCCATATATCCAGATATATGGAAATATATTTTGACTGTCAACGCAACGCGTGCCTATAAGCTCAAAAGGGTCAGACAAGAACCATGAGTCCCAGACAGCTTCCGATCATCCTCGCGCTGGGGACCACCCAGACGCTGGCCTGGGCCTCGAGCTATTATCTTCCGGCCATTCTCGCCGATCCCATCGGCCACGATCTCGGCGTTTCCAGCAACTGGGTCTTTGGCGCGTTCTCCGCCTCGCTGGTGATTTCCGCGCTGCTTGGTCCCCGGATCGGCCGCCAGATCGACGCTGCTGGCGGCCGGCAGGTGCTCTGCGGGTCCAACCTCATACTGGCCGCGGGCCTTGCGCTGCTCGCCTGCTCCTATTCGGTGCCGGTCATGGTCGTGGCGTGGCTGTTGCTTGGGCTTGGCATGGGGCTCGGCCTCTATGACGCCGCGTTCGCAGCGCTCGGACAGATCTACGGCGACACTGCACGACGCTCGATCACGGGGATCACCCTGCTGGCCGGTTTCGCGAGCACCATTGGATGGCCGCTGACGGCCTGGGGACTGGACACCATCGGCTGGCGCGAGACCTGTTTCGCATGGGCCGCGGCGCACATGCTGATCGGCTTGCCGCTGAATTTCGTGTTCCTGCCTGGCACGGTCCGCGCCAAGGCGACGGCGGCAAAGCCCGTCAAGCCGCACATTCCGATCGATCGCACCATGATCCTGCTGGCGTTCGCCTTTGCGGCGGCCTGGAGCGTCACCGGCGCCATGGCGGCGCACCTGCCGCGCATTCTCGAAGCCAATGGAGCGACCAGTATCCAGGCGATCGCAGCGGGCGCGCTGATCGGCCCGGCGCAGGTGTTCGCGCGCATCGTCGAGGCCGGCTTTCTCAGCCGCTATCATCCCCTGATTTCGACGCGGCTGGCCTGCCTGACCCATCCCTGTGGCGCGGCGATCATGATGGCCAGTAACGGCACGGCGGCGGGCGTATTCGCGATCTTTCACGGTTCGGGCAACGGTATCCTGACCATCGCACGCGGCACGCGGCGCCTCGCGATCTTCGACTCCGAAAACTATGGCTCTCGGCTCGCATTGATCG
>Ga0157371_10005780_pt1 | contig 10360 bp, 10 predicted proteins | sample C45metaG_FD_113462 | JGI IMG/M metagenome (GOLD analysis project Ga0157371, IMG submission 113462) | Corn rhizosphere microbial communities from Kellogg Biological Station, Michigan, USA - C4-5 metaG | ecosystem: Host-associated > Plants > Roots > Rhizosphere > Soil | place: USA: Michigan...
CAGCAAAACCAGTGAAAGTAGTTCTGCTTTCGTCAGATCTCCCTTTAGAGAATTAATTGCGACCGCAGTTATAGACCAGTAGTGCGCTCGAGCGGATGAAGCAGGCACTGTCAAAAACAATGTCCGCTATGAGCGAATAGCGGACATTCCAGATATTCAGGCGGCTCGAAGCCGCGAAGGCATCAAGTCCGGGCTTTACGTTACGACCAGGACGTGAGCGGGAATATAAAGCAAGATCACAGCTGAGATATCGCATCCTGGGTGCCACCGTGCGCGGCTATGAACATTTCGACGGCCGACCGGCAATATGATTCGATTTCGTTGTCGTCCTCTGCTCTGGCCTTATCGAAGCGCGCGATAATCAGAAGGTCGGAGCCTTTAAAAAGCGCGGCAAATAAGCGGGCAGATTGAAGTGGATCGGGAACATTCAGAAGCGTCTTCTCGTGCAACTGACGCAAAAGGTTTTCGATTTGGGCGAGGACATGAGCGGGCCCGGCTTGGTAATGGAGTTTGCTTAACGACTTTTGATTCGTTTTGTCGGCCATGACCATGGCTTCGACGCTACTGACGTCGGGTCTTAACAGCGTGCGCAGCAGTAATGTTCCAGCTGCCATCAGTTGATCTTCAACTGAACCGTCCACGCCTTCAGAAAGAGCCTGTGGTGCAAACAACTGCTGGCAACCGGCCACGATGGCCGCGCTGAACAGTGCCTCCTTATTCTCGAAATGCCGATAGATGCTGAGTTTGGATATCTTTGCCCGCTGAGCAACCTTATCAAGGGTTGTTGCCTGAAATCCCAGTTCTGCAAAGAGTTCTGAGGCGGCCTCGACGATTGTCTGGCCAAGCGCCTCGTTAACAGGACGGCCCCGCCGGGTCGGGTTATTTTTTCTGGTCACTTTAAATACAGTCCTTGACAGTATCGTAATTATTTAATTACGATACCACGTAGTTTCATAAATGTGCAAGGTGGGCCAGATTCAGCCCAGCGCCCTAAATCCTCAACCCGGAACTCATTATTATGAATGACGTTATCATCATTGGCGGCAGCTTTGCCGGTCTTGCCGCCGCCCTGCAGCTTGGTCGTGCCCGCCGTAAGGTCACGGTCCTCGACACTAACCGGCAACGCAATCGCTTTGCTGGCCGTTCACATGGTGTGCTCGGCCACGATCACAAGCCGCCGCAGGACATCCTGGCCGAAGCACGGCAGCAGCTGGCACGCTATCCAACGATAACGCTGGTCAACGCGCGGGCCGAGAGTGTAACCGGCACCTTAGACGATTTCTGCGTCGTCACGGATGATAACGAAAGCCTGCGGGCGCGCCGCCTGATTCTGAGTTATGGCGTCGCTGACCAGATGCCTGATATTCCAGGCTTTGCCGACAGCTGGGGGACGTCCATTATACCCTGCCCCTATTGCGACGGTTTTGAAGTCGCCGGCCAGCACTGGGGACTCGTCTGGTCTGGCCCGCAGTCGCACAATCAGGTCAGGCTCTTCCATGACTGGACAGACAGGCTGACTGTTTTTGGCAACGGTCACGACATCACCCCCGACATACGGGCCGATCTGGCCGCCCGCCGGGTACCTCTGGTTGATGGCAGGATCACCGAAATCGAACCTCATGGGAGCCATAGTGCCACCATCAGAATCGAAACCGGCTCCGATGTTTCAGTTGATATTCTATTCGCGCATCCGCGTACCAGGCCGTCCGCAAGCCTTCATGACGCACTGGGCCTCGCCACGGTTAATACGCCAACAGGCATCGCTCTTAAGACCGATGAGCGCCGCGAAACCAGTACGCCAGGTATCTACGCCGCCGGTGACCTTGCCAATCCAGCCATGGCCTCAGTCACCACCGCAATATCGCACGGCGCGATAGCGGGTATTTCCGCTCAACAGTCGATGCTGGTTTGACGGGGCACACATGGAATTTGAACATATCACTTTCGACCTGCCCCACGGTATCTTTCACGCGCTGCAGGGTGGAGATCCCGATGGCCAGCCGACGATCTTCCTGCACGGCTTCCCAGACCATCCACCAACTGCGAAGGCCTTTCTTGCTGAGCTTGGCCGCCGTGGCCGTTATGTGATAGCCCCATGGCTTCGCGGTTACGCGCCGTCTCCGACTGCGGGGCCGTTCGACTTCGCAGCCCTCACCAGCGACGTGCTCGCGCTGATCGACTGCTGGTCTCCGGGTCGGCCTGTGGAGTTGATCGGCCACGATTGGGGTGCTCTGATTACGTACGATGCCTGCGTCACCGCGCCAGAGCGTATCGAACGCGCAGTCACGCTGGCGATCCCGCATCCACTCACTTTCATGGGCCGGATGACCAGCCCGGCCCAGCTACGACGTAGCTGGTACATGGGGCTTTTTCAACTGCCTGGAAGCGGATGGGTCGCCACCGCCCGTGATCTTGCCCTGATTGACCACCTCTGGCGGCAGTGGTCGCCCGGCTTCTCGCTTGAGCCTGCGCTCCGCAAAGAACTACACGAGCACCTGTGGGCGAGCATGCCCGCGCCCTTAAAGTTCTACCGGGCAATGTTGCGGCCCGGCATGTTTGATGCGACGCGCCGAATGTCTCAGCCGATTAAGGTGCCCGTGTTGCAGCTTCACGGAGCAAACGACGGCTGCATCCTCTCAGCACAGGTCGACGACCAGCATCGGTTTGCCGCCCGGCGCACAAACGAGGTCGTTCCTGACCTTGGCCACTTTCTGCACATTGAGGCACCCGAGGCAATTGCGAAACGAATCGCGGCATGGGCCTGATTAGCATCGTTCCCCAGCGCCGATAAATGGATCGTTAATTGAGAGCAGATCAGAACAAGGAGATTGCATGGCAGAGCAAAACATCTATCAGGCTGCAGACTGGAAAGGTCAAAGTGGGGAGCATTGGGTCGCCTACCAGGCCCGGCTTGATGCAATGGTCGCGGTGTTCGGTCAAGCCGCGATCAACGCCGCTTCGCCCGCGAAGGGTGAGCGCGTACTGGACATTGGCTGCGGAGCGGGCGCCTCGAGTCTGGCTCTGGCCGCCTGCGTTGGCGCGGAGGGTCAAGTGCTGGGTGTGGACATATCCGAACCGTTGATTAATAGAGCGCGTGCGCTCACAGCATATGATATGCCAGCCCTGTTCCAGGTGGCCGACGCGAGCAGCGTCGAACTGCCCGAAGGCTCGTTCGACATCCTGTTTTCACGTTTCGGTGTGATGTTTTTTGATAATCCGATAGGGGCATTCGGCCATATGCGACGCACGCTCCGACCAGGCGGGCGGGTGGCTTTCGTTTGCTGGCGCGGCGTTGCTGAAAATGACTGGATGCGTCTTCCCATTAACGCGCTTAAGAGTATTGTTCCGCTGCCCGATCCTGAATCGCTAAGCCCATTTTCATTCGGCGCCAGCGGACGGGTAACACACATCCTGACAGCAGCCGGTTTCGCCGATATCGTTATCATACCATTCGATGCTTCGGTTCCGTTCGGTAAGGGCGGGACGCGGGGCGCGGCGATAGACGATGCGGTAAAGATGACGCTCGAAGTAGGACCGCTGTCGCGTGTGCTTGCTGATCAACCCGACGATATTCGCGCCTGCGCCTGGGACGCCGTTCGTACAGCCTTCACGGAGCTTACTGGCGAGGGAACTGTGATGATCGGCGGTGCGGCGTGGATCGTTACGGCACGCAACCCGTCTAACTGACGGGAATTAATTGTTGAGGAGACCTGTGAGCAAGCAGAAATACCAGACGTATCAAAAAGCGTCACTTTTGCCATTCTGTCAGGAAATGGAATTATGGCTGATAGAAGACCACTCAATCCTGACGTAGTTGTTCCTAAATCTGACAGTGGTACCCTGCTCCGAGATCGTAAAAACGATGGCAGAGTTTATGAGAAGCACTCGGATGCAGGTAAACCTCGAAAAGAATGACAAAGCACCTTTGGGCGGATTTCTCTTATGTGGACAAACCCTTAAGCTGGATTCACTCTATTACCGAAGTAAGACGATGAAACGTCAGCGTCCGCTATGAGCGAAAAGCCGACGTCAAAGTGATGGCGGCAGGCAAATTCTGCCAAATTAAACATAACAATCCGGCGGGGAACTAGCCGCCAGGCAGTTCGTACGCAAACTTCTGAAGTATCCTAACTGCCAGCTCCATGCCTTTCTCGCGCTCTTCGTCGTAGCTGTACCCGTCATGCTGTATTTCCTGCAGGATATCAATGAGCGACTGAACGGCAAATTCACGTTTCTGACCCAGAACCTCAAGTACCGCGCCGCCGATCTCATTGCAGACGGCTTTTCCTTCAGCGAACTCATTCTTATCAGACATGATTTATCCCTCCTTTAGGTTTCGGGCATACTGGCCCGGACACTCTCTTTTAACATGACAGTCCGCTTATGGCACAAAGCGGATGGAGTCAGATGAACGTCCGCTATGAGCGAGGAGCAGACGTTGGCATGACTATCGAAATCGGGGCGATTCATTCCGTCTTCATCCGGGTTCATTTCAACACGAGAGCGGAACTACAGATATTTGATCTGCAGATCATGTGAATACATAAGCTGAAGGTGTATTTTCTATCATTGCCTTACAACGAGAGAAAACGATAAGTCAAAAAGGATTCATTATGCTCAGAAACGAGTTTTTGCGCTTTTTCCAAACTTTAGACACAGCAGATGTACCCGGCGATGTTAGAAAAATGGCGAACCTAGTGTGGGATAATATGGATAGTATTATCCCGTTAGGTACCGCACAGGGCCACCGGATTAGGCATATCGTAGAGCTGGCGCAGTCCGCCTGGGATACCCTCAGCCTGGAAGTCCAGCCACTGCCTGAGCAGAACTCCGAACGCGTCTCCACGTTCAGTCGGCTAAGAAGGTTGTCCGTTGGACCGTTCAGAGGATTTGCCAGACAGGAGGAATTTGATCTGGATTCGCGTCTGGTGCTTATTTATGGGCCCAATGGTACCGGGAAGTCCAGTTTCTGCGAAGCACTTGAATATACATTATTAGGCAGTGTTGCTGAGGCTGAAAGTAAACGCTTTCGTAATCAAACCGACTATTTTAGAAATGCATACGTCAATCAGTTTTCTGCGCCTGTGATTACTGGTGTTGGAGCTCAAGGGCAGGATGTGGCAATTGAGGATAACGAAGCACAGCACCGCTTTTGTTTTGTTGAAAAAAACCGCATCGACAGCTTTTCAAGAATTGCGGCGCTGGCCCCGGCAAGGCAGACCGAACTAATATCAACGTTATTCGGGCTGGATGCATTCAATGATTTTGTCCGAAATTTTACTTCGGAGATTGATGCCAGATACATCGATCTGACAGGCGCAAAAGCCGTTCAACTGGCAGAAAAACGCCGCAAACTCGAGGGGGCCATCCAGCAACTGGAAGCGGGTAAGACGGATCTTGAACGACTGGCTTCTGAGGAACAGACGCTGGCTTCTGGCTACCGCGAGGGCCTCTCTTTTCAGCAGATGATGATTGAATTAAAAGGGGATGAGCAAAATATCGGGGCCATTCGGCAGCTTGAGACAGAGTTGCAGACCCCTCTTCCGAACAAGAGTCACATAACCTGTGTGATGTTGAAGGACTTAAGTGGCTCTGTTGAAACTGTATTGGCGGATCTGTATGGCAAAAAGAAGCAGTTGGCAGAGGCGAGTCTGCAGGTTTCGTTTAAAAGTTTATTCGAAGCAGTCGTCCAGTTACAAAACACTAGTCCAGAACAGTGCCCTGCTTGCAATACCCCACTCCAGCAAGTAACAAAAAACCCCTACAGTCATGCCAGTGAGGAATTGCTGAAGCTTGAGTATTTGTCAGCCTTACAGGGTGAAATAGCTCAACTAGAGCAATCACTCAGCCAGCAGATGTACCGCGTCTCGCAAGTTGTCGGCACCTGTTGCCAGTTTCTTCCTCATGAAAATGTTCTCGAAAGATTCAGGGAAGACAATAGCATCGTTTTGTGGCGTAAACTGCATCAACCATCAGGCGATGGTATCACTCCCTGGTCTCTTCTAGAGAAACAGGTGCAGCAGTTGGAGGAAGAAGATAAAAAAACAGAAGCAACTGCTAAATTGCGGGAATCACGGCAGCGTTATCTTGTGGGGCTGCGTGAGTCAGAACGCCAGATAACAATATTGCAGACAAGAAGAAGTGCGACAGAAAAAGCCATCGCTGCGGCTCAGTTGTTGATTGGTAACTTTGATACGGAAAACAGGCAGCTTATTGAAGAGGTTGCACTTGAGGAATCCGCTGTAAGAAAAAACAGAGAAATTTCAGTATCCTATACTCAGTTCGTATTGCAGTTGAATGCCTATAAAGAGGGTTTGCCTCAACAGTTGGTTGCGAATCTCGGAGACAGCATTGTTACTCTGTACAATGCATTCAACCGTAATGACCCTCCAGGAGAAAAGCTCGCTGGTATCAAACTCCCCCTGATGCAGAATCAGCGGCTGGAGGTGGCATTCCAGAACAATCCAACGCAATATTTTGATGCCCTGCATGTGCTCAGTGAGGGGCATGTACGCTGCATAGGATTGGCTATTTTGTTGGCAAAAAACATTAGTGAGCAATGTCCACTTTTGATATTTGATGATCCAGTCAATGCTATCGATGACGATCACAGAGAATCTATTCGGAGAACGCTGTTTGAAGACGCCTTCTTTGCAGATAAGCAAATCATCCTGGCATGCCACGGAGAAGAGTTCTTCAAAGATATACAGAATTTATTGCCAGCGCCAGTGGCTGCACAGTCCAGAACTTTCAGCTTTTTACCACGTCTGGACGAATTGCATATCCGCGTGGATTTTAACTGCGCCCCCAGGAACTATATCCTTTCTGCGCGAAGCCATTATGGACGTAATGAAATCAGGGAAGCACTGACTAAATGCAGGCAGTCACTTGAATCTCTGATGAAGGGGAAGGTTTGGCGTTATGTAAATAAGCACGGTGACGGTAACCTCAGTCTTAAACTGAGGTCAGCAACTGCACCTATTGAGCTGCGTAATCTCTCAGATCAATTGAAAAAACAAATTGGTCGTGCCGATTTTAATCACCCAAATAAAAATTCCGTATTTTCTCCCATCGATATTTTGACCGGCTTTAGCGGAGAATCACGTGAATGGCGATACCTTAATAAAGGTACGCATGATGAAAACGACAGGGCAGAATTTGACAGGGCAACTGTAGAAGCCATGATAGGTGCAATCGAGGCGCTCGATCAGGCCGTGGGTTAAAAGATTAGTACTAAATCCCTCGTGTGATGTGGTTCTGCAGAGGTGAAGCTATATGAAGTGGTCAAAAAAGTTGGCCACTTCATGAGGTATTTTTTTAAACCACGATAGGTCCGTTTCTGGCACAAAGCGGACTGACGCGGCCCCATGGTCCGCTATGAGCGAAAAGCGGACATAGGCTTAATGTCCAAAATGACATTTTCTAACACCACCTCGCCATTGTGCAGTGTGTAAAAAGCAAGAAGAAAAACTCCGCTGGCGGTAAATCGCATTCGGGGAAACCCGCCTTTACCGGAGTTTTACCGAACGGCGCAGCGGGGAAACCGGCACGTTCTGCCCTGGTGTTGGCCGTCCGGCTCCCCCGCATCCACTATATGTAGTATCGGCAGCCGCTGGGAAAACCCCAATATATAGTGATACGCGCCGCCGCGGCGCGGGGAAGAAGGCCATTCGGTGTTATTGGCGTTTTACCGAATGTGAGCGAACGGATAAGCATCAGTCCACTGTGTGCCACAAAGCAGAGAAACAGACATGAAGTTTTTGCAACCTAACTAGCTAAAATTTAAGCGCTAAATCATTTCAACTTGAAGAACATTAGCGACAATGAATTTACATTTAACACTTAATGCACTTGTCGATTTGCATGCTTTAAAATTCAGGTTGACCGTTGAACTACTAATAAGATTTAGCTGGACACCTTGTTCAAAAAGCACTTCCATCTCATGACTATTAGCCCCCTCGTCTAATGAAAAAACAAAGGCTTTCTTATTCGTATTTTTTATAGTAATTACCATAATATCAATTCGGCCAGCATCAAATGCTTTCCCCATCCAATCGCCATTATTTAAAGCAACCCTCGGGCAAAACGATGTTGAAAATACGCGATTTGTCAAAAATGACCCCATCATTCCACCTGATTTTTCTAAAGGCCACGTACCTCCGTGAAATAATACCTGACCTTCTGGAATCAACATCCCATGCTTTGAAATTAATGAGTTAACAGTTTCAAAGTCTTTTGGAGGATAATCTTCTTGATAAGAAATTAGTGGCTCAGGTGTTGGGTGCGGCATAACGCTGCGCCATTTTTTGTATTCAGTGTTTTTATTAAGGTAGTTAATAACATGATGATCGATTCTAGGTTCATCTTTATTAGCAGCAATTAGTTCTGCAGCGTCGTGTGCAGAATTCAGCACTGAATCAATTTTTATTTTAATTTGAATAAATGGTTTCCAGTCCCCTTTTAATAACAAGTCATCGGCTTCTTCATTTGTCGGTTCTCTTTCATCCCATATTTCCAATGGGGCCGAAAATGGATCAATTATTTTAAATTGGTTTTTATCAAGCTGCACAGGCATTACCACATGTTACCTCGATATTTTACTACTACACTAAACTGTTCAAAGATCTGCTGCAATGCCATCTATTCGCTCATAGCTGAAGAAGCCAAACGGGAGAGTGCAGTTCTGCAGAATTGGCGTTTTACCTAACGGCGGCAGAAGGGCGTAAGAAAACCGCCTGGCGGCGGTCAGTGCGGCATCTTCATAACAAATTAATGTCCGATCTGATTGGGTCGGAAATTGTCAGCAATACGTAATGCCTCGGTTTTTCCTCCAGGCAGTAATCCTGCTTTTGAAAGTATATATTTAGGAAACTTAGTTGGAAGATACTCATGTCGGAACCAGCGGCGGAATTCGGGTAATGCTTCATTTGGATATGCATTGATCATCTGTGGGTTAGACGCAGCTTGGTTAAAATCATCTGGGTAATGATGTGCGCACTGTACGCGTTCGCCAAAGCGGCTTGAAAGACCAGAGCTAGTCCAATGGCGTCCCCAACAAGATCCTACACTAATATCGGGTACGGTATACATATTCACAACAAGACCAGCGGATATCAGATCTACCATCAAACCTGCAATTTCATTAAATATAATGAAATGACCATCAGGCACAGTGCCAGTGCTTTGAATAATCGAAACTCGTTGATGGTAAGGCCCCCAAGGATCTTCCGGCTGGTATCGAAGTGCGCCGTAAATATAGTCGCGAAGTCCTACCCTGGCTAATTCTCGAAAATATTGTTGTGCCGTTACATTCGATGCAGCCTGAGATTCAAAAGCATAAAACTCGAGTAGAGCCATGCATACAATATCGGGGAAGGCGTAATGGATTGTTCCCCCTCGCATGACTGAGATAAAAAGGACTTGTTCTGTATATTCGGCTTGCTGTAAATAAGAACTAATAAACTCCATTCGCCCACGTGAAAAGATGCCACTTTGGAAAGATTGGGCATATTCACTGGCTATATCAGCAATGTTTGAAGGACTTACGCCACATATTCTAGCGAGTCCATTTTGAGTAAGGTATGGAATGCCATTTTCTAAAACACCCATTTCAATATTGTTAAAGACGCCTTCTTGTTTAACGCCAAGGTCTAATACGCCGACATTTGTGCTTGAAGGCTGATTGTTTAAAGTCATAAAATATTATCCTTTTTAAAATTTTAACTATATTTCCAAAAAAAAGCCCGTAAGAGCCTGCTTTAGACCTGAGCTTTTTCTATTCATCCATCAGATTTAGCCTATTTATTATACCAGCTTCGTTTAGTCTGACTAGGGCGGAATCGGTAAACTGGGCGTTTTACCGAATGCGGCAAAAGAAGGCCCGGCACCCGGCCTATTTGTTGCGGAACGATCTGGAAAGGATGATAACCATTCCCGTAATGGTAATCACCGCGCCCACGGCAGCGCCGCCGATCACCCAAGGTTCGTATTCGTCAGATGTAAAAAAGGTGGTGATAAATTCCAACACGATAGGTTCCCGCCCTCAATGCTGCCCGGTGGCGGCAGTGGCTATTTTATACCAGAGCCACACTGGCGAAACTACTCGTCCGGTTATGTATGCGCGGCGTCAGAGTTTTATCGTTCGGCAGAATCGGGATTTTACCGAGCCCATGTGAGTAGCAAAAGAAAATCGCCTCGTGGTGGTGTTGAAGCAAATTACAATTGCCAGTGTCCGCTTTTGGCACAAAGCGGACTAAATGCAGGCCAAGATTCGGTATGAGCGAGGAGCAGAAATTTTGACATGAGCTACCCACTTGCCTTATAAAATTGTTTTCACAACAAAGGGATATTGAAATGAAGA
>Ga0157371_10005783_pt1 | contig 10356 bp, 9 predicted proteins | sample C45metaG_FD_113462 | JGI IMG/M metagenome (GOLD analysis project Ga0157371, IMG submission 113462) | Corn rhizosphere microbial communities from Kellogg Biological Station, Michigan, USA - C4-5 metaG | ecosystem: Host-associated > Plants > Roots > Rhizosphere > Soil | place: USA: Michigan...
AGGCGTCATGACCGCTTGGTGCGGCGCTGGCGACCCGGCCGGCGCTGTAAACCTGCAATGGCTGGTACGGATCGTCACTGCCGCCAGCCGCACCGATCACCAGCAAGCTGCCCCACAAACCGAGCAACAGGGACAGGGCGCCGAACATCTGTGCGACGCGGCCAAAACCTTCGGATTGTTTCCAGGCGCTGTAAGCGGCGATCAACAGCAGAGCGCCACCCAGGCCCAGCCACAACGACGGGTCCAGTACCGGACGCAGCATCAACAACGCAGTTGCGAGAAAGAGAAAACCGAATATGCCCTTGAGCAGGTTCATCCACGCCCCTGGTTTGGGCAGGAATCGATTGCCCACGGTGACCAGCAGCAACAGCGGCACACCGATGCCGATGCCCAGTGCAAACAGAATCAGACCGCCGTGCAACGCGTTACCGCTTTGCGCGATGTACAGCAGCGCACCGGCCAGTGGCGCGGTCATGCACGGCCCGACCAGCAGACCGGACAATGCACCGAGCACACCGGCGCCGATCAGGCTGCCGCCGCTGCGGCTGCGTGAAGCGTGTTCAAGTCGATCACGCAGCGCCACCGGCAGCTGCAGCTCGAAGAAGCCGAACATCGGCAATGCCAGCACCACGAAAATCGCCGCAAACGCACCGAGCAGCCAGGGATTCTGCAACCACGCCTGCAGGTTCGCACCGAGCAGAGCGGCAATCACACCCATCGCCGCATACACCAGCGCCATGCAGATCACATAGCTGCTGGCCAGGGCGAAGCCGCGCCGTGGTGTGGCGCCACTGCCGACGATCATCCCGGCCAGAATCGGCAGCATTGGCAGTGAACACGGGGTAAACGCCAACAGCAGGCCGAGACCGAAGAACACCAGCAGACTCCAGCCCAGCGCCCGTTGTTGCAAGCTGCTGGCCAAGGCCTGATCCGGCGCTTCCCCGCCAGTTGTCGCTGCGGCTTTGCCGCCCAGGTCAATCACCCGGGTTTGCGGTGGATAACACAGACCCGCATCGGCGCAGCCCTGATAACTGACTTTGATCTGACCACTGGCCGCCGCCGGGATCTTCACTTCCAGCCCTTGGCGATACACCGGCTGCTCGCCGAAGAACTCATCGCTGTGGGATTCGCCTTCAGGCAGCACCGGCTGCTGGTCGGCGGCCAGTCCGTCGAACTTCAAGCGTTTCTGATACAGGTAGTAGCCGTCGGTGATCTGCCAGAACAGCTGGGTTTCCCCCGACTCCAGACGCTCGGAGGTGAGGACGAATGCCTTGTCGACGGGTAAAAAGTCCGGCTTGGACTCGAACGGATTGTTTCCGGCCTGGGCCAGACCGGAAATCAGTAAAGCAAACAGAAGAAAAAAATGACGCATGGAGGAGCCTTGTCCCTGTGCAATTGAGGTGCACAATGGGCAGCTGCGATTAACCGATGATTAACCGCGATGCCCTTGTCGCAGTGACGTTCGGCGCCATAATGTCAGCTTAATCGGCCAACCGCCTAATCCGCTTTTTTCCTGTGGGATTCACCATGCACGTACTGGTTTGCGAAGACGATGAGCTGATCGCCAGCGGCATCGTTGCCGGGCTCACGGCTCAGGGCCTGACCGTCGAGCACGTCAACACGGCGTCGAAAGCGCGGGCGATGCTCAAGGTCGCCGAGTTCGACGTGATGGTGCTCGATCTTGGCCTGCCCGACGAAGATGGCCTCAAGTTGCTCCAGCAATTGCGCCAGAGCGGCCTGGAGATTCCGGTGCTGATTCTCACCGCCCGCGATTCTGTGACGGATCGTGTCGACGGTTTGCAGGCCGGCGCCGACGATTACCTGCTCAAGCCTTTCGACCTGCGCGAACTGTTCGCCCGCCTGCAAACCCTGTTGCGCCGAGTGGCCGGGCGCAGCGTCAATCTGATCGAGCATGGCGCGCTCACCTACGACCCGAGCAGCCGGGAAACCCGCCTGGCCGGGCAACCGGTGGACTTGTCGCGCCGCGAGCAATCGCTGTTGCAGGCGCTGCTGCACAACCGCGGCCGCGTTTTGTCCACCGAGCAATTGAAGGACAGCGTCTATGGCTTCAACGATGAGCTGGAAAGCAATGCGCTGAACGTGCATATCCATCATCTGCGCAGCAAGCTTGGCAAAGGCATCGTCGAAACCGTGCGCGGTCTGGGCTATCGCCTCGGGCCTGCCGATGGCGGGGAGCAGGGCAAGTGATGAGTCTGCGCCTGCGCCTGAGCCTGACGCTCGGCGCCGCATTCGCGCTGATCTGGGCGCTGGCGGCGGCGTGGATGCTCAGCGATCTGCGCAATCAGATGATGTTTTCCCTCGACCAGCGCCTGGTCGCTTCGGCGCGCATGGTCGCCGGTCTGCTCGAGCAATTGCCGACGCTGCCGAGCAAGGGCGAAGGCACTCACTTCAGCGCTGAACAGCTGAATATTCCCGGGGGGATGGCCTGTCAGGTCAGCTCATTGCGCGGCGAGATTCTTGCCCGCAGCCACAACAATCCCGAACAAGCGCTGGAAGCGGAAAAAATGGGCTTCCACGATCAGATGATCGACGGCGCACCGTGGCGCAGTTTCACCCTGGCCCGTGGCGATGTGCGCATCACTACCGCAGACCGGCAGATCGAGCGCGAAGCCTTGAACATGTCGATCCTGCTCGCCGCTTCGGTACCGGTCGGCGTGGCCTTGCTGGGTTGTCTGTGCTTGCTGTGGCTGGGGATCGGTCAAGGCCTGGCGCCACTGAATCGTCTGCGCGAAGCGCTGATGCGGCGCAATGCCGATTCGCTTGAACCGTTGCAGTTGCAGGCGTTTCCCAGCGAATTGAAGCCGCTGCTGGAAACCCAGAACCAATTGTTCCAGCGCATCGGCAAGACCATCGAGCGTGAACGCCGCCTGACCGGTGACGCCGCGCACGAATTGCGCAGTCCGCTGACGGCGATCAAGACCCACCTGCAAGTCGCGCGCATGACCGATGGCAGCGCCCGCGATCAATCGCTGGCCCGCGCCGAGGAGGGTGCCGATCGCCTGCACCGCACCCTTGAACAGTTGCTGTTGCTGGCGCGGGTCGAAGGCAGTCTGTCATTCGATGACGGCTCGCAATGCAGCGCCGAGCAAGTGGCCAGGCTGGCGATTCAGGACGCCACGGGCGGTGAACGGCTGCGGATCAAACTGCACGTGCCGGACGAGCTGTCCGCCGCGCCGCTGCAAATGCCTGCAGTGCTGGCGATTGCTGCGCTGCGCAACCTGCTCGACAACGCTCTGCGCCACACGCCTGAAGATTGTGCGGTCGAGGTCAATCTCGAAAGCATCGGCAACCGTGTGCGCTTTGTCGTGCGCGACCATGGGCCGGGCATTGCGCCGGATGACTTGCAGCATCTGACTCAGCGCTTCTGGCGCAACGGTCAGAGCACCGGTTGCGGGCTGGGTCTGGCGATTGTCCAGGCAATTGTTCAGCGCTGCGACTGCGCCCTGCATTTCGACAGCCGCCCGGATGGCTTGCGGGTCGAACTGACCATGCCGTTGCAAGCCCTCTGACCGCACCTCAGATCCCCTGTGGGAGCGAGCCTGCTCGCGAATGCGGTAAGTCATTCAACATCGACGTTGACTGGCCTGACGCTTTCGCGAGCAGGCTCGCTCCCACAAGGGAACATGTTCTGCCACATGAAATGTAACTTCTCGCCGTTCGCTATCCGGCAGGGCCGGGGCTAAGGTCAACGCAGCTTGACTCAATGGATTGAGGGAACTGCGCCATGGAAGCACCCATCTGCATTCGTCCGGCCCGATTGGCCGACGCTGGCATCATCAGCCGCATTATCGAGCGTTCCATCCGCATCGGTTGCGCGCTCGACCACCGCAACGATCCGCCACGGGTCGGCAGCTGGATCGCTCAGCAATCCGCTGACTTCATCAGCGCCCGACTCGCTGATCCCCACTACCATTTATGCCTGGCTTTACTGGCGGACAAACCGGTCGGTGTCGGCATGGCCCAGGCCAGCGGCGAGCTTTCCCTGTGTTACGTGCAGCCGGAATCCTTTCGCCGGGGCGTCGGACGGGCGCTGATGCAGGATCTCGAAGGCTGGTTGCGCATTCGTGGCGTGCAGCATGTTCACCTCTACAGTTCCTGCACCGCCGAGCCGTTCTATCGGCATCTGGGTTATCAACAAGCGGCGCCATCCGGCATCTGCGACGGCTTGCAGACCGTGCCGCTGCACAAACCTTTGTCCGCACCGGCCCGACAACTCGATCAAGGGTGTAAATCCGCGCCGCGCTGAAGCGTTTCCAGAACAGGAAAACCTGCAAGTGCGCCCCGCCACCGGAACGCGCACCTGTTGGTGTGCTGTTTTGGTCACTATCCATAGCGAATTGAGGGGTCGAGAGATGTCAGTCGCCACCAGCCTTATCGAAGAATCGCCGGCCCGGGTCGCCTCGGCGCCAGCGGAGACGTTGTACGAATTCCACGAATCACCGTTGCTGGTGCGCCAGAGCCAGCAGGAGTCCAACGCACGCAGCTACCCTCGGCGTATTCCACTGGCGCTCAAGCGTGCCAAGGGCCTGTATGTCGAGGATGTCGAGGGGCGCACATTCATCGACTGCCTGGCCGGGGCCGGCACGCTGGCGCTGGGGCATAACCACCCGGTAGTGATCGAGGCAATCCAGCAGGTGCTCGCCGATGAATTGCCGCTGCACACCCTCGACCTGACCACGCCGGTCAAAGATCAATTCGTCCAGGATCTGTTCGGCTTGCTGCCGACGGAACTGGCGGCGCAGGCGAAAATCCAGTTCTGCGGCCCGACCGGCACCGACGCCGTGGAGGCAGCGCTGAAACTGGTACGCACCGCCACCGGGCGCAGCACCGTGCTGTCATTTTCCGGCGGTTATCACGGCATGAGTCAGGGCGCGTTGAGCCTGATGGGCAGCCTGGGACCAAAAAAACCACTGGGTGCCTTGCTCAGCAATGGCGTGCAATTCATGCCGTTCCCCTACGACTACCGTTGCCCGTTCGGCCTCGGCGGCGCGGCGGGCGTCAAAGCCAATCTGAGCTATCTGGAGAACCTGCTGAGCGATCCCGAGGCTGGCGTGCAGTTGCCGGCAGCGGTGATTGTCGAGGCGGTGCAGGGCGAAGGCGGGGTGATACCCGCTGATATCGAGTGGCTGCGCGGTTTGCGTCGGATCACCGAGAAGGCCGGTGTGGCGCTGATTGTCGATGAGATCCAGAGCGGCTTCGCCCGTACCGGCAAGATGTTTGCCTTTGAGCATGCGGGCATCGTTCCGGATGTGGTGGTGTTGTCCAAAGCCATCGGCGGCAGCCTGCCGTTGGCGGTGGTGGTTTACCGCGACTGGCTCGACACCTGGCAACCGGGCGCCCATGCCGGCACGTTCCGTGGCAATCAGATGGCCATGGCCGCCGGTTCAGCGGTGATGCGCTATCTGGTAGAGCACAAGGTCTGCGAACACGCCGCCGCCATGGGTGATCGACTCAGCGAGCATCTGCGCATTCTGCAACGCGACTTCCCGCAACTGGGCGACGTCCGCGGGCGCGGCCTGATGCTCGGCGTCGAACTGGTCGACCCGAGCGGCCTACCCGACGCGCTCGGTCACCCGCCGGCATTCGCACGTCTGGCGCCGCTGGTTCAGCGTGAATGCCTCAAGCGCGGCCTGATTCTGGAGCTGGGCGGCCGGCATGGCGCGGTGGTGCGTTTCCTGCCGCCGCTGGTGATTACCGCAGCGGAAATCGACCGCGTCGCGGAGATTTTCGGTCGCGCTTTGGTCGCTGCCACCGCCGCACTGTAAATTTTTCCGCGCGGCGAACGTTCTTTCTACATACCCCGGCTGCACTCGTTGTACAGCCGACCTTACAACGATGGAGAACCAGCATGACGTCAGTATTCGACCGCGAGGACATCCTCTTTCAGGTCGTGGTCAACCACGAAGAGCAATACTCGATCTGGCCCGATTACAAAGCCGTCCCAGAAGGCTGGCGCACCGTGGGCAAGAGCGGCCTGAAAAAGGAATGCCTGGCCTATATCGAAGAAGTCTGGACCGACATGCGCCCGTTGAGTCTGCGTCAGAAGATGGATGCGCAAGTCGCGGCGCAATAAGCGACCGGGCAGAAAAAACCCGCTGGACCAATGAGGGTCAGCGGGTTTTTTCATGTCTGGAGAGTGGCGCTGTCAGTGCTGGCCTCTTCGCGAGCAGGCTCACTCCTACAGTTGAAATGCGATCCCCTGTAGGAGTGAGCCTGCTCGCGATAAACGATAACGCGGTCGTGCCTGAAATTACGCTCCGCTCAGCCCCTTGAGCAACAAATCCACATTACCCTCCAGCTCCGCCAGCGGATCCGCCGCATCAGTACTCAACACCACCAGTCGGCTGCCGGATTCGGCAATCGCCGCTTTCACCGGTTCGGCTGGCTGGCGATGGTGCAGCACCACCGCTACGTCGTTGTCCTTGAGTGTTGCGGTCAGCTTCTTCAGTGCTTCAGGCGTCCACTCGGCATCAGGACGCGCATCCTGTCCGGCCAGTTCAAGGTTGAGGCTGCCAATCAGATAGCCGAAGTGATCGCTCAGGCTCATCACACTCAGATTGTCCGCCTCGGCCAGACGCGCTTCGGTGTCCGCGCTGAGTTTCAGCAGACGCTGTTTCAACGCCGCCAGATTGGCTTCGATCGCAGGCTTGGCGCTCGGTGCCAGGCGCACCAGGTCCGCCGCCATCACATCCGCCATGCGCCCCATGTTGTTGCTCGCCAGCCATGGCTGACTGTTCAGGCCATCAACCTGCACGCCCGGCTGTACGGCGATGCCGGGCAGGGCGCCGTCGACCGGGCGGGCAGCGTCGACTTCGACGATACGGATGTTGCTGCGCCGAGCGATCGGGTACAGCGGATCATCGGCCCACAGCGAACGCAGACCGATCACCGCGTCCGCGTCGGTGGCCAGTTTGCTCAGGGCCGGAGCGCCACGGCCAGTGAAATACGCAGTCTGGCGGCTGCCGGGCAGGTTGGCCGGCGCTGCACGTTCGAGCTTGACGTCGGTGCCTTTGAGCAGTGCTTCGCCGAGGCCGAAGGTAATCGGCAACGAGGCCAGAACGCGCAAGGGTTTTGCACTTTCAGCGGCCATCAACGGCGTGCAGACCACGCCGCACAGGGCCATGGCCAGAGTCAGGTTTCGCAATGAAAAAGCCATTTATCCAAGGTTCCCTTTCAGGCTGGGGACAACACCGCGCGCGATGGCGGCGAGGGCGAAAGCGATGCCGGCGACCAGAATGATCGCGGCGCCGGATGGAATCGGCAGGTCGAACACGATCGGCGCAAGAATCCCGCACAGCGTGCTGACGGTAGCGATCAGCACCGAACACCAGAAAAACCCTTTGAGCGACTGGCTGAGCAAGCGCGCCGCCGCAGCCGGAATCACCAGCAAGGCGCCGACCAGAATTGCACCGATGACTTTTACCGCCGCGACGGTGATCAAGGTCACCAGGATCACGAACAGGTAATCCAGAGTCTTCACCGCTACGCCACGCACCGCCGCCAGTTGCGGATTGAAACTGGCGAGCATGATGCGGTTGTACAGCGGCAGGGCGAGGGCCATGACCAGCGACCCGACGATCGCCAGCACCGCCAGATCATTGCCGTTGACCGTCAGTACCGAACCGAACAGCACGTTTTCCAGAATGTGCACGTTGATCTTGCCGGCGAGGATCAGCAGCAGGCTCGCGCCGAGTGCCAGCGACACCGAGAGGAACACGCCGATCAGCGTATCCGGTGCCAGCCCGGTGCGGTTGCGCAGGTAATTGAGCAGGATGCCGAACAGCAGGCAGTAGCCGAACAGGCTGCCGTACGGGCCGGTGTAGGGTTCGCCGAGCAGAATGCCGATGGCCACCCCGGTCAGTGCCGCATGGCCGACCGCTTCGGAGAAGAACGCGAAGCGCTTGACCACCACCAGCGTGCCGAGCCCACCGAGCACCGGGCCGATCAGCAGACCGGCGAGCAGGGCGTTGACCACAAATCCGTAGGCCAGCGCTTCCGGCAGATAACCCGAAGATGCCCAACCCTGGACCATCAAACGAAAGGCTTCGTAACTCATCAGACAGCGCTCCGTGGATGGGTGGAAAACAGCGTCAGCAGACGTTCCGGTGTCAGCGCCTGTTGCGGCGTGGCGTCGAACAGCACGCGACGGTTGAGGCCGGTCACCCGATCGGCCAGCCGCCCGACCGCTTCCAGATCATGTTCGATCCACAACACGGTGATGCCCGCCGCGCGCCAGTCATTCAGCAGACGTTCGAACACCTGAATCCCGGCCTCATCGAGGGCTGACATCGGCTCGTCGAGCACCAGCAATTGCGGCGGCGGAATCAGGCCCTGCGCGAGCAGCACCCGCTGCCGCTCACCGCCGGACAGCGCGCCCATGCGCCGCTTGCGCTTGTCCTGCATGCCGACACGCTCCAGCGCCTCGCCGATGGCACCGGCGTAGTGTTTGCTCAAACCGAGAAAGGCCGGCCGGCGCTGGCACATGGCAGCCATGAAATCGTCGACGGTCATCGGCAAACCGCGATCGAACTCCAGCGCTTGCGGGACGTAACCGATGGTGCCGGGCTCGCCGGGCCAGTGCAGGCTGAGCTGGCCCTGATGCGGCATCTGCCCCAGCAGCGTCTTGATCAGCGAACTCTTGCCACCGCCGTTGGGGCCGACCAGCGCATGCACGCTGCCGGGCTGCACCTGGAAGCTGACCTTGTCGAGAATCGTTGTGCGCCCCAGCGTCAGGCTGACTTCCGCAAACTCCAGCGATGGCCCCGTAACCTGTAGGAGTGAGCCTGCTCGCGATAGCGGAGTTTCATCCAATGAAGATGTTGGCTGAGCGGACGCCATCGCGAGCAGGCTCACTCCTACAGGGGACTCGGTGTTTTCTGGGGCGAGGGTTTCTTTCAACGTCATGCCCCCGACTCCTGAATCGCCCGAACTACGGTGTTGAGGTTGCCGGTCATTTCCTTTTCGTACTTGTCGGCGGTGTATTCGCCGTAGGAAATGTGCGACAGCGGGTACAGCTTCACCCCGGATTCGCGCTGGATGGTATCGACGTAGCTGGAGGGGAAATCCATTTCCGAGAAGATCACTTTCACGTCGAGTTCGCGCAATTGATCGATGGTCTTTTTCAACTGGCTCGGGCTCGGTTCGATACCGTGAGCGGGCTCGACCACGGCTGTTACTTCCAGACCGAATTCACGCAACAGATAGTCGTAAGCCGCATGCACCGTGGCCACGCGCAGTTCTGCGTTCGGTGCCTGGGTCAGTTTGGCCAAAGCGTCGGCGCGCATCTGCCGCAGGCGTTTGCCATAGGCACGCGCGTTCTGGGTGTAGGTCTTGGCATTGTCCGGATCGATCTTGCCCAGCTCGCGGGCGATGTTGTTGACCTGGGCGATGGAGGCGCTTATCGACAGGAACGTGTGCGGATTGACTACTTTGCCGGCGCCGCGCGCAGCGACACCGGTGGCCGCCAGCAGCGGCACGTTCTCGTTGGCTTCGATGGTTTTGACGTTGGGTGTTTCACTGGCGGCGATCATCCGGTCGGCGAAGTCGTCATGGCCGACGCCATTGAGCACGATCACGTCCAGCCCGCTGATGCGCTTGATGTCTTCAGCTCGAGGCTCGTAGGCGTGCGGATTGAAGCCGGCGGGAATCAGCGGCACCACTTCGGCCTTGTCGCCGACGATGTTCGCGACATAGCTGTAATACGGATGCAGGGTAATGCCGATGCGCAGGCGTTTGCCTTGCTCGGCGCTGGCCAATGGGCTCAGCAGGCAGGCGCACAGGCCAAGGAGAAACAGGCGTAACAATGCACGGCGAGGAGATGAAATGGACATGGGCAAGCAGTCTTCTCTCGGATAAAGGCGAGGAATCAATGGCGATGTTCGCGGGTAACCCCGGCATCGAATTGCGCGACGATCTGTTTCCAGCCAGCGGCGGACAGCGCGGCATCGGACAGATCCTGCGCAGGCACGAGGTCGGCGCTGCGGTTCAGCCAGATGTCCGGCGCCGCGTTGGCATCGGCACCGACACGCATCAGAAATGAACCGGCGACATCAGGCGTCGCACTCCGACCGAAATAGGCCCGGTCGGCGAGCATCTGCCATGCGTGACCGCCACGGCTGACCGAACTGGCATCCTGCGCGAACGGCGCGAAACCTTCTTCGGCCAGCACCTGTGGGGTCGGCAGGGCTTTTTGCTCTTCGCGCAGCAAGCGGATTTCGTCGAGGGTCACCCGCAGGTCGGCATAGATGCCTTGCTCGGCGGCGCTGAGGTCGCGGCGGGCGTCGTACTGGTTGCTCGCGACGGGCTCCGGCTCATGGGAAACCCCGCGCCACGCCA
>Ga0157371_10005785_pt1 | contig 10355 bp, 9 predicted proteins | sample C45metaG_FD_113462 | JGI IMG/M metagenome (GOLD analysis project Ga0157371, IMG submission 113462) | Corn rhizosphere microbial communities from Kellogg Biological Station, Michigan, USA - C4-5 metaG | ecosystem: Host-associated > Plants > Roots > Rhizosphere > Soil | place: USA: Michigan...
AGGCAGGTGGCTATGAGGAAATCGGGATGGATCACTTTACCTTGCGTTCTGATGCACTCTACGCAGCAGGAACTTCAGGACAGTTGCACCGGAACTTCATGGGCTATACGGACCAATACAGCCGGATTATGATTGGCTTGGGCGTATCCGCCATTGGCGATTGCTGGACTGGTTTTGCCCAGAACGAGAAGACCGTGGAAGCTTATTTGAAATTGATTGAACAAGGTGTACTTCCGGTCGTGAAGGGCCACCTGCTGAATGATGAAGATCTGATCATCCGTCAGCATATCCTGGGCATCATGTGTCAGGGTAAAACATCCTGGAAGGACGAGGATGCACAATGCCCAGCCTTATTTGAAGGCCTGGAGCGCATGCATGAACTGGAGGAAGATGGCTTGGTTGAAATGAGTTTGGATCACATGCAGGTTACCCCGCTTGGGAAACGCTTTTTAAGGAACATCTGTATGACGCTGGATGCCAGATTATGGCGCAAGCAACCAGCAACACAGCTGTTTAGTATGGCGGTTTAGATTAAATTAACCGCAATGTACGGCTGCCGATACCGGCTTGGATGGACTTAAATACGGGATGTTTAAGTCCATTCCGCGTAATAGGAACCAGATCCCGAGAAAGAGCATGAAGTAGGGGATCGCTCTGTTGATCCGCATCCGAAAAAGATTCCGGCTAAAGCCCATGGTGAAAACAGCCAGGAACATCAACGGGGAAGTACCCAGGCCAAACCAAAACATATAGCCTGCGGCTGATGCTACCGTTGGTGTATTAACAGCGGCGGCAAGCGCGAGATAGACAAATCCACAGGGAAGGAGCCCGTTGATCATGCCAATGATCAAGTGGTTGGCCCTTTGTCTTAAAGCAAAGCCAAGTACAGCATTGAAAGGCTTCAACAAGTAATTTCCATTCTTCCCGACTTTAATCTTGAACAACCTGGAACAAGCGGCCAGGATGATCAGGAGTCCCGTTGTCAGGCTTAATACCTGTTGCAATCCGGACATCCAGAGTTGTGTACCAATGACACCGATCAGCGCCCCTAATATTGTATACGACAATACCCGCCCCAGCTGATAAAGTACTTTATCCATGATCTGGTAAAGCAAGCCTGGGCGGAGGGAAGGAACGGAAAAGGCAAGAGGGCCGCACATGCCTACGCAATGTACGCTGCCCAGAATGCCGATCATGAACGCAAGATATTGATCACTCATGGCAGCATCACCTCCTTTTCATAAAGATATTCTTTGTCACCGCTGCGCCAGTCTATTAATAGCCGCCACAACCCAGCAGATTTCTTAGTGATCGGAAACTTAGCCTGATAAAGATCATCGGTAGTCAGGGTTACATTGCGATCGAGGTTCTTATTGGCAACACGCATAAACTGGATGCGGCCTTCAGCAGGTTTGCTAAAGGTCAGGATCAAGCTATCTGTGGTCAGTTCGATCTTCGGCGCAGCCTGATCGAGCTCAACATTCTCTTTCTTTTTAAAGGTGCTGTTGTACGCAATTCCTTTTTCGTAGTAGTCGGTGTCTACGAGTGCGTCGTCTTTGCTCCTGAGCATCAGGATGCCAAATCCAACAATCATGCTCATGAAACATAGCATGCCGATAGTTAACTTTTTTCCCCAGTCCATAAATCTAGTTGTTTGGTGGTGCTATAAAGGTGCTTTTGAATTTGTCAATTACTTTCCCTTCAGAGACCAGCTTAAAGCGAATGTCTGATTTGAAGGTCTTAATTGACTTTTGAGGTAGCACAACAAAGAAAGTAAGTTTTGCACTGCCGCCGTAAACCAATTTATCTTGTTTTTGGATATACTGAATGCGTATATTCTTGTCTTCAGGAACGATCTCGAACCGCAGATCCTTGTTGGTCTTGTTGGTCAGTTCGGCATTAAACAGGTTGCTTACGGTTTTGTCGTTATCCCGTAACTGGTACAAGGTTCCACTTGCCCGCAGGAGCGTTGTCTCGACGGCCGAACGGCTAATCAGCAGATAACTCAGAACGGATACCAGAACAAGCAGGATCGCACTATAGCCATAGGCTTTGCTGGTTAGCTTGAACTTCTGCCGCTGTTTGATCTGTTCCTCCGACATAAAGCCAATAAGGCGCAGCGGCTTGTTGATCTTTTCCATGACCATATCGCAGGCATCAATGCAGGCGGTGCAGTTGATGCATTCGATTTGCGTACCGTTCCGGATATCGATGCCGGTCGGGCAGACTTGTACACAAAGCTTGCAGTCGATACAATCGCCTTTGGCTTCAGCTCCGGTTTTCACCAACTTACCGCGCGGTTCACCGCGCACATGGTCATAGGCTACAACCATACTGTTGTTGTCGAGTAACACGCCCTGTAACCGTCCATACGGACAAAGAACCGTACACACCAGCTCGCGCACCCTGGTATAGACCAAGTAGAACATCAGGGTAAAGACGCAGATCGACAGGAAGCCAATCCAGTGTAAGCTAATTGGCTCTGTCATGATCTTGATCAATGCCTCATGTCCTATAATATAGGCCAGAAAGACATTGGCGATCGCAAAAGAAATTATTAAAAACAAGCTGTGTTTAGCCGTCTTTTTCAGGAGCTTTTCCCTGGTTAAAGGACCTTCATCCAGCTTACGCTGTTTCAGGTGATCGCCTTCGATCCAAAACTCAATCTTGCGGAAGACCATTTCCATAAAGATGGTTTGTGGGCAGACCCAGCCGCAAAATATTCGCCCAAATACCACAGTGAAAAGTACGATGAAGACGATCAGGCATAGTAGTGCCAGAACAAACAAATAGAAGTCCTGAGGCCAGAAAACCAGACCAAAGAAAACGAACTTGCGCTCCAGCACGTTTAACAGAACAAGCTGTTCGCCGTTCACCTGAAGAAAGGGCGCTGTAAACAATAGGGTCAGCAGCAGGTAGCTGACCGCTGTTCTGTACTTATACAGCTTGCCTTTAATAATTCTTGGATACATAATTATTGTTGTTTTTCGCCTTGCGGAGCCTTAGCACCTGCAGGGTGACTGCCCTGAAGAGACAATACATAGTTTGTCAGGTCAGAGATCTGTTGTGCACTTAAAGATTTCTCCCAGGCAATCATTCCTTTTGCCGGGACACCATACTTGATGGTCTTGAACACGTCCTGTACTGTACCGCCGTGCAACCAGAACTCGTCAGTTAAGTTTGGCCCCACAATACCTTCACCGTGCTCACCATGGCATGGTGTGCACCGGTTTGCAAATAAGGAAGCGCCGCTCTGGATAACCGCCGGTTCTTTACTTAGAACAACCGTATTCTCATTTACTGCCGCTTTAGCGTTTGCCGGGTTGGCCAAAAAGGCGTCTTTATCGACCTGTGCCTGCTCCAACTCGGATGCATATTCCTGCTCCTGGTTAGGGCCGAAGCCTAAAACCTCATAGTTGAACAAGTAAACGACAGCGAAGATCATCGTTCCAAAGAACAGGGCCATGAACCAGCCCGGTGTCGGATTATTCAGTTCGGTGATGCCGTCAAACTCATGTTCCATAACCAGGTTTTTCTCTTCAGAAATTGGCTTCAGACCCATCAAACGGGATAATAAAGATGGCTTCAAACGCTTCTCCGCTTCAGCCTCTTCCAGCTCACGCTGGCGCTGTTCTTTTTCCAATTCGCTGCTAAATCCCACCGGATCTGCTGACATTCTGACGAATACCCGGATGGCCTTGAGCAGGACAACTGCAACCACCAGGATGATCAACGCTGCAATCAGCGTGATGAGCACCAGTATATCTGTATTATTCATAGGTATTTTCGTTTTCGTTTAAAGGAAGTGCACTCATATAGTTGATGGTGTCCTTACGCATGCGCAGCAACATAAGGGCAACGATGATAAAGAATAGAAGGAAGATGCCTAGCGAAGTAAGCAGGTACACTTCATTTCCGTTTATTAGGGTGGAGAATTGCTTGAACATATGATTATACTTTAAATTATTTTGCCTTGATGTCTGTTCCTAATCTTTGCAGGTAAGCGATCAATGCGATGATTTCTTTGTCACTTTTTACCCGTACGCTGTTTTTCTGAAGGTCCGTAGCGATCTCCTCTGCCTGACGTTCTAAATCGTCGTTAGCCTGGTTTTCATAGCCTTCAGCATAAGGGACGCCTAAGGTGCGCATGGCATTGATCTTCGACGGAGTTGTTGACTTATCCAATTTCTGGGTGGTCAACCACTCATACGGCGGCATGATACTACCAGGTGACATGGTTTGTGGATCAAACAAGTGATTGTAGTGCCATGCATTTGAATACTTGCCGCCTTCACGTTGCAGGTCTGGTCCGGTACGTTTAGAACCCCAAAGGTGCGGGTGATCGTAAACGAATTCACCAGCCTTACTGTATTCGCCGTAGCGTTCGGTCTCAGAACGGAAAGGTCGGATCATCTGAGAGTGGCAGTTCACACAGCCTTCCCGGATATAGATATCACGTCCCTGTAGCTCTAACGGCGTATAAGGTTTCACACTGCTGATCGTCGGCACATTGGATTGGATGGTGAATGTTGGCATCATCTCGATCATTCCACCGATCAGAATTACAACAAGAGATAAGACCAGGAATACCATAGGCTTGCGTTCCAGGATGCGGTGCATTTTACGATCGGAACCAACAGCCTCATATTCCTTAGCCAACGGAAATGCTTCTGCCGGTTCATTGGCCATCAGTTTTCCTGCTTTTGCCGTTTTGATGATGTTGTAGGTCATCACGATCACACCGCTCAGGTAGAATATTCCGCCCAGCCCGCGCAACATGTACATTGGGATGATCTGCAGTAAAGTTTCCAGGAAGTTCGGGTATTTCAACACACCTTCTGCAGTAAACTCTTTCCACATCAATCCTTGGGTAAATCCAGCGAAATACAATGGTACAGCATAGAAGATGATACCTAAAGTACCCACCCAGAAGTGGAAAGATGCCAGTTTTTTAGAATATAATGGAGTTTTGTAGATTCTTGGGATCAACCAGTATAGGATACCGAAGGTTAGGAATCCGTTCCAGCCAAGTGCACCAACGTGTACGTGTGCTACGATCCAGTCGGTATAGTGCGCAATCGCGTTAATCTGTTTCAAAGCCAACATCGGACCTTCAAAAGTAGCCATACCGTAAGCGGTTAAGCCAACAACCATGAACTTCAAGGTTGGATCCTGACGCACTTTATCCCAGGCACCTCTCAGGGTAAGCAAACCGTTGATCATACCGCCCCAACTTGGTGCGATCAGCATCACAGAGAACGCAACGCCCAGGGATTGTGCCCATCCCGGTAGGGAAGTGTACAACAAGTGGTGTGGGCCAGCCCAGATGTAAATAAAGATCAATGACCAGAAGTGCAGGATACTAAGCTTATAAGAATAAACTGGTCTGTTGGCCATTTTCGGTAAGAAGTAGTACATCATACCCAGATATGGCGTAGTCAAAAAGAACGCAACCGCATTGTGGCCATACCACCACTGCACAAGTGCATCTTGTACACCGGCATACAGGTAATAACTCTTGAACATGGAAATAGGCAGCTCAAATGAGTTTACGATATGCAGTACAGCGATCGTTACGAAGGTGGCAATGTAAAACCAGATGGCTACATACATGTGCTTTTCACGACGTTTGATGATCGTTCCGAACATATTTACTCCAAATACGACCCAAATGATCGTAATGGCAATATCTATCGGCCACTCCAATTCTGCATATTCGTGTGAGGTCGTAAATCCAAGTGGCAATGTGATCACCGCTGAAACAATGATCAGCTGCCAGCCCCAGAAATGGATCTTGCTTAAGGCATCGCTGAACATCCTTGCTTTCAGCAGTCGCTGCAAGGAGTAGTATACGCCCATAAAGATGGCATTTCCCACAAACGCGAAAATAACCGCATTGGTGTGTAGCGGCCGTATACGGCCGAAGGTGGTGTATTGGCTGCCCATGTTTGCCGATGGGGCAAAAAGCTGGAAGGCTGCAAGGAGTCCGACAGTCATGCCGATGATTCCCCACACGATGGTGGCAATGGCAAAGTTTCGTACGATCTTGTTGTCGTAGTAAAATTTGTCGGTTTGTCCGCCTAAAGCACCATGGTCATGCGGTCGTAGCGTGCCCGGCGCGGGATTGGGTTTCAATGTTGCTTCTGTTAAAAGCTGATCCTGTTCATTAGTTTTCATCTGTGTTTTTTATTTCGTCATCAAAAAGGATTCGTATAGAAGGGGTGTACGTGTCGTCATGCTGGCCGCTTTTAGAGGCCCAGAAAAAGGCGACAAGGAAGATCAGGGCCAGCAGAATGCTGATGCCGATCAACAGGAATATCATGTTCATAGTAGCTGGTTTTTTCGTGCATACAACCTTGCGGCGACACTGGTGAATAATATGATGGTTACGGTACTAGCGGGCATCAGAACAGCGGCAACAAGCGGCGAAAGCAAACCTTGAACAGCAAAGGAAAGTCCGACGATATTGTACACCAGTGAAATTGCAAAGCTCATGTGGATAACCTTTACCGCATCTTTGGCCTGGCGGATAAATGCCGGGATCTTACCGAAGCTGGCGCCATCGAGAATTGCCTCGCAACCCGGACTGAAGTTATTGATGTCATCCGTCACAGCTATGCCGAGGTCGCTCTGCTTTAAGGCTCCGGCGTCATTCAGTCCGTCTCCAAACATCAGCGTCTTTTTGCCAGTATGTTGTAGTTTTTTGATAAAGTCCAACTTTTCTTGTGGCGACTGCTTAAAGTGCATCTGACCGGCATCATAGAAGAAAATACTCAAACTCTGACGATCGTGCTCCTGGTCTCCGGAAAGAAGATACAGCGAAGCCGATTTCTGTAGTTTAGATACAACTGCAGCAAGACTTGGTCTCCATTTCTGCCTGAACTGAAAGTTACCCAGGTACATATCGTCGATCACCACATGAACCTGACTGCCACCGTCTGTATTTCCTGCAGGCAGACCTAAGAAAGAACGGCTTCCGATTTTAACCCCATGGCCATTAACAGATCCCATCAAGCCGCGACCAACCATCTCTCTATACTGATCAACAGCGAATTTTGCGGGCAGATTCAGCCATTTCACCAATTCCCGGCTCAGCGGATGGCCGGAGTTCCTGGCCAGGTCATTTACAAGCTGGCGCTGCTCCACGCTTATCGCACCTTCAAAGGCAAAACCTGCAGCTTCGGGATTGCTAATTGTGCCGGTCTTGTCAAAAACAACGGCGTCAATGCGGGCAAGTTCCTCCACAACAGAGGTGTTCTTTAAGTAGAACTTGTTTTTATCAAATATGCTCAGCACCGCAGCCAGGGTGAATGGCGAGCTTAGTGCAAGTGCGCATGGGCATGCAATGATCAGTACGGCTGAAAATGCAGGCAGCGCTTTAGATGAATCAAAGAATAGCCAGTAGGCCGCGCTCACCGCTGCAATAAGCAGGAGCACAATGCTGAAATATTTACTTGCCTTGCCACTGAATGTTCCTATCGTGTCTTTCTCAATGCTAAATGTCTCGTTGTTCCAGAGCTTAGTCAGGTAGCTTTGTGATACAGGCTTCAGTACTTCTAACTCAATCGCTCCACCAAGTTGGCGGCCACCGGCATAGACAATCTCACCAAGAACTTTTTCCACCGGCAGAGATTCACCGGTTACAAAGCTAAAGTCCACTTGCGCCGATCCCTTCAGCAGGATAGAATCCGCGGGAATGATCTCATTGCTCCGGATCAGTATGCGGTCGCCTTTATTCAACTGTTCTAAAGAAACTGGCTTTTCGCGATCATTTTCCAGCACCGTAACGGCAACCGGAAAGTAGGAGCGGTAATCGCGCTCAAAGGATAGGTGATGATAGGTATGCTGCTGCATCCACTTACCAATCAACAGGAAGAACACCAATCCACATAGGGTGTCCACGAAACCTGCCCCCGTTTGTGTCAGGATCTCTGCAATGGAGCGCATGAACATAACCAGGATCCCTAAAGCCAAGGGGAAATCCAGGTTTAGAATTCCATTTCTTAAGTTGTGCCACGCAGAACTGAAGTAGTCGCGCCCACTATAGAAAACCACCGGTATGGAAAAGGCCAAATTTAGATAGCCAAAGAAGTTCCGAAACTCGGCTTCAACGCCACTTAAACCAAAATACTCCGGGAAGCTGAGCAGCATGGTGTTCCCAAAACAGAAACCCGCAACTGCTATTTTACCTATAAGCTTCCGGTCCGCTTTTTCGGTGCGTTGGCCTTTAACAACATCCTGAAGACTGATGCTTGGCTCATAGCCGATATTGGCCAGAAGCTCAACAACATCTTTCAACGAAAGTGTATTCTTAAAGGTGATTGATACTTGCTTTTTAAGGAAGTCGACCCTTGAAGACAAGATGTCAGTGTTTATCTTTCCTAAACTTTCCAATAGCCAAATGCAGGAACTGCAATGAATCACTGGAATATATAGGGTTATAATTGTAATGTTCTGGTCGGTGTAATCCACCAGCTTACCTGCAATCTCCGGTTCATTCAGGTAGTCAAAGTGAAACTTCTCTGATCTCTGGGTTTGTCCGGGTACATCGTTATAGACGTAATAATCTGCCAGGTTATGTGAACTAAGCAGCTTATACACACCTAAACAGCCCAGGCAGCAGAACTCATGTTGATCAAGTTGCAGCGGTTGCTCAGGAAGGCTGTCTCCGCAATGAAAGCAGAGCGTATTCGATACGGTTTCTTTGACTTGTAACATGGCTAAAGATTATGTCCAAAAGTGGGACAATTAGCCATGGTAGAAAATGATACTGCTTGCGCTCAAAATGTGATTACCATCACATTTTGAAACTTAGAATACCGGATAGTATTCGTGTGGCATCACCAGCAATGGAATGGTGATGTGTTTGGCTAGTTTTTGCGTGTAGCTTCCGGAAATCAGCTTGTCGTGGAAGTGGTTTCGGCGGTGTACCATAACCAGCATGTCGATCATTCCATTTTCAGTGAGCCAGCCCAATCCGCCAACAACCTTCTTATTGCGCAGATCCCGATAGTATATTTTCGGATAGTTCACTTTGCAGGTCACTTCATTCAGAAATTCAGCGACCTCCTGTTCTTTACAATCCTTTTCTGTGCCATCCGGACTCACGTGGCTGATCAGGATCTCCGCATTGAAATAACGGGCAAGGGACACGATAGAGTAAATCACATCAATGTCGGACATACTGAGATCGGTAGCGAAAGCAATTTTCTTGATCGGCGCAAAGCTGAAAGCAGGCGGGACAAGTAAGATTGGTACTTTAACGCTGTCAATTAACTTCCGGCTATTGCTTCCCAATACAAACTTACTGATGGAATCTGCCCCGGAAAGACCAACGATCACCAACTCTGCTTTGTCTTGTTCCAGGGTTTTTCCCACCACTTCGGTTACAGAACCAGAGTCACAACAGCGACTGATCTCCGGGACCATCGATGTGTCTGAATCCTTTTCCGAAAACTCCCGGATCAACTCACGCTCCATTAGGGTTAGTTCCTCCTGGGTTTGTTTATAGACCGAGTAATGGCCTTCCAACGGCCAGGCAAATTCATGCGGCAGGGTGGCATGTGCCGGAATGTCCATCGCGTTACACAAAATGATTTTCGCATTCATTCTCTTTGCGAAATGTATAGCATACCTGGATGCATTTTTCGACGGGGTAGAGAAATCCGTGGGAATAAGGAAGGTTTTCATGAGCTGGAATTTACCCTTTTAAGTTATAAAATTTGTTTTCAAATCGATGCAACTCTACTGATTATTTTATTGTTAAGCTGTATCCTGTAGGCTTTATACCGCTGAAATCAGGAGGCAGGTCAACTAGGATCAATTCCTAATAAAAGCAAGATTTTAGGGGATTATTGATTATTTCCTATGTTTGCGTACGCCCAACGGAAAGGTGTATCCGGTGTTTAGCCCCTCATTCTAAATATTGCAGGTTAAACGAAGAGGTATATGCCATATGCTGCTTATGATTGAAAACCTTAAAACCACCTTTAAAGCGCCTTTCGCTATACTAAAACAGCTCGTAAAATGGACTGTATTGGTTGCACCCATTGCATTTGTCATCGGCAGTGTGGTCGCTCTCTTTCTCGCCCTTCTTAATGCGGCCATTCACCTCAGATTCGAACATAAATGGCTATTATACTTGCTGCCACTTACCGGGCTTCTTATACACCTGATCTACAAGACCATTGGAAAGTCGGCTGAAAAGGGGAACAACCTGGTTATGGAGAGGATCCATGAGCCTGGTGGAGGCTTACCCAAGCGGATGGCGCCAATCATTTTTATAACCACGATCCTGACACATCTGTTTGGCGGTTCTGCAGGAAGGGAAGGCACGGCGGTACAGATCGGCGGCA
>Ga0157371_10005786_pt1 | contig 10354 bp, 11 predicted proteins | sample C45metaG_FD_113462 | JGI IMG/M metagenome (GOLD analysis project Ga0157371, IMG submission 113462) | Corn rhizosphere microbial communities from Kellogg Biological Station, Michigan, USA - C4-5 metaG | ecosystem: Host-associated > Plants > Roots > Rhizosphere > Soil | place: USA: Michigan...
CAGCGTCAACTGCTCCTCCCTCTCAGCCAACTTCGAGATGTCAGCAGTGATTGGTGCGGTTTGGAACTCGTCGACAAAGGGATAGCAAGCGACTGAGAAGTTTGTTTAAGCCCTCTTGGTTGCCGCCATCGTTAGAAACAGATAGGCCCAGCCGGACATAATTAGTTTGATCCCGACTAGTAGTCCAATGGCCCAAGCTGCCGAGCTTGGAAGGTGGGCGATAATCAGCACTCCAACGGCGAACGCGGCGATAGCCGCGATCAGCATCCAAAGCCATCCTGCGGCAGGCCGCATACGAAAGGCCATCAAACCTTCAAGTACACCTTGAGCTATAAAGAGGGCTGCCAAGAGCACCGTAAGCGTCACTATGCCAGTTAGTGGAAAGAGCGCCAGCCAGCCGCCCGCGATTAGATAAAGCAGACCAACTAGAAGATCGAAAAAGAACTCGCTCCATTGGCGGGTGGAGAAGGCATGGGCGATCTGGACGACTCCACCAATCAGAAAGAGCCAGCCTAGGGCTATCTTAGCCGCAATAGTCGTTAGCAGCGGAAACGCTATAGCCGCAACGCCAAGAATGATTAGTAGAATTCCGAGGGTGATGAACCAGGTCCTATTCTCGGAAATGGCGGCTTGGACGCGCCTGGTTTGAACTGCCATTTCGTGGATCCTCGCTTATGTGAAAGTATCCAGATCAAACCAAAGCACAAGCTTCCAGGTCAAGTTCGGTCCCGCAAAGCCCTATCAATTAACCAGCGAGCGCGTTTTCTGAAGTGCAGATCTTCTTGGTTTAGGTCGTAGCGAAAATCGATCTCGAAGCGATCGTGCTAAACACTCGTTCCGAGTGCCTTAGAAATCTCGGCGAGAGTAGCCTTCTCTTTGTCGCTTACCTGCACTCCTCCGATACCGAGAAAACCACCTTCCGACGAGGCCTCGGCCACTTTCTGGCTTATGCTGCGTAGCCACGCTTTAAAAGCTGGCGCGTCGTTCGGTGCTTTGGCATCGAGGATTGTTGAGACCTCGCGTAGACTGTCGAGTGAGCGTTGAACGGCGTCACCCGGCTTGGCCCCGGCAAACCGTTTGCGCATTGCGTCCTGGACGGAGGATCGTCCTTCTGACGTCTCGTACTCTGCGACGACGCCCTTTATAAGCTCACTTGAACCGGCATCAGACTTGGCAGCGGCTAACGCAGAACTGCTCGCGAAACCTTCTTTGACCAAGCCCCACAAGCCACTTGGCTCCGCCGCTGAAACTGCCATTCCGGCCAGCATCGTGCTTTCCAAAACCTTGGTCCACTCTTCTGGCGTGAAACTCTGTTTGTTCGCCATCACAACCTCCGCACGCATCACCAATTGCTCATCCTGATCGGCAAGCTGACACTATCATGATATAACCAAAGTGCGACAAGTACGCCAACTCATAGGAGCAGGAATGCACGCTCGCCATCGTTATATTCGTCGTGATGGCATTATTTACTGCTTGGTTCGTACCCTGGTATCACCAGCGCGATCCTGCCGCCGTTATTCGATACGTGCCGCGAATTGCCGCGAGCGCAGCATTTCTTGGCATCATTGTGCTTCTAGTCCGGCTGCTCCGAGCGTACCTACCGCAGTAGCGTCCTAGGCTATCCTTCTCGGTTCTCCTTATTGATTCTGGTTTCAGAACTCATGAGTATGAATTTGAATGATTGAGCCTCATTGTTATTGTTGTTGCTAGCGAGGTGGGACGCTGGCTTGGCGTGCGCCCCGGCACCCGCGGTGAAAAAAATGTTCTTACACTCGACGGTGCAGTAACTCGGCCTCCTCGCACTGATGATCGGTTTCACTTTCGCCACCCAAATCATCGTGGGGAGCAGCAATTAACGGCCTTCTGTCTTATATTTCAAGCGATAGCAATCGGGTTTTACCCAGCCCTCTTCGCCGCAGGATTCCTTGAACGCGTACCCATGAGCGATCATGCAGAGATGGATATGCCGCCGCCCATCCTCGCTCGAAATATCCTTATGAAAGCGATGGGCTGCCTCATTTCCACAAACGGCGAGATATTGTTCCGATTTATTAAACCAATTCGCCGAAGCGGAAGCAGGAATGGCCAAGCCGAATAACAAAATGAGATAGCCGGTTCGCAGCATGGCTTAGTTGAAAGGCATCTCCGCTACGGTGCGGATTTCGCTAACAATTTGCATTGGTACATAATTTCCACCTGATGATTCAAGATAATGCGACCTTGACTCGACCTATTCAGTGTCGTCCCCATAAATTCGAATGTAGCGACCGCCCACCTCAACCCCGACAAATCGTTGTTGAAATGCAAGACATAACCGTTGAGCAAGATCGACCACCGCGTCTGTGCTATCGGTCCTGATGCGGACCATGAGGAGAGACCGTCTCTTTCCCTCATAAAGTGCTTCTGCGGGTTGCACTGTGGCCGACGGAAAGCTACGCCCGATTAGTTCACAGAGACGATCGATCTCCAACACTCCGAAACTCTGGTTTTCTGTATTTGGCAGATAAATCAGATGTACAGCTTGGCCTATCGCGTTTTCGAGATGACGTGCCGCCACTTCGCGTCCGTCGATCGAGAATGGCGCCTGATCGCGGATGGTACGCTCCACATCAGCGGCGGTTTGGTCAAAAATTCGCTCCATCGCGGCATCCGTCCCCCGCCCAGCGTCGATTAATTGTCTGCAACCTTCTAGATAGCTAAGTTTGCGCTCTGGAGGCCATCCGGCAGGTGGCGAGACCGCTATAGCGCGGAGGTTGGAGATAACATCCGCCATTTTTACGAGGCGCGCTTCTTTTGATTTGAGTGGCATGTCGGCAATCCGCGCCCGTCGGCGCTCCGCCTTAGGCAATGACATATCATCAGAGTTTTCCCGCACTATTTGAGCGACACGCTCACCAAATTTCGCAGCGATGTTTTCATAGCTCGTTGGTGTATCTTCAACTACGTCGTGAAGAATGGCAGCTATTAGCAAGTCCGTGTCGGTACCATCCGACGCCTGAACTACGAGATCAAGCACCTCTACCAAATGATTAAGGTATGGCTCCTGCGCGGCACCTTTGCGCCGCTGGTTGCGGTGTTGCTCCGCGGCGAAAAGTAAAGCCTTCGTCAGGCGACGAAGATCAGCATTCAAGAAGCTACCTCCAAAAGATCCTTGGTCTAAAGGGTCATTTGCTGGACATGGTCCGGTAGGACGAGCTCGGCTTCGGTTGCCGCGATCACCTCTTCCGCTGTGATGCCTGGTGCCGTCTCAATCAAGGTTGCACGGCTATTTGGAAACGCGATGACTGCGAGATCAGTGACGACCAGATCAACCTGTCGCAGCGAGGTGAGCGGAAGCGTGCATTGTTTTACAATCTTGGGTTTGCCTTTAGCGGTATGCTGCATGGCTACCACGACGCGCTTTGCACCCGTTACCAGGTCCATCGCCCCGCCCATGCCTGGAACCATCTTGCCGGGTATCATCCAGTTCGCGAGGTGTCCTTGCGAGTCTACTTGCAGACCCCCAAGCACCGTCATATCGACATGGCCGCCACGAATGAGACCGAAGGAGACAGCGCTGTCGAACGTACTTGCTCCCGGCAGAGCGCTCACCGGATTCCCGGCTGCATCCGTGAGCGTTGGATGAGCCATGCCCTCTTCAGGTATAGGACCCGTGCCGATTAGCCCATTTTCAGACTGGAAGAAGACCCTAACGGTTTTTGGGACGTGGCTCGCGACCAGGGTGGGAATACCGATTCCAAGGTTAACGAGCATCCCTGAGCGCAACTCGTGAGCGATACGTTTCGCGATAATAGTTTGAGCATCCATTCGATCTACTCGTTGGTTACGAGATAATCGACCAGCGGCGCAGGAGTTACTACGTGATCGGGCGCAATCACTCCCACCGGCACGATGTGCTCGGCAGTGACAATGACTGTATCCGCCGCCGTGGCCATCACGGGATTGAAATTACGCGCTGTCAAGGCATAGGAGAGGTTGCCGTCGTAGTCGGCGAGGAACGCGTGCACAAGCGCAAAGTCCGCGCGCAAGGCAGTCTCGACAAGATAGCTCCTCCCATCTATCTCCATCCTGCGCTTTCCTTCCTCTACCACGGTGCCAACCCCCGTCGGCGTTAGAATACCGCCAAGACCAAAACCACCAGCACGGATACGCTCGACGAGCGTACCCTGCGGCACCAGATCGACGGCCATTTTTCCCGCGATCATCTGCTGTTGCGTTTCGGGGTTGAGCCCTATGTGACTTGCTATCGTCCTCGCAATAAGGCCAGCGCTCACGAGCTTGCCAATTCCGCGGCCAGGCATCGCGGTGTCGTTGGCGATGACGGTGAGGTTACGCTTGCCCTGACGCACGAGTTCGTCAACGAGACGCTCGGGGGTACCAACCGCCATGAACCCCCCGATCAATAGACTCGCTCCGTCGGGAATCATCGCAGCTGCATCTTTGAGCGCAATAGTCTTCATGGTTGCCTTATCTACCCGTTTCGAGGCATTCTAACGACACCTACGAGAGTGGACGAGACGGATTGGCTTGCTGTTCTCGATGTCCTCAAGAAGGTCAGAAGCGGCAATAGCACTTTAGAGCGATCTGCAAGCGACACCTTGGGGCTGACTTTTTTGCCCCAATACAGCGGCGCAATCCTTCCTTATCTCGGGTAATGTTGTTGCTACGCGTTATACGAGTGGCCTCGCAATGTGCTCTAAGTGTTGGCGTTACTCCCGGCTTGGCGTGACCTCTCCATCGATTACGATCCTGTCAGCCTGCGAAGACCGTCCGCACGGGGATGGTCCGTTAGGAGAAGAATATGTCAATGAGTAAAGAAAAGCTGTCAAAAGTTCTGCCTAGCGCGAAGGAGATGATGGAGAAGCTTGCCCTCGCTGAGGCAGAGAAGGCAGAGGCCGCAAGTCGAAGGCAAGCCGAGGCGGAAGCCGAAAAGAAGCTTCTGTTGGAGAAGATCACCAAGCCATCGGGCGTGTCGGACGAAGAAGCGATGCAACGTGTGGCCGTGATCATCCAGCGGGCGGTGTCGAATGGACAGACCGAGGTTCAAGTTTACCGGTTCCCCAACCAGCTTTGCACAGACCACGGTCGAGCCATTAATCAGCAGGAGGCAGGTTGGGAAAAGACCCTGACCGGTTTACCCAAGGAGATGTATGAGTTCTGGAATCGGCAACTTCGCCCGCTGGGATACAAGCTAAGATTTCAGATCATAGACTGGCCAGACGGACTGCCGGGCGACGTCGGGATCACATTGAAATGGGCCTGAGCAGGTGGTGAGAGACTTTTGTCAAAATACCGCAACGTGCTGCTGCAAAAATGCGCCGAGGTCGGTTACCACGCTGAGGCGTGAAAGGCGCTAAACTCTCGTCAGGAGAAGTGCTCATGAGTAAGCAAGTGGATATCTCACCAGCCACAGCGTCTGCAACTTGGCCAATGGACTTCGTCCGTGAAGCCTGGGCGTACGGATTAGATGCTGTTCAACGCCAAATACTCTTTTTTGATGTCATGGCGCAGCGCACGGAAGCATCTGAACAGCATGCGGCAAAAGAAGCCCCCCACGTGCTGAAGTTTGACTGCGAGTTGTGCGTGGATGGGCGCAAGCTTCCGCACCCCGTGAATTATTTACTCGTCAGGATCATCCCACCCTCTGGCGTCGAAATTGATCAGCGAAAACGCCCGTTCGTTGTCGTCGATCCCCGCGCAGGTCATGGGCCTGGGATAGGCGGCTTCAAAGCCCAAGCGAGATCGGCGTGGCGCTTCACGCCGGCCATCCCTGCTACTTTATCAGCTTTTTGCCCGAGCCGGTTGCAGGCCAAACCATCGAGCACATTGCGTCAGCCGAGGCTGCGTTTCTGGAGCGCGTAATTGCCCTCCACCCCCAAGCCGATGGAAAGCCAGCGGTAATCGGCAACTGCCAAGCAGGCTGGGCGGTCATGATGGTGGCAGCCAAAAGGCCCGAGCTGTTTGGTCCAATTGTCGTTGCAGGCTCGCCTCTATCCTACTGGGCTGGGGTGCGTGGAGAGAACCCCATGCGCTACACCGGCGGGTTGCTCGGCGGCAGCTGGTTGACCGCTATGATGGGTGATCTTGGAAATGGTAAATTCGACGGCGCATGGCTGGTTAGCAACTTCGAAAATCTCAACCCAGCCAACACCTATTGGACCAAGTCCTATAATCTTTATTCCAAGATCGATACCGAAACGCCGCGCTATCTCGAATTCGAGGAGTGGTGGGGCGCCCATGTGATGCTCAATGCCGCGGAGATGCAAGCGATTGCCGACCAACTATTCGTTGGCAACAAGCTCGCAACAGCCGAGATCGTTTCGTCCGATGGCACGACCATAGACTTGCGCAACATTCGGACACCCATTGTGGTTTTCTGTTCGCAGGCCGACAACATTACCCCGCCCCCTCAGGCGCTGGACTGGATTCTTGATCTTTATGAAAGTGTAGATGACATCCGCACGCATGGACAAACAATCATCTATGCCGTTCACCCTTCGGCGGGCCATCTCGGCATCTTCGTTTCCGGCTCGGTTGCCAAAAAAGAGCACGATGAGTTTGCAAGCAACATCGACTTAATCGACGTGCTTCCGCCAGGGCTTTACGAGGCCGTGATGACACCCAAGCAGTCCAGCGATCAAGCCGCCGACCTCGTGACAGGCGATTACCTCGTTCGCTTCGAGGCGCGCACACTCGACGATATCCGGGCTCTAGGCGGCAATAGCGAAGAAGATGAGCGGCGTTTTGCCACTGCGGCACGCGTTTCGGAAATCAATCTCGGCCTTTACCGCACGTTTGCCGAGCCTGGATTCGGTTGTGGGCCGGTGAGGGAGTTGCCGAATGGATGAGGCGGATGCATCCACTACGCTTGCAGTCTGACGTGTTTTCTCGCGCCAATCCCTTCATGAGCTATGTGCGACATGCCGCTGACAGGGTGCGAGAGCATCGTAAGCCAGTTACACCAAACAATGTGTTCTGGCAGGCGCAGCAATGGACCTCGGATTGGATCGAGACCTCATTGAACATTTACCGTGACACACGCGATCAGTGGTTTGAGACTCTGTTCCATAGCGTCTACGGTTCCACCGCGCTTCAAGCGCTTGTTGGGCTTAAGGGATCCGATCAAACTCCCCGTCGTCGCCCTGGTACCGACTCTACCTACAGGGCCTTCGTTGCTCAGAAAGTCGAGGATTTAAGAAATAGGACAAGCGAAGGTGGACCCCGCGAGGCTGCGATTAGAGCCGCGCTTTATATCCGCATGACCGAAGGAGTAGCAGACGAGCGCGGGTTCCGATTGCTCCAGCGTTTGCGGGAGGAGGCTGGCTCGGGGCTCAGCTTGGCAGATTTCAAGAAGGTTGTACGAGATCAGTTCTTCACCTTGATGCTCGATGAACGTCGTGCTGTAGAGGCGATTCCACACATGCTGGCGAAGGATCCCGAGCTCGCAAAACGAATGACCTCAGTGCTGGGACGTCTAATTGAGGTCGTCGGAGTCGAAAGCACGACAGCGAAAGCGCGGCTGCGCGAGGTAGAGAAGCTTTTGAGCGAAAGGCCGAGTTCAACTCACGATCTGAAGGCGGCGCGCGCAGCTCGGAACGCTAGCGGACAGTCCCAGCCTATTCCGCGTCGAAGAGCCAGCGGGAATGTAGACTAACGCAATCGGTGTACCGCAGTTTACGGGCACGAGTGCAGGAGTGAATCATGACTCAGATCACGCCCTCGCGGCAGCACGAGAAATATAATCGCTTAATTGCAGCCGCTAAGAATGTTCCGCCCCTCGCCACTGCCGTTGCGCATCCTTGTGATGAGACTTCGCTCAGAGGAGCGTTGGAGGCGGCCGAGGCGGGCTTAATCAGCCCAATTCTGGTCGGCCCCAAGAACAAAATCGAGGGAGTCGCGCAAACCTCATCACTCGATCTTGCCGAGGCTGAAATCGTTGATGCGCCGCATAGTCATGCGGCCGCTGAGAAGGCGGTTGAGCTCGTGCGCACCGGCAAAGCCGAGCTGCTCATGAAAGGTAGTCTTCACACCGATGAATTGCTGGCCGAAGTCGTAAAACGAGAAACAGGAATTCGGACTGGGCGTCGTATCAGCCACGTCTTCGTCATGGATGTGCCAGGCCATTCGCACACCTTGTTCATCACCGACGCTGCGGTGAACATAGCACCCGACCTGGACGCGAAGCGCGACATAATTCAGAATGCAATCGACCTGTTCGCCGGACTCGGACTCGGCGTGCCGAAGGTCGCCATTCTTTCTGCAGTCGAAACTGTAACGACAAGCATTCCGTCGACCATCGAGGCGGCGGCGCTCTGTAAGATGAGCGACCGCGGTCAAATCACCGGCGGTGAGCTTGATGGGCCGCTCGCCTTCGACAACGCGATCAGTCCCGAGGCAGCGCGCATCAAGGGCATCAAATCGCCAGTCGCCGGACAAGCCCAAATCCTCGTTGTACCCGACCTCGAAGCGGGCAATATGCTGGCAAAGAATCTGAGTTTTCTTTCACGCGCCGATGCCGCCGGTATCGTGCTCGGCGCGCGAGTTCCGATCATACTGACCTCGCGCGCCGACAATGTCATGACACGCATGGCTTCCTGCGCCGTGGCAACGCTTTTTCGTCAAAGCCAAATTGCGAAACAGCCAATCCAGGCCTGAGCCGTGACCGAAACCATCCTGGTCATCAACGCTGGCAGTTCCAGCATAAAGTTTCAGCTCTTTTTAGTGGCACAGAATGAGGTGCGACGGGCGTTGAGGGGTCAGATCGAAGGAATTGGCGTTCGACCCCGGCTGATTGCTAAAAACACCGAAGGAGAAGCGCCCATTGAGGAGGAGTGGCCGGTGTCGGAGGTGGCTACCGTGCCCCAAGCTCTCGATAAGCTCGTGGCATTTCTTCGCGAGCGGCTAGGAACCCTGCCTGTCGCAATCGGTCATCGCGTAGTGCATGGAGGCCCAGACTATAGCGACCCAACGGTGATCGATGATGGCGTGATGGAGCGGCTCGAGAAATTTACGCCGCTTGCCCCGCTTCACCAGCCCAATAATCTGGCACCGATCCGTGCAGTCAGAGCGCGGCAGCAGCAATTGCTGCAGGTCGCCTGTTTCGACACGGCCTTTCATCGAAATCATCCTGAGATTGCCGACCGCTATGCGCTTCCTGAGCAATTCTATGCGGAGGGAGTCCGCCGCTATGGCTTCCATGGTCTCTCCTACGAATATATCGCGGGGAGGCTCCCCGAGATTGCGCCAGAGATCGCTCGCGGGCGGGTCATTGTCGCTCATCTCGGCAGCGGCGCCTCTATGTGCGCCTTGTCTGCCGGCAAGAGCGTGGAGAGCACGTTGGGCTTTACGGCGCTTGACGGTTTGCCGATGGGAACGCGGCCGGGCCAGCTCGATCCGGGCATTATGCTTTATCTCATGAGCGAGAAGCGGATGAGCGCAAAGGAGATTGAGCGCCTCCTCTATCACGAGTCCGGTCTCAAGGGTCTCTCGGGGATCAGCAACGACGTGCGTGACTTACTCGCGAGCCCAGACCCGCGCGCTAAACTTGCGCTGGACCATTTCGTTTATCGCATTTCACTTTTTGCGGGGATGCTTGCAGGGGCAATGGGCGGTATCGACGGCATGGTGTTTACCGCGGGTATTGGAGAAAACGCGTCTGCCATCCGCGAAGCGGTGGCGAAACGCCTAGCGTGGCTTGGCCTCGATCTTGATCTCAAGGCTAATGCCGATGGCGAAGCGCGCATCTCGCGCGAAGGATCGCGCGTCGCCTGCTACGTCATTCCCACCGACGAGGAGCTTATGATAGCCCGCCACACGCTCTCCGTCCTGCAAGCGCAGCGCGCAAACGCCGCCTGAGGAGAGGCATGCATGATCGATCTTTCAACCTTGCCGCTGCTGAAGGGCCAAAAGGCGCTTGTCACCGGCATCGCCAACGATCAGTCCATCGCTTGGGGGTGCGCCAAGGCCTTTCGCACATTCGGCGCAGACCTTGCAATCACTTATCTAAACGAAAAGGCCAAGCCTTACGTCGAGCCTCTAGCCAAAGAGGTCGAGGCCTCAATTTTCATGCCATTAAACCTCCAGGTCGAGGGCCAGCTGGAGGCAGTCTTTGACGCTATCAAAGGCAAGTGGGGCAAGCTCGACATTTGTCTCCACTCGATTGCGTTCGCTCCGAAAGATGACCTGCAGGGACGTGTGGTCGACTGCTCTAAAGCGGGTTTTTTGACCGCCATGGAGATTTCCTGCTGGTCGTTTATCCGCATGGCGAAGCTTGCGGAGCCGCTCATGAAGGACGGCGGCACTCTCTCCACGATGACCTATTATGGATCGCAAATGGTGGTCGAAAACTACA
>Ga0157371_10005787_pt1 | contig 10350 bp, 10 predicted proteins | sample C45metaG_FD_113462 | JGI IMG/M metagenome (GOLD analysis project Ga0157371, IMG submission 113462) | Corn rhizosphere microbial communities from Kellogg Biological Station, Michigan, USA - C4-5 metaG | ecosystem: Host-associated > Plants > Roots > Rhizosphere > Soil | place: USA: Michigan...
AAAACGGGTGAAGCATAAACGCAAAAGCTGGAAGCGGGGCGAGCCCACTTCCAGCTTTTGCAGTCAACGGCGCATAAGCATTGCTTAGCGACGCAGACCCAGGCGACCGATCAGGGCGCTGTAACGGCTGGTGTCTTTACCCTTCAGGTAGTCCAGCAGCTTGCGGCGCTGGTTAACCATACGGATCAGGCCACGACGCGAGTGGTGGTCTTTGCCGTTGGCCTTGAAGTGGCCTTGCAGCTTGTTGATGTTGGCGGACAGCAGAGCAACCTGAACTTCCGGGCTACCGGTATCGCCTTCGGCTTGCTTGTAGTCGTTAACGATCTGAGCTTTTTCTTCAACGCTGAGTGCCATGTGGGCATCCTCTCATCTGGAGATTGTCGCGAGCGACAGTCTCAATAGGCCGGGAATCGCTTCCCGTGTTTTAAAAGGAGGTATGACCGTGCCTATTGACAGCCACCCTCGATACGAGCCGCCTGAGCGGCTCGCCACGGTCATGCAGACCGAATAAGGCGACGCGGCGCAATGCGCCCGTCTTCGCTCACTTCACCGATACCGATGAAGCGACCATTGTGATCCTGTACCCGCACCATGCCGAACTTCGGCGCATCCGCGGCGCGGACGGGCTGCCCTTGCAGCCAGTAGAACGCGCTGTGCTCAGAAAAGCTCAGCAGTGGCCAGTGTTCCAGCCCGCTGTCCACTGGGTGCAGGAAGCGATCGACCGCTTCGTTGCCGCCATCGGCGTGCACCTGTTCCAGCTCTTCCAGGGTAACGGTCTGCAGCAGGCCGAACGGTCCGGCCTTGACCCGACGCAGCTCGGCGACATGCGCCCCACAACCCAGAAGGTGACCAATATCCTCGACCAGCGTACGGATATAGGTGCCTTTGCTGCAATCTACCGCCAGGCTTGCCTTGTCGGCAGCGCAGCTCAGCAGTTCCAGGCGCGCAATAGTAACAGAACGCGCCTCGCGCTCCACTACTTCTCCTGCGCGCGCCAGCTTGTACAGCGGCTGACCGTCACGCTTGAGCGCCGAGTACATCGGCGGCACCTGGCTGATGTCGCCACGAAAGCGCGGCAGCAGCGCTTCGATGTCGCCAGCCGCAACGTTAACCTCACGCCGCTCGAGCACTTCCCCCTCGGCATCGGCCGTGGTGGTGGTAACGCCCAGCTGCATGACGGTCTCGTAGCCCTTGTCGGCATCGAGCAGGTACTGGGAGAACTTGGTCGCCTCACCGAAGCACAGCGGCAGCACGCCGGTGGCCAAGGGGTCGAGGCTGCCGGTGTGGCCGGCCTTCTCGGCGTTGAGCAACCAACGCACCTTCTGCAACGCGGCATTGGAGCTGAAGCCCTTGGGCTTGTCGAGCAGGATGATGCCGTCGACCTTGCGACGAATACGCTTTACCTGGGCCACGTACTTACTCCTTGGCCTCGGTATTGCTGTCGCCGTGCTTGCTGTCCTCGGTCACCGCACGCTCGATCAGCGCCGACAGCTGAGCACCGCGAATCACGCTCTCGTCGTAATGAAAACGCAGGTTCGGCACGCTACGCAGCTTCATCGCCTTGCCCAGTTGCATGCGCAGGAAACCGCTGGCGTCGTTGAGCACCTTGAGGCTCTGCGCTACAGGGTCGACGCCCTCTTCCGGCTCGGCGCCCATGACGGTGACGTACACCTTGGCGTGGCTGGCGTCACGGCTGACATCCACCGCCGTAACGGTCACCAGCCCACCCAGGCGCGGGTCTTTGACTTCGGTGCGAATCAGCTGCGCCAACTCGCGTTGAATCTGGTCGCCGATGCGCTGGGCACGGCTATAGTCTTTGGCCATCGTTGCTACCTTCCACTCGTCTCGATGCCTGCAAAAGCACCGGACTCAAAAGCGGCAAACGCCCGGCCGCGCAAAAGCGGGGCCGGGCGTTGCGTGTTGCGACTCGCGATTACAGGCTGCGAGCCACCTGGACTTTCTCGAACACTTCGATCTTGTCGCCGACCTTGACGTCGTTGTAGCTCTTCACCGCGATACCGCACTCCATGCCATTACGCACTTCGGCCATATCGTCCTTGAAGCGACGCAGGGACTCCAGCTCGCCTTCGAAGATCACCACGTCGTCGCGCAGTACGCGGATCGGACGGTTACGGTAAACCGTACCCTCGACCACCATACAACCGGCGACCGCGCCAAACTTCGGCGAACGGAACACGTCGCGGACTTCGGCGATACCCAGGATGTTCTCGCGAACATCGCTGCCGAGCATACCGGTGAGCGCCTTCTTGACGTCCTCGATGATGTCGTAGATGACGTTGTAGTAGCGCATGTCCAGGCCTTCGGCCTCGACGATCTTGCGCGCACCAGCATCGGCACGAACGTTGAAGCCGAACAGCACGGCGTTGGACGCCAGCGCCAGGTTGGCATCGGACTCGGTGATACCACCGACACCGCCGCCGACGACGCGCACTTGCACTTCGTCGTTACCCAGGCCGCTGAGCGAGCCCTGCAGCGCTTCCAGGGAACCACGGACGTCGGATTTGAGGACGATGTTGAGCGTCTTCTTCTCTTCCTGGCCCATGTTCTCGAAGATGTTTTCCAGCTTGCCTGCGTGAGCACGCGCCAGTTTCACTTCGCGGAACTTGCCCTGACGGAACAGCGCGACTTCACGTGCTTTCTTCTCGTCGGCGACGACAGTCATGTCATCACCCGCTTCCGGCGTACCGTCGAGACCCAGGATCTCGACCGGGATCGCCGGACCGGCTTCCTTGATTGGCTTACCGTTCTCGTCGAGCATGGCGCGGATGCGGCCATAGTTCGAGCCGACCAGCACCATGTCGCCCTGACGCAGCGTACCGTCCTGAACCAGCACGGTAGCGACCGGACCACGGCCCTTGTCGAGACGCGACTCGACCACCACACCACGGCCCGGGGCCGACGGGGTTGCCTTGAGCTCAAGCACTTCGGCTTGCAGCAGAACGGCTTCGAGCAGCTCGTCGACACCGGTACCGACCTTGGCCGAAACAGGTACGAACGGCGTATCACCGCCCCACTCTTCCGACGTCACGCCGTGTACCGACAGTTCGCTACGGATGCGATCGAGGTCAGCACCCGGCTTGTCGATCTTGTTCACCGCAACCACCAGCGGCACGCCAGCAGCGACAGCGTGCTGAACGGCTTCGACGGTCTGCGGCATCACGCCGTCGTCCGCCGCAACGACCAGAATCACGATGTCGGTGGCCTTGGCACCACGGGCACGCATCGCGGTAAACGCGGCGTGGCCCGGGGTGTCGAGGAAGGTCACCATGCCGCGCTCGGTTTCCACGTGGTACGCGCCGATGTGCTGGGTGATACCACCCGCCTCACCGGAAGCGACCTTGGCACGACGAATGTAGTCGAGCAGCGAGGTCTTACCGTGGTCAACGTGGCCCATGACGGTCACGACCGGCGCACGGGAGAACTCTTCACCTTCGAACTTCAGCGACTCGGCCAGGGAATCTTCCAGGGCCGTGTCACTGACCAGGGTCACCTTGTGGCCCAGCTCTTCAGCGACCAGCTGGGCAGTTTCCTGATCCAGTACCTGGTTGATGGTGGCTGGCGTGCCCAGTTTGAACATGAACTTGATGATTTCAGCGGCCTTGACCGACATCTGCTGAGCGAGATCGCCAACAGTGATGGTCTCGCCGATTTTTACTTCGCGCACGATAGGGCCGGTCGGGCTCTGGAAACCGTGGGCGTTGCGCTTCTTCAGCTTGGCCTTGCCACGGCCACCACGACGGAAGCCATCGCTTTCTTCGTCGGTAGTACGCGGAGCGACACGCGGAGCAGGCGCCTTTTCCTTGACGGTCGGGCGATGCTGGGTGGTCTTGCGGTCACCACCACGGCGATCAGCGTCATCGTTACGGGCCTTGTCTGGGCGACGCGGCTCGTCTTTCTTACGCTCATCGGCAGCAGGTGCGGCAACCGGAACGCTCACTGGCGCGGGTGCTGCTTCAACCGGAGCAGCTGCTGCAGCGGCAGGCGAAGAGGTCTGGCGCTTGGCCTCATCTTCGGCTTTACGCTTGGCTTCTTCTTCGGCCTTCAGGCGAGCCGCTTCCGCAGCGGCGCGTTGCTCTTCGAGCCCACGCTGCTTCTCGGCTTCGATCTCTTCGTTGCTGCGCTCGACGAAGGTCTTCTTCTTGCGCACTTCAACGCTGATGGTCTTGCTGCCAGCGACCCGCAGGGTGCTGGTGGTCTTGCGCTGCAAGGTAATCTTGCGCGGCGCTTCGGCTTTCTTCTCACCGTGGCTGCTTTTCAGATGAGCAAGCAGGGCCTGCTTCTCATTGTCGGTGACAACTTGCTCGGCACTGCTGTGCGGCAAACCCGCCTCTCGCATCTGCTGCAGCAGGCGCTCTACCGGTGTGTCGACCACTTGGGCCAGTTCTTTCACCGTGACTTGCGTCATGCACTTCTCTCCTCAGGCCGTAAAACTTACTCGAACCAATGGGCTCGGGCGGCCATGATCAGCTTGCCGGCACGCTCTTGGTCGATGCCGTCGATGTCGAGCAGGTCGTCAATAGACTGCTCGGCCAGGTCTTCGCGGGTAACCACACCGCGCACTGCCAGCTCCTGCGCCAGGCCTTTGTCCATACCCTCGACTTCGAGGAGGTCTTCGGCCGGCTGGGCGTCTGCCAGCTTTTCTTCTGTGGCGATGGCTTTGGTCAGCAAACGATCCTTCGCTCGCGAGCGCAGTTCATTGACGATTTCTTCGTCGAAACCATCGATGCTGAGCATCTCTTCCATCGGCACGTAAGCGATTTCTTCCAGGCTGGTAAAGCCTTCTTCAACCAGCACCTGCGCCAACTCTTCGTCGACTTCCAACTCGTCGATGAAGCCCTGCAGGATGTCGCCAGTCTCAGCTTGCTGCTTGGCCTGGATGTCCGCTTCGGTCATCACGTTCAGCGTCCAGCCAGTCAGCTGGCTAGCCAGGCGAACGTTCTGACCGCCACGGCCAATCGCTTGCGCCAGGTTGTCTTCGCCTACGGCGATGTCCATGGCGTGAGCATCTTCATCAACGATGATCGCCGCGACTTCAGCCGGCGACATGGCGTTGATGACGAACTGCGCCGGGTTGTCGTCCCACAGCACGATGTCCACACGTTCGCCGACCAGTTCGCCGGAGACCGCCTGCACACGCGAGCCGCGCATACCGATGCAGGCACCCTGCGGGTCGATACGCTTGTCCTTGGAGCGCACGGCAATCTTGGCCCGCGAACCTGGATCACGGGAAGCAGCCTTGACCTCGATGAGGCCTTCGGCAATTTCCGGCACTTCGATGCGGAACAGCTCGATCAGCATTTCCGGCGCGGTACGCGACAGGATCAGCTGCGGGCCGCGGTTCTCGGTGCGGATTTCCTTGAGCAGTGCACGCAAGCGCACACCTACACGGAAAGTCTCACGCGGGATAATGTCTTCGCGAGCCAGCAACGCTTCCGCGTTGGCACCCAGATCGACGATTACATTGTCACGGGTAACCTTTTTCACGGTGCCGGCGATGATCTCGCCCAGACGCTCGCGGTAGGCTTCGACGACCTGGGCACGCTCGGCCTCGCGCACTTTCTGCACGATGACCTGCTTGGCGGTTTGCGCGGCGATACGGCCGAACTCGATGGACTCGACCTTCTCTTCGAGCACATCACCGACCTTGGCGTTCGCCTCGACAGCACGCGGCATGTCGGTCGTTACCTGGTGAGCCGGGTCATCGAAGTCTTCTTCTTCGACCACGGTCCAGCAACGGAAAGTCTCATAGCTGCCGGTCTGGCGATTGATCGCCACGCGCAGCTCGACTTCATCTTCAAAACGTTTCTTGGTCGCCGTGGCCAGAGCCAGTTCGAGCGCCTCGAAAATAACAGCGGCCGGCACACCCTTTTCATTGGATACCGACTCAACAACCAGCAGTACTTCTTTGCTCATCGTACGCCTCGCTTTTCGCAATCCATTGGGATCCACGCATTCCGCGAATCCCGCGGGATCCGTGTCTCAATCAAACCGGGGGATAATATTGGCCTTGTCGATCAGATCGATCGGCAAAAGGAACTCGTGGTCATCCACCTGCACCACCACGTCCTCCTCCTCCACACCGCGGAGCAGACCCTGGAAGTTGCGGCGCCCTTCGAATGGCGAGCGCAACTTGATTTTTACCTGCTCGCCGGCGTGACTGGCGAACTGCGTCAATGTGAACAGCGGCCGGTCCATACCAGGCGACGACACCTCGAGGGTGTATTCGGCGGCGATGGGGTCCTCGACATCGAGAACACCACTGATCTGGCGGCTGACCTTTTCGCAATCATCGATAAGGATGCCATCGGCATGATCGATGTAGATACGCAGCAAGGAATGCCGCCCCTGAGACAGGAACTCGATACCCCAGCACTCGTAGCCAAGCGCCTCGACGACCGGGGCCACCAAGGCCTGCAACTGTTCTAGCTTGCTCGACACCTGAACCCCTCGCGCATGCTGTGCAAATGAAAAATGGGCGAAACGCCCATCCATAAAACCGTCCGTGCGACGGCAAAACTGTCTTCCAGCTAGCAAAAAGCCCCTTGAAAGGGGCTCTATTGCTAACCGATCGCGAGAACTGGAGCTAACCAACAACACTTCGGGCCACAAGCCCGACGAGCTACCGGACTACCCAATCCCGCTGCAAAACTGGGAGCGGATTATACGGCCTAACCCTCCAACGGGTCAACCAAACCCCCAGAAACAGAAAAGCCCGCATGCAGCGAGCTCTTCTGTTCAATTGGTACCGAGAAGGGGACTCGAACCCCTACAGCCTATGGCCACTACCACCTCAAGGTAGCGTGTCTACCAATTCCACCACCTCGGCAATTTGACACTTACTTCTCTTCGGGAGCCTGAGGTACATCTTGCTCGCTCGAAGCTGGCGCTTGTTGTTGCTCAAGCACCGGTACATCTTCTGCAGGCTTGTTGCCCTGCGGTACTTCCATCACTGCCGGATCCGGCAAACCAGCCTGACCCAGTGTATCAGACTTTTGATTAGCAAAATACGCTAACCCCAAGCTGGTAATGAAAAAACTGGCCGCGAGTATAGCAGTAACTCGGCTCAGAAAGGTAGTGCTTCCTTGACTACCGAAAACGGTATTCGAAGCACCCGCGCCGAACGAAGCACCTGCATCGGCACCTTTACCCTGCTGCAGCAGAACCAGCACAACCACACCGATCGCAGCCAGCAGATGAAGAACTACAACGCCTGTTTCCAGCATATTCTTAGTTTCCTGCAGCGCGACAGATCGCACCGAACTCATCCGCATTCAGAGAGGCTCCACCCACAAGCCCCCCATCGATATCAGGCATGCCGAAAAGCTCGGCTGCATTGGCGGCCTTGACGCTACCGCCGTAAAGAATTCTCAAACCACTTGCCACCTGCGGGTCTTTCGCAGCGACCTGCGCACGAATTGCCGCATGCACATCCTGCGCCTGCTGAGGCGTCGCCGTCAGCCCGGTACCAATGGCCCAGACCGGCTCATACGCCACCACCGCATTCGAAAGCACTGCAACACCCAGCGCTTCGACCACGCTGTCGAGCTGAGCGGCAACCACCCCGAGGGTTTCGCCCGCCTCGCGCTGCTCCAGGGTCTCCCCAACGCACAGTACCGGTACCAGCCCGGCAGCCTGAGCCGCCGCGAACTTGCGCGCCACCTGCTCGTCGCTGTCACCCAGAAGCAGGCGACGCTCGGAATGCCCTACCAGCACCAGCTCGCAACCGGCATCGCGCAATTGCTCGCTCGACACCTCTCCGGTCAGCGCACCCTGCCCGGCCTCGACCGCACAGTCCTGCGCGCCTACCGACAACGCAACGCCCTTCAAGCCCTCGACAACCTGACCGAGGTGGACACTGACGGGGAACACCGCAACCTCGACATCAGCAGGCAGCGCCTGCCGATTCAGACCATCGATCAGCTCTGCGACACTGGCGCGGGTACCGTGCATTTTCCAGTTACCAGCAACCATTGAGCGACGCATGCTTTACCTCGTTGGTCAAAGAGGGCGCAGATGTTACCCAACCGCTTGTGGACTGGCAAGCCGAATCAAGCACAGACACGCGAGACAACTTCAGCCAATTCATCGGCATAGGCCCGGACCTGGGTTTCGTCCTCGCCTTCGACCATCACCCGCACCAGCGGCTCGGTACCGGACTTGCGCAGCAGCACCCGGCCACGCCCGGCCATGCGCTCGGTGACGCTGTCGCTGGCAGCCTGCACGTCCGGATGCTTGAGCGGGTCGACACCGCCGCCGAAGCGCACGTTGACCAATACCTGGGGGCACTTGCGCAGGCCCTGGCGCGCCTCCGCCAGGCTCTGCCCGCGGCGACGAATGGCCAGCAGCACCTGCAGCGCGGCGACGATGGCATCACCGGTCGTCACATGCTGGAAGCACACCAGGTGCCCGGAGTTCTCACCACCGACCTGCCAGCCACGCTCGAGCAGTTCGGCGATCACATAGCGGTCGCCGACATTGGCGCGCACGAAGGGGATGTCCAGCTCCTTGAGGGCGAGCTCAAGGCCCAGGTTGCTCATCAGGGTACCGACCACGCCGCCCTGCAGCTTGCCTCGGGCCTGCAGATCCCTGGCGATGATGAACAGCAACTCGTCGCCATCCACCACGGCACCGGTGTGGTCGACCATCAACACGCGATCGGCATCACCATCGAAGGCGATACCCAGATCGGCATGGCGCGCCGCCACTTCGGCCTGCAGGTTCTCGATATGGGTCGAGCCACAATCGGCATTGATGTTCAGCCCGTTGGGCTGGGCCGACAGCACCGATACCTCGGCGCCCAACTCCTGGAATACCGCGGGGGCCACCTTGTAGGCCGCACCGTGAGCACAGTCGAGCACGATCTTCAGGCCCGAGAAGTCGGTACTGGTCGGCACGCTGCTCTTGCAGAATTCGATATAGCGACCGGCCGCATCATTGATCCGCGAGACCTTGCCCAGCTGCTCGGACTCGACCACGGTCATCGGCGCATCGAGCAGCTCCTCGATCATCAACTCGACTTCGTCGGGCAGCTTGGTGCCCTGCCCCGAGAAGAACTTGATGCCGTTGTCATGGTGCGGATTGTGCGAGGCACTGATGACGATGCCCGCCTCGGCATGGAAGGTACGCGTCAGGTAGGCGATAGCCGGCGTCGGCATCGGCCCCAGCAGCATCACGTCAGCACCGGCAGCAGAAAGACCGGCTTCCAGTGCCGACTCGAACATATAGCCGGAAATGCGCGTGTCCTTGCCGATCAGAATGCGGCATTTGCCCTGCTTGCGGAAAGCCATGCCGGCAGCCCAACCGAGCTTGAGCATGAAATCAGGGGTGATCGGGTAATGACCCACGCGCCCGCGAATACCGTCGGTGCCAAAATACTTGCGACTCAAAACGACAACTCCTTTGTTTATCTACTGCGCCGCCTCGACCGCGGCGACCATGCGCACCACGTCGACGGTTTCCGCCACATCGTGAACGCGCAGGATATGCGCCCCCTTGGCGACCGCCAGGGCTGCCAGGGCCAGGCTGCCATACAGGCGGCCATCCACTTCGCACCCCAGCACGGCGCCAATCATACTCTTGCGCGAGACGCCGACCAGCAGCGGCAGACCGAAAGCCTGCAGCGCAGGCATGCGCCGGAACAGACTGAGGTTGTGCTCCAGGGTCTTGGCAAAGCCGAAACCCGGATCGAGCACGACGCGCTCCGCAGGAATGCCCGCTGCGGCGCAAACCGCCAGGCGCTCACGCAGAAAGTCAGCCACGGCATCGAGCACATCATCGTATTGCGGGCTCTGCTGCATGGTCGTCGGCTCGCCACGCATGTGCATCAGGCACACCGGCAATCCACTCTCTGCGGCTGCCTGCAGCGCGCCTTCACGCTGCAGCGAGCGCACATCGTTGATCAGCCCGGCGCCCAGCCTGGCCGACTCGCGCATCACCTCGGGGGTCGAGGTATCAACCGAGATGATCACGTCCAGCTCGGCCGCGACCGCTTCCACCATGGGCGCAACGCGCTCCAGTTCCTGCTGGACAGAAACCGGCGCTGCCCCTGGCCGAGTCGACTCGCCGCCGATATCGATCAGCGTCGCGCCAGCACGCACCATGCCTTCGGCATGGCGCAGCGCCGCATCGCGCATGGCGAAACGGCCACCGTCGGAAAAGGAGTCGGGGGTAACGTTGAGGATACCCATCACTTGCGGATGGCTTAAATCAAGAAACCGGCTGCCACAAGGCAGCCGGTTGTTTGTTTGCACTGGAGACATGTGACGGTTTTATACCTCGGCAGCAGGCCCGCCGATCGGCTTCTCGGGGCGATCCGCTTCATCGGGCTTG
>Ga0157371_10005789_pt1 | contig 10349 bp, 9 predicted proteins | sample C45metaG_FD_113462 | JGI IMG/M metagenome (GOLD analysis project Ga0157371, IMG submission 113462) | Corn rhizosphere microbial communities from Kellogg Biological Station, Michigan, USA - C4-5 metaG | ecosystem: Host-associated > Plants > Roots > Rhizosphere > Soil | place: USA: Michigan...
CCTTCCACTACAATCAAGTAAATGTTTTCAAATCAATCATAAAAGAAAGGACAACTAAAAGATAAGGAAGTATATAGTTTTTGAGTGCATAAAGTCACTGGTACTATGAACGATAGGAATATGCAGTGGGTTGTATAAAAGGTAAGGTAGAGGGGATGGACCTGTTAGCTAGCGAGAATCTTTAAGAAGAGCATTTCTGCTAATTTTCTTATACTGGTAAAGAGTATATGACCAAAATAGTTAGCATCTATTGTATAGAGGAGCACTAGAGCACCCGAAATTGCATCTTCGGGTGCTTTCTTTATGAGTTGGAAAGCATCTTTTCACTCATTATCCAAAAAGATCTAAACCTTATTCGTACTGTTGAAGGAGGGCGACGGACAGACAAACGCCATAAGATTACCAGCCTCTCTTAAAAATCAATCGGTAATGATATAGCAATAAGTCTGTCCAAAGACCTCCGAAAACGATGCAAAACAGGTTTTGCACTTAAAGGGTGCAATGCGCTTTTCTAGTTTATAATAGGCTTAGCAGTTCGTCTGCGGAAAGTGAGCGGTTAACTACATAATCGTATAACAGAGCCAAGCCATTTAGTAAGATTTAACTTACACCAAAAACCGAAAAGTAGGAGAAATTATGATAAGACAAATTATTTTATTAATAGCACCTACTGCCATGATATTCGTAGGTCTACCAATTTTAGATAATGTCACAATAACCTTTTTTCTTTTTTACGGATGGTTATTGTTTATTCCCCTTATAGTTACTTATTGGAACAAAGAGTTTAGGTATCCTATCCAACTTCTTTTTTCCAGAAGGTCAATTGTTGTGGGGATTAGTAGCGGGTTAATCTGTTTATTGGCGATTTATGGCTTCGTCGCTATTTATCAATCGTCTGTTTTGGATATAGCGCAATTACGCAGACAGCTTATTGAATGGGACTTTATAGGTCGAAAGGTTATATTGCTTATATTAGTATTAATTCTTATCAATCCTATTTTGGAGGAGTTTTATTGGAGAGAGTTTATATACAATCGAATTTTTCCTAAAATGGGTAGTGTAAAAACTATTGTAATTACTTCTTTTTTCTATAGCTTGTATCATCTTATGGTTGTCATAGAGATTTTTAGTTTTCCATTCAATGCATTGGCAGTTATTCCAGTATTTCTTGCAGGCATAATGTGGGGGATTTTTCGCTACCTATTAAATTCTATTACCGCATCCATTATTAGTCATTGTCTCGCTGATATTGGAATCATGCTCGTGTATTGGAATATTATTCTTTAATCTACTTTTACGTATGTTACACTTTTTATAAACAATATAAAGGGAGGATGAGAGCATGGTTTCTTTCCAAGATTTAAATGACCTACGTGTGGAATTATCATTTGAAAAAGGCACATTTCCTATCAAACCAATGCATGTGCTAGTCCTAGCGAAACACAACAACAAATGGTTATTAACGAAGCACCCGAAACGAGGAATTGAGTTTCCAGGTGGGAAAGTGGAGGCGCATGAAACACTTGAAGCAGCTGCGATAAGAGAAACGCTAGAAGAGACGAATGTGACAATTCGTCATGTAGAGTGGTTGGCTGAATACCTTGTATATGATAAGAAACCTTTTTGTAAGGCGGTTTTTATTGCACATGTTGGCTATATTAATAATGAAGGTACGAATTTTGAAACAGAGGGAGCAGTATGGTTATCGACAGATGAATTATTACGTTGTAATAACTTAAGTTTTCATATGAAGGATGATGGAATGAAAGTAATCTTAGAAAAGGTGAGTACGTATGAAGGAAAATGGAGAAATTGAGAAAGTTCGTGTGTATCCATCTCCTAATCCATATATCCGCTTAACTGAAATTACATATTGGTCATGTGGGTTAAGAGTGAAAGGATTACTCGCAACGCCTAAAAAGGAAGGTAAGTATGAAGGGATATTATATTGTAGAGGAGGTATGCAAAGCATAGGGATGGTTCGACCTGCGCGTATTGCTCAGATTGCATCCGAAGGTTTCATTGTCTTTGCGCCATACTACCGAGGAAATCGCGGAGGAGAAGGTAGGGACGAATTTGGTGGGGAAGATCGCTGGGATGCCGTTTATGCAGTGGATGTTCTAAAACAGTTTTGTCTACCAAGTCGCATTCATTTATTTGCTTTTTCTCGTGGAGGAATCATGGCTCTTTGGACTGCGATACTGCGGAAAGATATTACGAGCATTGTAACCTGGTCGGGAGTATCGGATATTTTCTTAACGTATGAGGAAAGACAAGATATGAGAAGAATGATGAAGCGCGTTATTGGTGGTACACCGGCCAATCGCGTAGACGAATATGAAATCAGAAATGCTCTTGCGCTCATCGAGGAAATCCACGCATCCACGCTTATAATTCATGGACTTCAGGATACTAATGTTTCATTTGAGCATGCTCAAGCCTTAGAAGAAGCATTATTAAGGAATAACAAAGTGGTAGAAACATGGTATTACCCTGAATTTACGCATTTTTTCCCGAGCAAAGTGAACCGCCAAGTGGTGAAGGATGCATGTGTGTGGATGAAAATGCAGAAAGGGGATTAGTTAATGGGTAATATTACCGTTACAATTGAATCGAGTAGTGTAGATGGAAAGTCTTCATGTCCAGTTGATACTAGTTTTTGGAAAAATATATGGGAACAATACACTACTGAATTTACTGAATTAATAATACATTGTTGGATGGAAGAGCAGGAAGTAGTGGATGAATTAGGCGCAAGGGCAGTAAACGTAATAAATGAAGGTTTAATGAAAGTATTTACGATCAATTTAAGTGAAGATAATCGCCTTTTCTTCTGTAATTATTCTATAGATCCGAAAGGTGGTTTAAAATGGTTTAAAATGTTTTTTCACGTGAATGGTGATGAACGATTAGAAATAGGTCATTATGGCTCTGAAATTACTTTGTACAATGTGGATAAAGAAAAAGCAACGGAGTTTTCTGCACTTTTTCCTAGATCATCTATCTCAAATTTCCATGATGATTATGAAGAATAAAGGGATGCCTTAAATGCCGTTTAAAAACGGCTTTAGGGCATCCCTTTTTGTATTATTTGCACTTAAGGTGATAACAACTTGCACCCAACGGAGCACAATAACTGTGCTAGCTTGAGGATGATTATGCTATTGGACCGCCCTTAAGCGAAATGTCTTCTGATACTGTACCGAATTTGTTAAAGTTTTCACGGAATGCTTGTGCAAGGTCTGCAGCTTTTGTGTCGTAAGCTTCTTTATCTGCCCATGCATTACGTGGAATTAATACTTCAGATGGTACGCCCTCAATATGTGTAGGGATTTCAAGACCGAATATTTCATCTTTAGCTGTTTCTACATTAGTTAGTTTTCCGTCAATTGCAGCGCGAACCATTGTACGAGTATAAGCCAGTTTCATTCGGCTACCCACTCCATATTCGCCACCAGTCCAACCAGTATTTACTAGGAATACTTGTGCACCATGCTCATCGATTTTCTTCCCAAGCATTTCTGCATACACAGTCGCATGTAATGGTAAGAAAGGAGAACCAAAGCAAGTTGAGAATGCTGGTTGTGGTGATGTGATTCCGCGTTCAGTTCCTGCCAGTTTAGATGTAAATCCGCTTAAAAAGTGGTACATCGCTTGTTCTTTCGTTAATTTACTGATTGGAGGCAGTACGCCAAATGCATCAGCAGTTAAGAAAACAATTGTGTTAGGGTGACCTGCTACAGAAGGATCTACAATGTTTTCGATATTTTGGATTGGGTATGCTGCACGTGTGTTTTCAGTTAAAGAGTTATCCGCATAGATTGCAATGCGAGTTTCTGCATCAACTACTACGTTCTCTAAAACAGTACCGAATGTAATCGCGTCATAGATTTGTGGCTCATTTTCACGAGTTAGGTCGATACATTTTGCATAGCATCCACCTTCTATATTAAATACACCATTATCTGACCAACCATGCTCGTCATCTCCGATTAATTGTCGTCCAGCATCAGCAGAAAGTGTTGTTTTACCTGTTCCAGACAGACCGAAGAATAAAGCTACATCGCCTTCTTCCCCAACATTTGCTGAACAGTGCATTGGTAAAATGTTTTGTTCTGGTAATAAATAGTTCATAATAGAGAAAATAGATTTTTTCATTTCTCCAGCATATTCTGTACCACCAATTAGAACAACACGTTTTTCCATAGATACGATGATGAAGGTTTCTGATTTAGTTCCATCAACTGCAGGGTCTGCTTTAAAGTTAGGAGCACTTATAACTGTAAAATCCGCTTCGTGAGATGCAAGCTCCTCTGATGAAGGGCGGATGAATAATTGATGTGCAAATAAATTGTGCCATGCATATTCATTGATTACTTGAATGCTTAGACGGGATGCTTTGTCTGCACCAGCAAATCCTTTAAATACAAATAATTCATCTTGTTCCTTTAAATACTCTGTCACTTTAATATATAATGCTTCGAAAATTTCAGAGGAGATAGGTTGGTTTACTGAACCCCAATCGATTTTATCTTTGGAGATAGCTTCTTCAACAATATATTTATCTTGTGGAGAACGACCTGTGTATTTACCTGTCTCTGCTTTTACCGCTCCAGTAGAAGTTAAAACTGCTTCTCCTCTAGATGTTGCCTTTTCTACAAGTTGTGGTACTGATAATTGAACGCTAATGTTGTTACCAGCTAACAATTCGTTCAGTTCACTCACAGTATCGATTGAATTCATGTTGTCTTACCATCCTTTTTTTAATTATTGCCTCTTGTTTAGAGGATTTTTCATTGATATGTGAAATAGTATAACACATTTAACTAATTAGTCTACACTAATGAATTGAATATTTTTTGCATATGTGAAAACTTTTCAAAATAACGCTTGACTTCTACTAACTAAGTACGTATGATGGTAAATTGAACGGATACTCTTATCCCGAGCTGGTGGAGGGGTCAGGCCCTATGAAACCCGGCAACCTGTAATTAGCAATTTCATTACAAAGGTGCCCAACCTGAGACAAGGTGAAATCCCTTGATTGATAAGAGTGAAAGGTGCTTATGATATTAATCCTTTCCTCATGTATTTTTGCGTGAGCGGGAGGTTTTTTTATTTAACATCGCCCTTTATCCTTGTGTGCCAAGTCCGAAACGGCTTCAAGTTTAATCTAATTGAAATGGCTTGACATGGGAATGAGTACCGTATCAATTCTTGAGAGAAATCTCGCAGGATATAGGAGGAACAATCTATGACACAACGTCGATTATTTACATCGGAATCAGTAACAGAAGGGCATCCAGATAAAATCTGTGATCAAATTTCTGATGCTATTTTAGATGCAATTTTAACGGAAGATCCAAATGCACGTGTTGCTTGTGAAACAAGCGTTACTACTGGTCTTGTTTTAGTTGCAGGAGAAATCACAACTTCTACTTATGTAGACATCCCTAAAGTGGTTCGTTCTACTATTAAAGAAATTGGATATACTCGTGCAAAATATGGTTTTGACTCTGAAACTTCAGCAGTTTTAACTTCAATTGATGAGCAGTCTGCTGACATTGCAATGGGTGTTGACCAAGCTTTAGAAGCTCGTGAAGGATCTATGACGGATTCAGACATTGAAGCAATCGGTGCAGGTGACCAAGGTCTAATGTTTGGTTATGCTTGTAATGAAACACCAGAACTTATGCCGCTTCCAATTAGCTTAGCGCATAAACTGGCACGTCGTTTAGCAGAAGTGCGTAAAGATGAAACATTAGATTATTTACGCCCAGATGGTAAAACGCAAGTAACAGTGGAATATGATGAGAATAATAATCCAGTTCGTATTGATACGATTGTTATTTCTACACAACATCATCCAGAAATAACGCTAGAGCAAATTCAAAAAGATTTAAAAGAAGTAGTGATCAAACCTATTGTTCCTGCTCATTTAATCGATGAAAATACAAAATACTTTATCAATCCAACTGGCCGATTTGTAATTGGTGGACCTCAAGGAGATGCTGGTTTAACAGGTCGTAAAATCATCGTAGATACTTATGGTGGATACGCTCGTCACGGCGGTGGTGCATTCTCAGGTAAAGATCCAACGAAAGTGGACCGTTCTGCTGCATATGCTGCTCGCTATGTTGCCAAAAATATTGTGGCGGCTGGAATTGCAGATCGTTGCGAAGTACAATTAGCATATGCAATTGGTGTAGCACAACCTGTATCTATTGCTGTAGATACATTTGGAACTGGGAAAGTAGAAGAGGCACAATTAGTAGCGCATATTCGTGAACTATTTGACCTTCGTCCAGCAGGAATTATTAAAATGCTAGACTTACGTCGCCCAATTTACAAACAAACTGCAGCTTATGGTCACTTCGGTCGTACAGACATCGACGCACCATGGGAAAAAACAGATAGAGCAGAAGCTTTAAAAGAAAAAGCTGGTCTATAATTAAAAAAGCGATACTTTCCTTGAGAAATATAGGGAAGTATCGCTTTTTTGGTATAGTTTTCTCATGGAATATAACTTTCGGTAAATGGGCAGTTACTCTTATTAAAAAAAGACGCTCAAACCTTCTTCTACCATTACAACGCGCACGGAAGTGTCATTGCTTTAACCGATCAAAACGGTGAGAAGATAGCGACTTATGAATACGGTGCATGGGGAATGTATTAAAAGTAGAAGAAGCGGAAATTGCATCTTCGGGAGCTTGCAATAGAAGTAGGAAAGAGTCTCTTCTTTTTATCCAAAAGGCATTAACCTGTTTTCGAAAGTTGTAGGAGTGCGACAGACGGACAAATGCCATAAGATTACCGAGAAAAAAGAGGCTGTTCGTGACGTCAGTCACGAACAAGCCTCTCACAAAAATCAAACGGTAATAATATAGCAACAAGTCTGTTCAAAGCCCTCCGGAAATGAAAGAAAATAGGTTTTGTTCTTAAAGGGCGCTTGCTCTTTTTTTATCCCTGTAACGATTTATAATACTGCCCTTTTTCTACATACTCACGAATAATTCGTTGTACATCTTCTTTATCAGCATCCGTTAATTCTCGTACAACTTTCGCTGGGCTCCCCATAGCAAGGGAGTTAGGTGGAATTTTCTTTCCAGGCGGTACAAGACTCCCTGCTCCGATGAATGCTCCTTCTCCTATTTCTGCGCCATCTAATATGATCGAACCCATCCCGACTAAGGCACCCTTTCGAACAATACAACTATGTAAAGTAACTTGATGTCCAATGGTCACTTCATCTTCTATAATAAGTGGTTTATTTGGACTTTGATGAAGGCAACTTAAATCTTGTATGCTCACTTTTCGTCCAATAATAGTAGGAGCAACGTCACCTCTAATTACCGTATTAAACCAAATTGTAGACTCTGGTCCGATTGTCACATCACCTGTTATTGTGACATAATCAGCTATAAACACTGATTCATCAATTGTTGGTTTTTTGTCTTTATATGGATAGATCAAGATATACACGCTCCTTATAAAATAGAATATAATTAATGGTATCAAACAAACAGTTGGAAAGAAACAAATTATACAGAGTATAGAGTGATAGAAAAGAGGTGTGATGTGCATGTGGAAATGGGAAACAGAAGAAAAACCAAAAGCGGTCATAGTCATTGTTCATAGTGCATATGAGCATCATAGAAGATATGCTTGGCTCATTGAAAAACTAAGAAGTTCCAATTACCACATTGTCATGGGTGATTTACCTGGTCACGGTGAGCTTAACAAAGCTAAAGTCCTTCATGATGAAACCTTTGAACAGTATAAAGAGTACATAAAACAAGCTCTTCAAGTTGCGGTAGCTTATGATCTTCCAATATTCCTACTAGGACATGGCCTCGGTGCCACATTGTTAGTAAAAGTTTTGCGCAAATTAGAAATAGAGTACGCAGGAGTTATTCTGACTTCGCCATGGTTGCAATTGCAAAAAATGCCGTCTAAATGGACAAATACTTTAGCAAAATTATCGGTTCAGCAAAAAATTAAGCATGATATACAGTTAAATGATTTAACAAGAAACTATGAAGTGTATCAACAATTTGTAGATGATTATTCTTATCGTACACTTATAACAAATGATTGGTATAAAGAACTCCAACATCTTATGAAAACGGTAGTTCAATCTACGAATTCCATACCCAATGTTCCTTTATTATTAATGACTGGCGAAAGAGACAAAGTTACGGACACAAAAGCTTCAGCAAGTTGGTTGAAACAGCAAGAGCTTTCAGAATATCAATTTAAAGAGTGGAAAAATTGTTTCCATGATTTATATCAAGAACCTGAAAGAGAAGAAATTTTTGCTTACTCACATTCGTTTATCAATAATGTCCTAAGATCTATTGGATATATTGTTTAATAACTCCTTTTAAGTGTAAAATGAAGGAGAGAGAAATTACTATTTTCAAAACATAAAAGAATCTTCATTCTTTTCGAATGAAGATTCTTTTATGTTATAATTCAATGATGTAAATAGAGAAAAATTAAGGAGATTTGACATGGAAAACCAACATATCATTCGTAATATAATAGTAGAAACACCTTCTAAGCCTGGTAACTTTGCTAAAGTTGCTACTGCAATTGGGATGGCTGAAGGAGATATTGGGGACATTACTACTTTAAAAAGTGGAGCATTAACAACTATTCGAGATATTACAATCACATGTAAATCTAAAAATCAATTGGATGAAGTTATTACTAATATTCAAGCTATTGAAAATGGAGTAAAGATTCATGCGGTCACTGATGATGTGTTGAAAGCACATGAAGGTGGTAAAATAGCTATGAAGAGTAGATTAGATGTTCGCTCACTAGGAGATTTACAACGAATTTACACACCTGGTGTTGCAAGTGTTTGTTTGGATATTGTAGACAATCCTGAAAAAGCAAACTACTTTACGTCTATTGGGAGTTCAGTTGCAATTGTAACGGATGGAACAGCTATTTTAGGATTAGGTAATATCGGTCCAGTTGCTGGAATGCCTGTTATGGAAGGAAAAGCGGTATTATTAGACCAATTTGTTGGACTAAGCGGTATACCGATTTTATTAAACACTAGTGATCCGGATGAAGTAGTGGAGACAGTTAAACGTATTCATCAAGGGTTCGGAGCTATTTTACTAGAAGATATCGGATCTCCACATTGTTTTGAAATTGAAGAAAGATTGAAAGCGGAACTTCCTATACCAGTTATGCATGATGATCAGCATGGTACAGCTGTAGTTGCTTTAGCAGCAATTTTATCAGCTTGTAAGGCGACGAATGTAGACGTGAAAAAAGCCAAAATAGGTCAAATTGGTCTTGGAGCAGCTGGACTTGCGATTTGTCGTATGTTAATGGCATATGGTGTAGAAGAGGTTTATGGTCTTGATCGTCAGGAAGAAGCTCAAAATCGCTTAATTGGATATGGTGGACAAACAATTCCATCACTAGAAGAAATGATGCAAACTTGCGATATAATTATCGCTACAACTGGGGTTCCTGGTCTTATTAAGCCAGAGATGGTTCGCCAAGGGCAAATTATTTTAGCACTTTCAAATCCGAACCCAGAGATTCTTCCATCTGCCGCAATTGCAGCCGGAGCAGCGTTTGCAGCCGATGGTCGTTCTGTAAATAATGTGATCGGCTTCCCTGGTATATTTAAAGGAGCATTAAATGCAGGTGCAAAGGAAATTACATATTCCATGTTAATTGCAGCAGCACAAGCAATAGTAGCTCACACAAAGCCTGGCGAGTTAATACCTAACCCACTAGATCCAACAGTACATCATCTAGTAGCCAGAGCGGTTGAAGAAGCATCCAATAACCAAATCAATAATTAAGGTAGTAAATTTACCGATTATCAGAGGAAGTTTTGGTGCTAGTCACGGCTGTTGATTATCCAATTTGCACTTGTACGTTTTCGGTTCGCTTTGGACGAAATGATCATTACATCATAACCGAGGGCTAAGTGTAGCAGGAAGTGACTCCGTCACTTCCTGTTACACTATTTTCGATCATCCTGTTGTAGATATTTAAAGGAGCACAGTCTAAGTACGCGACATCGTGGTGCTCCTGCGCAAAGCTCGTCGCAAAATAAAAGAACATTTCGCAACGACTGTGTGACCTGCATCGTGCAGGCCTCCGTTACGTACCTACAACGCTCAAAAGAAAACCGAAATGGATTTGGAAAAGGAAAGAATAGCTACCTTTCTATTCATAGTGGAAGTAAGTAATTTACTAGGTACTCTTGGTTAATCAACACGTGTGGTTGCAAGTATATCTATATATTTGCGACGTGCTTTGCGCAGGAGCAATTGAAATAATACAATAAAAAGAAGATTTCGGTTATGAAG
>Ga0157371_10005790_pt1 | contig 10347 bp, 12 predicted proteins | sample C45metaG_FD_113462 | JGI IMG/M metagenome (GOLD analysis project Ga0157371, IMG submission 113462) | Corn rhizosphere microbial communities from Kellogg Biological Station, Michigan, USA - C4-5 metaG | ecosystem: Host-associated > Plants > Roots > Rhizosphere > Soil | place: USA: Michigan...
CACCTCGCCGATGGCGGGCAGGCCCAGGCCGAGCTCGCGCAGCAGCAGGATCCTCTGCAGCCTGGCCAGGGCATCCGCGTCGTAATAGCGGTAGCCGTTGCCGCCGATCCGGCTCGGACTCAGCAGCCCCAGCTCGCCGTAGTGGCGAAGAGTTCTGGATGTCGTGCCGGCCAGCCGCGCGATGTCCTGTATCGACCAGTCCACCTCTGCTCCCCGCCTCCCTGTTTCTCCCCGACCCCCGTCACTCGCGGGCCGTGTCATCACGCTAAACCTTGACGCTGCGTCAATGTCAAGCGCTCCCGCGCCTGACCTCCGCGCCCTGTCTTCCTCCCATAATTCAGGAGGTTGTGTGGCGGATGAGGCGGATGCCGACAAGGCCACCGAGCATCCGCCTCTCCGGCAACTTTCGTCCCAGCAACCCCTGAATGACGAAGGGGGACTTGCGTGCACGGCCAACGCGATATATCGTGAGTTCTCAGTAACGCGATATATCGCGTGATGGGTCTGGCTGCACGGGCATCTTGAACACGAAAGGCACGACGATGGCACAGGAAAAGTGGATGGTCGACGGCCCCAAGGTCATCGACATCGAGAGAGTCCGCACGCTCAAGGTGAGCCTCATCGCCGGGCAGGTCGACATCGTCGGCCACGACGAGCCCGGCGCCCGCGTCGAGGTGCACTCGGTGCGCGGCAAGGCGCTGAAGGTCTCCATCGACGGCGACACCCTCGAGGTCGACCACCCGCAACTCGACTGGGACAACTTCATCGACGTGTTCGCCTCCTTCCGGGGCACCGCCGGCGCGGATGTGAGCATCATGGTCCCGAGGGATGTCGCCCTCAAGTTCGGCGTGGTCTCCGCGAGCGCCCTCATCAGCGGACTCTCGGGCGAGACCAGAACCGGGAAGGCCAGGATCAGCACGGTCAGCGGCGATGTCGTCGTCGACAACGTGCGCGGCGACCTCGAACTGAATGCCGTGAGCGGCGAACTCTCCGTGCGCAACCATGACGGCAATGTGACCGCCAGAACGGTCAGCGGCGACGTCACCGCGACCGGCGAGATCGCGAAGTTCCACTCGGACAGCATCTCGGGCAAGGTCTTCCTCGACCTCACCGGCATTCCGGAGGAGGCGAAGATCAAGACCGTCTCCGGCAACGTCACCGTGCGCCTGGCCGCGGGGGTCGCCGCGAGGTACCGGATCAACACCGTCGCGGGCAAACTGCAGCTCGACGACTCGGAGATCACCGGCATCCACGGCTCGTACAGCGGAAAGTACGGAGACCTCGACAGCCACTGGCTCGACTTCAGCGCAAGCACGGTGAGCGGCGATGTGGCCGTGCTGCACGGCGCGACGGTCTCCCGATGACCCCGCCGGTCTTCGCCCACGGTCACCTGCGGCTCTACCTGCTCAGCCTGCTCGACACCGCTCCGATGCACGGCTACGAGCTGATCCAGGCCCTCGGCGAGCGCTTCGGCGGCACTTATGTTCCGAGCGCGGGAACGATCTATCCCCGGCTCGCGAAGCTCGAGGAGGAGGGCCTCGTGACCAAGTCGACGGATGGCCGCAAGACCGTCTACGCGATAACGGATGCCGGCCGGGCCGAGCTCGCCGACCGCCACAGCGAGCTGAGCGACATCGAGCACGACGTGACCGACTCGGTGCGCCGCCTCGCCGACGAGGTGCGCTCCAGCGTCAACGTCGCCATGAAGTCCTTGCGCGCCGACCTGGCCGCGGCGGCCAGGGAGGCTCGGACGGAGGCCCGCGAATCCGGGCGGCGCAGCCAAGCGGAACCGCAGCGCACCGCCAGCATCGGCAGGCTTCGCGAGGCCGAGATGATCCTGGACGAGTTCCGCCACAATGCGCGCACGGAGCTGCGCAGCCTGGCCGCGCGAGGAAGCATCCCGGCCGAGACCATCGCCTCTCTGAAAGCCGGACTCGACGCGATCCGGGACAGGCTCGCGGGAACGTCCGGATCCGATCCGGAGTAGCCGCCGCGTCCCGAGAGTCGGAGTTGTCTGGGAGTCAGATGCCCCCGCGTGATCTACAACACCGGCAACGGGTGTAGTGTCGCTCCTCGTGACTAACGAAGTTCGGTCGCCAAAACGGTGGCTGATCGGGGAGCCGTTGTCCTCCGAAAAGCTCGAGGGACAACTCCTACCGAAGCATTTGGCGCTGCCCATCTTTGCCAGCGACGCACTCTCCTCGGTGGCGTACGCACCGGAGCAGCTGCTCCTCATCCTCACCCTCGGCGGGCTCGCCTTCCTGAGCTTCGCCCCGTGGGTGGCCGCGGCCGTGGTGCTGCTGCTCATCGTGGTGGTGGCCTCCTACCGGCAGCTCATCAAGGCCTACCCCTCCGGCGGCGGGGATTACGAGGTCGCCCACAAGAACCTCGGCGAGAAGGCCGGACTGGTCGTCGCATCCGCCCTGCTGGTGGACTACATCCTCACCGTGACCGTGTCGATCGCCAGCGGCGTCGACAACATCATCTCCGCCTTCCCGGAACTCAACGGCATGCGGGTGGAGATGGCGGTGTTCTTCATCGTCATCCTCGCCGCGGTCAACCTCCGCGGGGTGTCGGAGTCGAGCAAGACCTTCGCGCTGCCGACCTACCTGTTCATCGCCAGCATCGCCGTGATGGTGGTCACGGCGCTCATCCGCGCCGCGTTCGGCGAAACCCCGATCGCCTCCTCTGCGGCGTACACGGTGGAGCCGGAGACGCTCACCCAGGTCGGTTTCGTGCTCCTGCTGCTGAGGGCGTTCGCCAGCGGCTGTAGCGCCCTCACCGGCGTGGAAGCGATCGCGAACGGCGTGCAGGCGTTCCGCCGGCCCAAGATCAAGAACGCGCAGCGCACCCTCGTGCTCATGGGCGGGATCGCGATCGCGCTGTTCATCGGCATCACCGCGGTCGCCCTGATGAGCCAGGTGCACTACGCGGAGACGCCCTGCGCCCTGATCGGCTGGCAGCAGTGCGCCAGCCAGCCGCAACCCAGCGTGATCGCCCAGATCGCCGCGGCCACCTTCCCCGGCGGCGGCCGCTTCATGTTCTACATCATCCAGGCCGCGACCGCGCTCGTGCTGCTGCTCGCCGCCAACACGGCGTTCAACGGCTTCCCGCTGCTCGGCTCCGTGCTGGCCCGCGACGCCTACGCGCCCAAGTCGCTGCAGACCCGCGGCGACCGTCTCGTGTATTCCAACGGCGTCCTGCTGCTGAGCCTCGCGGCCATCCTGCTGGAGGTGATCTTCGCCGCCGACGTCACCCGGCTCATCCAGCTCTACATCATCGGAGTCTTCATCTCCTTCACACTCGGCCAGAGCGGCATGGTCGTGCACTGGACCCGGATGCTGCGGGAGGGCTGCGACAACCCCGGCCAGGTCATCCGCAGCCGCATGATCAACGCGACCGGCGCCCTGTTCACCGCGGTCGTGCTCGTGGTCGTCACCGTCACCAAGTTCACCCACGGCGCCTGGTTGGTCTTCGTGATCATGCCCGTGCTGTACCTGCTCATGCTCGGGGTGAACCGCTACTACAAGGGGGTCGAGCGGGACATCACCGTGGATGCCACCACGACCTTCGGGGCGACCGGCGACCACGCGATCGTGCTCGTCGGCGGCATGCGCAAGCCGACCTTGAAGGCCCTCGACTATGCGATCGCCGCGCGGCATGCCAGCATCGAGGCCGTGCATGTCAACATCGACGACGAGGCGACGGAACTGCTGGAGAAGCAGTGGGTCGACCAGAACATCCGGGTGCCGTTGCGCGTGGTCGAGTCGCCGTACCGCGACATCAGCATGCCGCTGATCAAGTACATCAAGACCAGGCGCAAGGAGCACGGCGCCGAGGTCATCACCGTCTACACCCCGCTCTACATCGTGGGCCACTGGTGGGAGCACCTGCTGCACAACCACAAGGCCCGCCGCATCCGTCAGAAGCTCAGTCTCTGCCACGGCGTCACCATCGCGCTCGTGCCGTGGTTGCTCGACTCGTCCAAGAAGCTGTACGCGAAGCCGTCCAGGCCGCTGCCCGGGCAGTCCCGCCGAGGCGAGCCCCGCCGTCCGGTGATGAGGAAGCCGTTGCCGCCGGCCTCCGCCCCGATCACGGCACCGGTCAAGAAGCCCAACCAGGCGAGCGTCACATCCACGGCGAAGAAGAATCCGCCGGTCCGCAAATAGTGGCCGGGTGGCGGGAGTTCGTGGCGGTCGGCGCCGGCGGGATGCTGGGCACCGGCATCCGCCTGCTGGCCGACGTCGTCATCCCGCACGGCAACACGCAGTTCCCGCTCTCGACGCTCCTCGTCAACGTCGTCGGCGCCTTCGCGCTCGGGCTCCTCGTGTCGAACATCTGGACCAGGCCGCGCACCCCGAACTGGCTGAAGGCAGGCCTCGGAACCGGAGTGATCGGCTCGTTCACGACCTTCTCCGCGCTCATCGTCTCGCTCCTCGAGGAGGCGACGCTCGGGATGTGGTGGCTGGCCGTCGTCTACCTGCTGCTGTCTCTGCTCCTCGGCCTCGCCGCGGCCACCCTCGGACTCCGCCTGGGCCACCGCGCACCGCCCGAACCGGACCTGGTGGACGAGTGAGCGCCGGGATCGTCGTCGCGGTGCTGGTCGCCGGCGCCGCGAGCGCGCTCCTGCGCTACGGCACCTCTCTCGCCTTCGCCCGCTCCACCCGACGCATCGGCCCGGCCTCCCGCCGGGGTTTCCCCTCCGCCGTGCTGCTCGTGAACGCGGTCGGCTCGGCACTGGGCGGCCTGCTCCTGGGCCTCGCCGTCATCGGCGGCGTATCGGACGATGTCTCCCTCATCCTGCTGACCGGGCTCTGCGGCGGCCTGACCACCTTCAGCACCTGGTCGGTGGAGACCATCCAGCTGGCGCTCGAGGGCCGCGGCCGCAGTGCCCTGCTGAACATCGGGCTCAACCTCGTGCTCGGCGGCGCGGCCGCCACGCTGTGCTACTTCGTGGTGCTCGCCCTGGCCTAGCCCTTGTCGCTGTACACCTCGGAGCGATGGGCCACATCGATCGCCACGATGATCAGAAGGTCATCTTCGAGCTGCGTCAGAATACGGTAGTCCCCGACCCGATACCGCCAATAGCCCGACCGGTTCGCGGTAAACCCGCGTCCACGCTGCCGCGGATCCTCCAGCTCGAGAAGTGCTTCCAGGTAGTCGATCATCCGGCGAGCGATGGCCCTGTCGAGTTTGCGGATCGACGTGTCGAATGCCTCGGAGGTCTCGATCCGCCATCCGCTCACAGGCCGAGCTCTGCCTTGAGTTCACTGAGCGGGCGGGTCTTCCGGTCAGAGGCTTCCCACCGGTCGATCACCTCATCCGCCCAGAACCTCTCCTCAAGTTCGTCGAGATGTGTTTCGAGGGCCTCTTTCACGTAGAAGGAACGTGAGCGGCCTGTGCGCGCTGCGAGCGCGTCGAGCCGCTTCTCCTGTTCCTCCGTCAGCCTGACTGCGATGCTCATGGCTGTCCTCCCCTCGAATGTTTACATGTAAACAATATCACCGAATCATCCTCTGAGTCCGTCGAGCAACGCTTCGGCAAGCTCAGCGGCCGGACTAGAGGTTGCTGAGCTGGGCGACCACGTGCCGGGCGATCTGACGACCCGCACGGTTGGCGCCGATCGTCGAGGCCTGCGGGCCGTAGCCGGCGAAGAAGATGCGCGGATCCTTCCACGACGAGCCCGCACCGACCGCGACCCCGCCGGCCTTCTCGCGCAGCTTGAGGGGGGCGAGGTGCCTGAGCTCCGGGCGGAAGCCGGTGGACCAGATGATCGCATCGGCCCGCTGGAAGGCCCCGTCGGCCCAGCGCACGCCATCCGCTTCGATGGAGGAGAACATGGGCTTCGCGTCGAGCAGGCCGCGCTCGATGGCGGACTGGATGCGGCGGGTGCGCGGGACGCCCGTTCCGCTGACGATGCTCGGCAGGGCCCGACCGGCGCGCGCGGCCTCGTCCTGCATGGCGACGGCCGCGGCGCCCGCCTCCAGGTTCAGCTCGCCCTCGTTGAGGAACTCGATCGGCCTGCGGCTGACCCAGGTGAGCTCGGATGCCACGTTCTCGAGCTCCATGAGGAACCCGATGGCCGAGGTGCCGCCGCCGACCACCACGACGCTCTGACCCTCGAACTCCTTGGCCGAGTCGTAGTCGGTCGTGTGCACGTGCCGGCCGGTGAAATCGTTCATGCCCGGGTACCAGGGGATGAACGGCGAGCCCCAGGTTCCGGTGGCGTTGACCACGAGCTGGGTGACGAGCTCTTTCTCCCCCTGCACAGAGCTGTCACGGTAGGCGACCACGAGATCCGTGTCGCGGTTGAAGACCGAGATCACGTTGGCCGGGCGGCGCACCTGCAGCTGGTAGAAGTCCTCGTACTGCCGGTAGAAGTCGGCCACGACATCCTTCGCCGGAAGGGTGCGGTCCGCGTTCTCGAAGCTGAGCTCGAGCGCGTCCATGCCCGGCAGGTCGTTGATGCGGTGGGCCGAGCCGATGCGCAGCGCCTCCCAGCGCAGCTGCCAGGCGCCGCCGGTTCCGGGGCCGCGATCGAGGACCACGAAGTCATCGCCCGGGACCAACCCGAGGCGCTGCAGGTAGAACGAGACGGCGAGCCCGGCCTGCCCAGCGCCGATGACGACGACGGATGTCGTTTCGGCGTCGGAGGTCATCTCTCAACGTTACCTGTCGCAAGCGTAAGAGAGGCTGAAACGGGGCCGAGCGGCCCTGCATGCTAAACTCAGCCCTTAGTTTTGGAAGTTCCTTGTTGGTCAATCTCGGGCGGATCATCGCTCGCTCGGGTAGTAATCGTGAGGGGGTCAAGCCATGGGGCGCGGCCGTCAAAAAGCAAAGCACACGAAGGTGGCTCGGGAGCTGAAGTACTTCAGCCCGGACACCAATTACAACGCGCTCGAACGCGAACTCACGCACGCCGTGCCCGGTTCTCCCGTTCCGAACGAGCGTCTCGAAGAGGACCTCGAAAAGTGGCCGGAATTCAACGCTCCGACCGAATACCCTGAAGACGAATTCCAGGCAGACCGCGAGCAGAACACCACCGCTTAGCGGTAACCGCCGACCAGTCGCACCGCGCCGCCGTCCACACCCTTGGCTCCCTGTTCGAAACCGGTGAGGTCCCGCGCGCCGAGGGTGACGGTGCCGATCTGCCAGGCCGGGATGCCGTCGGCCGTCAGCCGCTCCATGGTGCCGGATGCGGCATCCGCCGCCACGACCGCGATCATGCCGATCCCGAGGTTCCAGGTTCCCTCGGCGTCCTCCAGGCGCATGCCGCCCATCTCGGCGAGCACGCGGAAGACGGGCTGGGGCGACCAGCTGGAGCGATCGAGCTCCGTCCACGACCCGAGCGGCAGCACCCGGGCGAGGTTCGCGGCGATGCCTCCGCCGGTGACATGGCTGAGCGCGTGCACTGTTCCGGGCGCCGTTTCGAGCAGTCGCAGCAACGGCTTCGTGTAGAGCCTGGTCGGCTCGAGCAGCACCTCGCCGACCATGCCGCCGAGGTCATCAGAGCGATCGGCATAGCCGATGCCCTTGCCGGCCAGGACGTGCCTGACCAGCGAATAGCCGTTGGAGTGCAGCCCGGACGACGCGAGTGCGATCACGACGTCGCCGTCCGCGACGAGGTGGGCGCCCAGCAGCGCATCCGCCTCCACCGCGCCGGTGGCGGCCCCCGCGACGTCGTAGTCGTCCGGCCCGAGCAGCCCGGGATGCTCCGCGGTCTCGCCGCCGACGAGCGCGGTGCCGGTGTCCGCGCAACCGCGGGCGATGCCGGCGACGATCTGGGCGATCCGCTCGGGCACGACCCGGCCGCAGGCGATGTAGTCCGTCATGAACAGCGGCTTCGCGCCGACCACGACGATGTCGTCGACGACCATGCCGACCAGGTCCTGCCCGATGGTGTCGTGCTTGTCGATGGCCTGGGCGATCGCGACCTTGGTGCCCACGCCATCCGTCGAGGTCGCCAGCAGCGGCCTCGTGAACGACTTCAGATACGACACGTCGAAGAGCCCGGCGAAGCCGCCGACGCCGCCGAAAACCTGCGGTCCGTGCGTCTTGGAGACGGCGGACTTCATGAGCTCGACCGCGAGGTCGCCTGCCGCCGTGTCCACCCCGGCTTCGGCGTACTTGTTGGCCATCCGTTTGTTCCGTTCCCGCGCTGATAAGACTCGTGAAAGACTGGTCGAAAGCAACCACAATCCTACGGTCTGGAGACTGCTCGCGAATGTGCGGCATTGTCGGCATTGTTTCTTCGGAACCCGCCAATCAACTGGTTTACGACAGCCTCCTGCTGCTGCAGCACCGCGGCCAGGACTCGACCGGAATAGCGACGGTGGACGGCCGCGCCTTCCACGTGCACAAGGCCAAGGGCCAGGTGCGCGAGGCGTACCGCACCCGCGACATGCGCAATCTGCCCGGCACGATGGGGCTCGGCCACGTGCGCTACGCCACCCGCGGCTCCGCCGAGAACGAGGATGAGGCGCAGCCGTTCTACGTGAACGCCCCGTATGGCATCGTGCTCGTGCACAACGGCAACCTCACCAACACCCGCGAGCTCACCCAGGAGCTGTTCCACATCGACCGGCGCCACCTCAACACCGGCTCGGACACCGAACTGCTCGTCAACGTGCTCGCCAACGAACTGCAGGAACAGGTCTCCGGGCTCGACCTCGATCCCGACCAGATCTTCGCCGCCGTCGAGCGGGTGCACGAGCGGGTCGAGGGCTCCTACGCCGCGATCGCGCTCATCGCCGGCTACGGGCTGCTGGCCTTCCGCGACCCCTTCGGCATCCGGCCTCTGGTGCTGGGGCGGCGCCAGCGCGGTTTTCTCGCGACCGAATGGGTCGTCGCATCCGAGTCCCTGGTGCTGGAGAGCGGCGGCTACGAGGTGGTTCGGGATGTCGCCCCCGGCGAGGCGATCTTCATCGCGGTCGACGGCGAGATGGTCTCGAAGCAGTGCGCGAAGAACCCGCGCCTGATCCCCTGCTCCTTCGAGTACGTGTACCTGGCCCGGCCGGACTCGATCATGAACGGCATCTCGGTGTACGACGCGCGGCTGCGCCTCGGCAACCGGCTCGCGGACACGATCGCGCAGTACGCCCCGGCCGGCGACATCGACGTGGTGATGCCGATCCCCGACTCGTCCCGGCCCGCGGCGATGCAGGTGGCGCAGAAGCTCGGCATCGAGTACCGCGAGGGCTTCTACAAGAACCGCTACGTGGGCCGCACCTTCATCATGCCCGGTCAGGCCGAACGCAAGAAGTCGGTGAAGCAGAAGCTGAACGCGATGGGCTCCGAGTTCAAGGGCAAGAACATCCTCATCGTCGACGACTCGATCGTGCGCGGCACCACCTCGAAGGAGATCGTGCAGATGGCCCGCGAGGCCGGCGCGAACACGGTGACCTTCACCTCGGCGGCGCCGCCGGTGCGGTTCGCGCACGTCTACGGCATCAACATGCCGTCGCGACAGGAGCTGATCGCGCACGGACGCAAGATCCCGGAGATCAACACGGAGCTCGGCGCCGACCACCTCATCTACCAGGAGGTCGCCGACATGGAGGCCGCCATCCTCGAGGGCTCCGACATCGAGAGCCTCGAGATGAGCTGCTTCACCGGCGAATACGTCACCGGAACGGTCACCCCCGAATACCTCGACTGGGTGGAGCGCACTCAGCTCAGCTGAGGCCTCTGTCTAGCTGAGCCCCTCGATGGGCTCGGCGCCTTCATCGATCTCAGCCTGGGCCTGGGTCGGCTCCGGCGCCGGCTCCACTGTGGTCTGTTCCGCGGTCACGCTCTGGGCACGGCGCAGCGATACGCGGTCGAGCACGATGGCGAGGATGCCGCCGAGCACGATCCCCAACGGGATGCCGTAGATGCAGAAGTAGCCGAACAGCGCGGCGAAGCCGACCGCCGGGTCAGCGGGCTGCAGGGCGGTGACGATGAGGGTCCCGAAAAATCCGACCAGCGCGCCCAGCACGAGGAAAACGGGGATCTTCGGTGCGCGGCGGATGGTCACGTCGACGGTCGCCGCGCCGGCCTGCGCTGGGCTGCCCTCAGTCACGTTGTTCATGTGTCCATTGTCCCATGTACGGCTGTGCTCGGTCAGTCGCGCCTCCAGCGGAGCGGGAGGTGGTCGCTCAGGTCCGCACGGGACCCGGATGCCGCGATGACGCCCCGCGCGAGCGCGGCCGCCCACCGCTCGGCGCCGGTCGCAATCGCGAGCCAGGTGGCGGCATCCGTCTCGATCACGTTCGGCGGGGTGCCCCTCGTGTGTCCGGGTCCCTCGATACACTGCACGGCGCCGAACGGCGGGACCCGCACCTCGACGGAGTTGCCCGGGGCGTCATC
>Ga0157371_10005792_pt1 | contig 10344 bp, 9 predicted proteins | sample C45metaG_FD_113462 | JGI IMG/M metagenome (GOLD analysis project Ga0157371, IMG submission 113462) | Corn rhizosphere microbial communities from Kellogg Biological Station, Michigan, USA - C4-5 metaG | ecosystem: Host-associated > Plants > Roots > Rhizosphere > Soil | place: USA: Michigan...
AAGCAAAAGCATTTTGTGTTTATTTCTTATCTTAGCCGAAGATACTTCAATAAAATTAAAACCGAATTAATATATGAAAATAGCCGTAATAGGAACAGGGTACGTAGGTTTAGTTACCGGTACCTGCTTGGCCGAGACTGGTAACGATGTAATATGCGTTGATGTTAATGAAGCCAAAGTACTCAAAATGCAAAAAGGTGAAGTTCCTATTTATGAACCCGGACTAGACGTTCTATTTCACAGAAATATTGCTCAGGGAAGATTGGTTTTTACTACTGATCTTGCAGCCGGAATTAAGGACGCCCAAATTATTTTTATGGCTTTGCCAACGCCTCCAGGTGGTGATGGTGCAGCAGATTTGTCTTATATTTTAGGAGCTGCAAAAGATATTTCTAAGCTGGTTACTGAATATAAGGTGATTATTAATAAGTCGACAGTTCCTGTTGGAACTGCTGATAAGGTTCAGGCAGTATTTAAGGCAAATACTTCAGTAGAAATTGATGTAGTTTCTAATCCTGAATTTTTACGAGAAGGTGTTGCAGTTGAGGATTTTATGAAACCTGATAGGGTGGTTATTGGTACAAGCAGCGAAAGAGCAAAGAAATTGCTTTTGGAATTGTATGGCCCATATGTTAGACAGGGAAATCCGATATTATTTATGGATGAGCGCTCGTCTGAATTAACAAAATATGCTGCCAACTCATTCCTTGCTACCAAAATCACATTTATGAACGAAGTGGCTAACCTATGCGAAATCGTAGGAGCTGATGTTGATGCAGTTCGTAAAGGTATTGGTTCTGATGCCAGAATTGGTAAAAGATTCTTGTTCCCTGGTATTGGTTATGGCGGAAGTTGTTTCCCTAAAGATGTACAGGCATTAGCTAAAGCTGCAGACGAGCATAACTACGATTTTCAGATTCTGACAGCAGTAATGAAAGTGAATGAAAAACAGAAAATTGTTCTGGTTGATAAGCTATTAAAATACTATAAAAATGATTTGAAAGGTAAGCATTTCGCTTTATGGGGCTTAGCTTTTAAACCTGAAACGGATGATATACGTGAGGCACCGGCATTATACATTATTGATGAGTTGGTAAAACATGGAGCAACAGTTACTGTATTTGACCCTGAAGGTATGGCCAATGTGAAAGCATTGGTAGGAGATAAAATCCAGTATGCAGGTAATCAATATGAAGCTTTAGAAGGTGCTGATGCATTATTGATTGCAACAGAATGGTCTGTTTTCAGAAATCCTGATTTTGAAAGAATGGAACAATCTTTAACTAATAAGGTTATTTTTGACGGACGTAACTTATACGATCTGGAAAAGATGATCGATTTGGGTTATTACTATAACAGTGTAGGCCGTAAGCTTGTAAACTAATGGGACGGAAAAAAGTTTTAATTACCGGGGCAGCCGGTTTTTTAGGATCGCATTTGTGCGATAGATTTATAAAAGAAGGTTATTATGTTATAGGTATGGATAACCTGATAACAGGAGATCTTAAAAACATAGAGCATCTATTTGGGCTGGAGAGTTTCGAATTTGCGCACCACGATGTTTCGAAATTTGTTCATGTACCCGGTAAATTAGATTATATACTACATTTTGCTTCGCCTGCAAGCCCTATTGATTATTTGAAAATTCCTATTCAGACTTTAAAGGTTGGATCGTTAGGAACACACAATTTATTGGGTTTAGCAAAAAATAAAAAAGCAAGGATGCTGATTGCTTCTACTTCTGAAGTATACGGCGATCCAAATGTAAACCCACAGCCTGAAGAATATTGGGGTAATGTAAACCCTGTTGGGCCAAGAGGTGTTTATGATGAAGCTAAACGTTTTCAGGAAGCAATGACAATGGCTTATCATACTTTTCATGGTGTTGAAACTCGCATCGTAAGAATTTTTAATACATATGGGCCTAGAATGCGACTAAATGACGGACGTGTTTTACCTGCTTTTATCGGTCAGGCATTAAGAGGCGAAGACTTAACTGTGTTTGGAGATGGTTCTCAAACCAGGTCGTTCTGTTATGTTGATGATTTGATAGAAGGTATTTACAGGTTATTGTTAAGTGATTATGCGATGCCGGTAAATATTGGAAACCCGGATGAGATTACAATTAAACAATTTGGTGAGGAGATTATTAAGCTAACAGGAACAAGTCAGAAACTTGTTTTAAGAGACTTACCTGTAGATGATCCAAAACAACGCCGCCCGGATATCACAAAAGCAAGAGAGATTTTAGGCTGGGAGCCAAAAGTTAGTCGTGAAGAAGGGTTAAAAATTACCTACGAATATTTTAAATCGTTGCCTGCAGAGGCTTTGATAAATAAAGAACACAAAGATTTTACAACATATAACCGTTAACAAGAATGTCTAAAATATTAGTAACTGGAGGAACCGGATTTATTGGTTCGCATACAGTAGTTGAATTACATAATGCAGGATATGAAGTGGTAATTATTGATGACCTCTCTAATTCTAATCCTAAAATACTTCAGCAAATTGAAGCAATAATAGGAATTAAGCCGGAATTTGTTGAGCTTGACTTATGTGATGAAGCAAAAGTGAATGAGTTTGTAGCGAAAAATACAGATATTGATGGGGTGATTCACTTTGCAGCTTTTAAAGCAGTTGGAGAATCTGTACAGAAGCCACTAAAGTATTACAGAAATAATTTTTATTCATTAATTAACCTGATCAATGCTTTTAACAGTTCAGTTAACCTGGTATTTTCTTCGTCGTGTACTGTTTACGGACAGCCAGACATATTGCCGGTAACTGAAGAAGCACCTACAAAAAAAGCAGAATCACCATATGGTAATACTAAACAAATTGCTGAAGAAATTTTACAGGAAACCTGTGCAGTTACACCTTCTTTAAAAGTTACTTCGCTTCGTTATTTTAACCCGGTAGGCGCACACCATACTGCTTTAATTGGCGAGTTACCTATTGGTGTTCCTCAAAACCTTGTACCTTTCATTACACAATCGGCCATTGGAAAGCGTGGTCCTATTACAGTTTATGGTGATGATTATGATACCCCTGATGGAAGTGCAATAAGAGATTACATACACGTGGTAGATTTAGCAAAAGCACACGTTGCTGCTATTAAACGTTTGGAAAGTGGTAAAGCTGATTCAAATTACGAAGTATTTAACTTAGGTACCGGAAAGGGATCTTCTGTGCTACAAATTATTGATGCTTTTGAGCAATCAACCGGACAAAAACTAGATTATACTATTGGTGCCAGAAGAGAAGGCGACATCGAGAAAGTTTGGGGCGATGTAACAAAATCTGCAAGAGATTTAAACTGGAAAGCAGAATTGGATATTGATGTAATGATGTCATCGGCCTGGAACTGGGAAAAATACCTGAAAGACAACCCATTTTAAAATGCTGTTAAGTGAGCATAAGGATCTTAAAGAGGAGATAAAATCTCTTCCTGAAAAGGAAAAGGATAAATTATTGCTCAGACTAATTGCAAGGGATAAGGTTTTAACAGAGCATCTGCACTTTAAGTTGCTTGAAGATGAGCACGATCTGGTAGAACGTTATGAAAAACTGATGGCGGCAATAGATGAAACAACGAAAGGATTTTTGTCTGATAGAAAGCTTACTTCGAAAGATACATTGTTGAAAATGCGCAAATTAAATGGAAGCATAAGCCACCATTTTAAGGTAACAAAAGATATTACCACAGAAATGGAGTTGAGAATTCATTTATTGAACCAGATTCCAATAGATTTTAAAGAAAGTGTTTTTTCGCCACTGCATAAGTTTAACGAAAAGCTGTCTGTTTATTTTGTTAAGTCAGCAGTTTCAGTATTAAACAAGTACAATAAGCTTCATGAGGATCTGCAATTTGATTTAAAGGATCCGCTAAATTCTGTACTTAATAAAATATACCAAAATAAAACATCTGCGGTAGCACAAGAGCTTGCACTACCTAAAGAATTATAAGCTATGAAAAAAATATTAATTACCGGAGGAGCAGGATTTATTGGCTCTCATGTTGTAAGAAGATTTGTAAATAACTATCCTGATTACATGATTGTAAACCTGGATAAGTTAACCTATGCAGGTAATCTTGCAAACTTAACCGACATTGAAGACAAGCCGAATTACCGTTTTGTTAAAGCTGATATTACAGAAGCTTCTGTAATAAATGAGCTATTTAACAAGGAAAACTTCGATGCAGTTATTCATTTAGCTGCAGAATCTCATGTTGACAGATCAATAGCTGATCCGACAGCTTTTGTTATGACTAATGTTATTGGAACGGTTAATCTTTTGAATGCTGCCCGTGAATATTGGAAGGGAAGTTATGATAAGAAAAGATTTTATCATGTTTCAACAGATGAGGTGTATGGAGCACTTGGCGAAACCGGTATGTTTACAGAGTCAACATCTTATGATCCTCATAGTCCTTATTCAGCTTCAAAGGCTGCTTCTGATCACTTTGTGAGGGCATATCACGATACTTATGGATTAGATATAGTGGTGTCTAACTGCTCAAATAATTATGGTTCTCATCATTTTCCTGAGAAACTGATACCATTAGCAATCAATAACATTAAAAACGGACAGCCGGTACCTGTATATGGTAAAGGAGAAAATGTTCGCGACTGGTTATGGGTAGAGGATCATGCACGGGCAATTGATGTGATTTTTCATCAGGCTAAAACAGGTCAAACCTATAATATTGGTGGTCACAACGAATGGAAGAACATAGATCTGATCCACTTACTATGTAAGATAATGGACAAGAAACTAGGCAGGACAGAGGGAGAATCGGCAAAGCTGATTACTTTTGTAACCGATAGGGCAGGTCATGATTTACGCTATGCTATTGACTCTACTAAGCTTCAAAATGAATTGAACTGGGTGCCTAGCTTGCAGTTTGAAGAAGGATTGGAAAAAACAGTAGAATGGTATTTAGAGAATGGAGGATGGCTTTCGGATGTCACTTCTGGGAATTACCAGGCTTACTACGAAAATCAATATGAGGGAAGATAATTATCTTCCCTTTTTTTTATTCATATCTTAATGCCTCTACCGGATCAAGTTTAGAAGCTTTTTTTGCTGGATAATAACCAGAAAGAATACCTACGCCAACACACAATATAAAGCCGCCGATAATCCATTCCCATGGTATTATGAACGAGCCTCCCATTGCAAATGAGATTAAGTTGCCTATGGCTATCCCCAGGAATATGCCAAATGCGCCCCCTATGAGGCAAATAATAACAGCTTCGATTAAGAACTGTTTGCGAATTACAGCAGGGTTGGCTCCGATGGCTTTTCTGATTCCTATTTCTCTGGTTCTTTCGGTTACGGAAACAAGCATAATATTCATCAGGCCTATTGATGCACCTATTAGTGTGATAGCCCCTATGGCTATTCCTCCAAGCACTACATATCTTAATTGCTCGAATAAAGTTTGGGCAAGTGAATCACTTTTTGTGATTTCAAAATTATTAGGTTCTGAAACTTTTACCTTTCTTATTTTTCTCAATTCTGATGTAGCTTCACCAATAATATTATCCATCTGGTCGTTACTTGGTACCATTACCGTTATGGTGTAAGATGGGTTTGAGTTGGTATTAATTAGTTTGGCTTTTAACAGAGGTACATAAACCGACCTGTCTCCACTAAAGCCCATACTTTGCCCTTTTGATTCAAGCACTCCAATAACCTTTAGCCTGTTATTACCAACGTTAATGACTTTATCAATCGGGCTCTGATTTTTGAAAAGCTTAGTTCTGATCTCATTACCTATAATGCAAACATTGTTTCCTGATACTACTTCAGCCGGACTAAAGTTACGCCCAAGGGAGAGGTTAAGGCCCTGCGAATTCAATCCATTCTCGTCTATACCCTGAATATTGATGTTAGGATTAGTTTTTTCTGTGTCAAACTTAGCTGTTGAACCACCTGTAGCAAATACGCTGATAGCCACTGTTGCAGGTGTATTTAGTCGTTCTTTAAAGCTTACAGCATCTTCATATTTGATAGATCTGAACGGTTTAGGCCTTTGTCCTGAACCACCAACCCTTATGCCTGATCCTCTGTTTCTTATAGTAAAAGCATTGGCCCCCATGCTAGAGAAGGCCTCAGTCATACTTTTTTTAACAGCATCAAGCGTTGTTAATATACCTACTAATGCAGATAAACCAATTGCGATGATCAATGCCGTAAGCATAGTACGCAACCTGTTACTTTTAATTGATTGAAGGGCTAGTTTTACGTTTTCGGTATAGGTCATTTCAGATGAAATATATTCTTTAAGGGATAAAAATAAAAAGTCCCGCTGTTAAGACAACGAGACCATGTATAATGTTACAAAAGAATAGGAACTTAAACTGAGAAACTTGTTCCGCAACCGCAAGTGCTGCTTGCATTCGGGTTACTGAAAGTAAAGCCTCTTGAGTTTAATCCATCTTGCCAGTCAACCTGCATCCCCATCAAATACATTTGATGAGCTTTGTGCATATAAACCTTAATACCATCAATAATAAATTCCTGATCGCCTTCTTTTTTCTGATCAAAACCCAGCACATAATTCATTCCAGAGCAGCCTCCACCTTCAACTCCTACGCGTAAGCCGAAGTCTTCAGAAATTTCTTGCTGATCTTTTAATTTAAAAAGCTCCTTCACAGCACCCTCTGTAAAAGTTACCGGTGCAAATGCTGTATCAACTGTATTACTCATATTATTAAAAAATTAGGAAGTACAAATTTAGTTATAATTGTTTATAAAAGTAGTATAGCTTACTCTGGTAGAGCCCTCTATCCCTTTATCTAAAAAATCAAACAGTGGGTAAATAAAAATAGTTCGCACATAACAGCTTTATTTATACCTTAATGCTTGTTTAGGGGCAATTAGGGGCAATAAAATTTAGAAAACACTATTATGAAAAGCTTTGAATTTACAACACCATCATTACGCAAAGGTAAAGATAAGTGGCCAATTAGATTATATTAACTGTTGATGGAAAGTCAGATTATCGAAAGGAAGTAAGGACAACCTATTGAGACCTTAGAACCACACTAAATTCAAAGGATTTCAATGTTGATGGTGTATTTCCTATTCAAGTAGATGATATGGAATCGGCATCTACGCTTAAGATAACCTATTTCAGGACTTTACATTGATTGGAGTATAGTAAAATATTAGAGGGATTAAGTTTTATCTTAAATCCCTTTAATTTCAAAGGTCTCTTGACATTACATCGTCAGACCCAATATATGATTGCACTTCTACCACTTTGTATTGATTTTTCTCAATTTGTTCTACAATAAATAATTTGCGATAAGGAAATCTTTTTTTATCAGATACATCCTCATAAATTCCCTTAATACTCCTTAAATCTTTATAAGGAACAGCTTTTTTAGATTTTAATATATTGCTATCAATAACGCAGTATACATTTTTGTTTAGATTAACAAACATTTTCTTAAGATGTTCAGTTTTTTTGTCTTCTGAAATGTACTTTATTTCATAGATTTCATATTCTACAGGTAGCTGAACTTTGCCTCTTCTTGTATATCCTTCAATTAGTCTTGTTTCTTTAAGACTTTTTGCACTATCAGCTTCAAAGTAGAGATATAAGTCCTTTTTAATCTTACTTTGTCCAAAAGCAGAACCCACTACTAACGTGAGTAGAGAAATCATAACATATTTATATATCATCACAATTTATTTTAGATCTTCCAGATAATAACGTTTTAGTCTTTGCGGTAATATCGCCTTTTTGTGTCGTGGTTAAACCATTTCGGAAAAATTTTTTCCACTAAGATATGTTGCCCCGTGAATAGTCAGTAGCTTTCTGAAAATGATGAAATTGTTTAATGTTTTTTTGTAGAAATTATTCTGTATCAATTTAAGTAATGCATTACATCTTCTTCCCATAAAAGTAACGCTAACGACTTCATTATATTTTTGGACCATCTGCTTTGGTGATTTCTTCAATATCCTCACTTATAAGTTCATCTTTCTTGTGCGACCGAATAAATTGGTAAGTATAATACCTAAAACGGTGATGAAAATGGGTACAAGAATATTTAGCAAATCCGACATAACTATTCAATTGTACTTTTATATTGCTGATAATAGGTATCACAAATTTGAAACAGTAACTGTTTAGTATTCTATATTAATTATACCTTTACCCGTATAGCAAATTAGAACAGAACGTATATAATCAAAGTTTTTTGAGGGACTAAAATTAGTTTTTTAAGGGACATTTTTTGGGGGAAATTAAATATTTTAAAATGTACCTTTAATATTATTTTAAAACTGTTTTTGAATTTCAAACCTCAACTTTTAATTATAAATAAAATGTACATTTTTGCTTAGACTCTATACTAATTATTACTGTATTCAAACAAAGCTGAATGAACGTACAAAACTTTTTAACGGAAGTTGCCATATTGGCCACAGGTGGTATTCTAACGGTTGTGGCAGGATATTATCTTTTTATAAATGATCTTAGAAAGTATCTGGCATCAAAACCTGTTGAAACAAAACCATCAGACCCTAAACAAAACCAACAGTTACAAATTCTTCCGTTGCGGTTGCAGGCATATGAGCGACTAGTTGTTTTCGTTGACAGGATAAACCCGTCAAACTTGTTGATCAGGGTACATCAGCCTGGTATTTCTGTTGTCGACCTTCAATCGGTTTTACTTAATGAAATAAAATCCGAATATCAGCACAATATTGCCCAGCAGTTATATGTAAGTGCACCGACCTGGGAAGTTGTTAGGAAACTTAAGGATGATACTTTAGCCATGATCAGTAATGCAGCCAGAGGATTACCAACCGAAGCAGAGGGCGTGGATTTAAGCAGAAAGATACTGCAACATATGGCAGGTATTGCAGACAACCCTTATGATTTAACGCTAGATCTTATTAAAAAAGATATTCATTTGTTATTTTAACTATGAAAGAAAAAAGGTTTACCACCACTTCAGGTATCGAGATTAAAGAGTTATATACTACTGCGAAGCCAATAAATGAGGCGCCGGGAGAATTTCCTTTTACAAGGGGGATCCAAAAGGATATGTATAGAGGTAGGCTATGGACTATGCGACAGTACGCAGGGTTCTCGACAGCCGAGGAATCTAACCAGCGTTATCATTATTTACTTAAGCAGGGTACAATGGGCTTGTCGGTTGCATTTGATCTTCCTACCCAGATTGGATACGACTCAGATCACGATATGGCCGAAGGCGAGGTTGGTAAAGTTGGTGTTGCAATTGATTCATTAAAAGATATAGAAATACTGTTTGACGGAATTGAACTGCAAAAAATTACCACCTCAATGACGATCAATGCTACGGCCTCTATCTTGTTGGCTATGTATATTGCGCTGGCTAAAAAACAGGGTGCAGATATTAAGCAGATATCGGGTACTATACAGAATGATATTTTAAAGGAATATGCTGCCAGAGGAACTTATATCTATCCACCAAAGCCTTCAATGAGGATTATAACTGATATTTTTGAATATTGCAGTAAGGAAGTGCCTAAATGGAATACAATTTCTATTTCGGGATATCACATAAGAGAAGCTGGCTCAACAGCAGTTCAGGAGCTGGCCTTTACATTGGCAAATGGAAAAGCATACCTTAACGCCGCATTAGAAAAGGGATTGGATATTAATATTTTTGCCAAACGACTTTCGTTCTTTTTTAATTGTCACAATAATTTCTTTGAAGAAATAGCTAAGTTCAGGGCAGCAAGAAGAATGTGGGCAAAAATAACAAAGGAACTTGGGGCAACAGACGAGAAGGCTCAAATGCTTCGATTTCATACACAAACCGGAGGGTCTACGCTAACAGCTCAACAGCCACTTAATAATGTGATACGGGTTACAAATCAGGCCCTCGCTGCGGTGCTGGGAGGCACACAGTCTTTACACACAAACGGTTATGATGAGGCCCTTTCTTTGCCAACCGAGGCGGCAGCAAAAATCGCTTTGCGTACACAACAGGTAATTGCTTTTGAAAGTGGGGTTACAGATACGGTTGACCCATTGGCAGGTTCATTTTTTGTAGAAACATTGACTGATGAAATTGAAGCTGCAGCACAATCCTATATAGATAAAATAGACGCGATGGGCGGTTCAGTAAATGCGATAGAAAATGAGTATATTCAAAATGAAATTGCAGATGCAGCTTATCGCTATCAGGTAGAGGTTGAAGAGGCCAGCAGGATTATTGTTGGGGTTAATAAATTTGTACAGGAACAAGAAGGGATAACGGAAGTGTTTACTATAGATGAATCAATCCGTACCATACAAACTGACAAGATAAATAAGCTAAAAGCCGA
>Ga0157371_10005793_pt1 | contig 10343 bp, 4 predicted proteins | sample C45metaG_FD_113462 | JGI IMG/M metagenome (GOLD analysis project Ga0157371, IMG submission 113462) | Corn rhizosphere microbial communities from Kellogg Biological Station, Michigan, USA - C4-5 metaG | ecosystem: Host-associated > Plants > Roots > Rhizosphere > Soil | place: USA: Michigan...
AGACCGTAATTGCTTTGTCTATGCCCACACTCATGGCCAGTTCAACATACTCGTCAAAAATGGTATAATCGAATTTCCACGAACCATTATTTGCTTTGATCCATTCGATCATTCCGCCTTCAATAGAATATTCATTATCTGCCCACGGAGAATGTACACCATAAGTGGTGATGTATTTGCCTCCGGCGTCTGCATATAGCTGCAAATGTTTTTTAAGTAATGCTTTATGCTCAGGCCCCCACGGTTTCAAATGATAATAGTCAGCAACAGCCCACGGATTTTGCCAGAGATCCAGCCTGTATTTCCATTCATGCGGCTTGGGTAACAATTGATTTTGAACGGTGATCTTTATTTGCAGAGCCCGCTGTTCCTTTGTATCTTTTACCTTGATGGTTCCGGTATAAATTCCCGGTTCAGCATCTGCAGGTATATTAAAAGAAAGCCAAACGGGCCTTATAGTTTTTCCAGGCACTTCAAATCGTTCAAAACTTTCAAATCTGTCTGGCATTAAAAAACCGTCTTTATAAGGCGTTTGGCCACAGGTAACATCTGCAGAGCCATAAGGATAATTGGCCACCACATAGCGCACCATATTAAGTTGAATACTATTTTTACTCAATACTTTTCCCCGCTCGTTTTTTAAATCATTTACGGTAAATCGTACCTGGTTCAATGTATCCGGCGACCAGATTAAAATCTGTGTATTCAATCTTTCTCCACACCAACCTTTTGCTTCCCATAAATTTGTTTCGTTTTTAGTTTCCGGAACTTCTGTTCTGAAGTATAGTTGCAACTCAGAACCAAAAGCAGCATGTAAACCATGTTTTTCATTTGTCCATGCTTCAGTGTTTACCGGGTGGTCTAAAGTATATTCCGGTTCATAATGAGCAGAGCCAATTTTTGGAAGCAATGATGAATCAATTTGGCCTTTATAAATCTGCGAAGAAGCAATGAAAACAAACAATAAATTTAACGCAAGACAAAGAAGGGGGATTCTCATAATAAATTATTTAAGTGCCAAAGAAAAATGAATAGTAATGTAATTTAAAAATGAATGGTAATGTAACTATTGTTTTTATTTAATAATCCAACAAATTAAAATCCAAATAAAAAATCAAATGATGAATTTTTAAAAAACATCTAAGATTTGTTCTTTGATTAATAGTCCAATTATTCTTTCTATTGAATCGGTGATTTTTTACCAACAGAAATTATTTTTCTTCATTAATTCATGCCACGAAGTTCGCTTTCTGCCTCTGAATCGCTCATGAAATTCCGGCATAAAGCCGCTTCGTTATTTATTCCGTTGCTTCATGGCCTTTGTCGTCTGAAAGCAGCAATGGCTCCATAATTAATTTTAAAACTTTAAAAGATTTATGTTATGGAACAGACAATGATTGATTAACCAAACTGGTGTAAGGTAGCAGAAGTGGAACTTGTTTATAAAACAAAAGTAAAAGGTTCTGAAAGACCTCAAATTAAAAGTTCAATTGATTCCTTTTCTATCCTAAAAGAGATTTGGAATGACAACAAAATTAATATGCTGGAACAATTCAAAGTGCCACTTTTAAATCGTGCAAACAGGGTAATTGGAGTTTATGAAGCTTCTTCAGGGGAAATAACAGGAACTATTGCTGATTCAAGATTGATATTAGCAACAGCTATTATCGTTCCATTGTCCCGAAGTGTTTGAAGCGTCCCAGGAGAAATTTCCAAAAGTTTAATAACATCTTTTGACTTAAGCCATTTTTTGTTGGCAATCCTACAAATTCTTTGAGAAGGATTTTAATTTCAAAAAGAAGCCTATTAATTAAATACCAGCATTCCCCACTTGTCCCTGCTGCGGGAATTTGATTCCGTACCATTCCACATGTATTGTGTATTTCGCTGCCGCTCATCGCCATTGTCGAAGCCAATATCAAACCGCACTTTTTTTTCTTTAAAGACATCTTGAATGTTCAGCGATTCGAGTGGAATAGCAGCTTCTATCGCATATCCTTTTTTATTGTCGTCCATCTTTACAGCCAATTGAATAAGGGGCTGTTGCTGCATACCGTTGAACCAATGATAAAAGGGCTTGCCGATACGCGAACCCGCCAGCACCAGTTGCCGGTCTTTTACTTTCAGCGCACCACCCTGATCAGGGTTATCGGCTCCAACAAAGATTTCCAGTCCATCGCCATTCCAAACTTCATCGCCCGTAAAACCGTTGGTCATCGGGTTGATATCCGAAATATGCGCATAGAGGTACAAATATTTTTCATCGTAGGCCAGGTTGATGACAGCGGCTGAATTTTCCTGCGGCATTCCTGAAACTCTTTCTTTATCTGTAAGTGTGATAGCGGCGCCCTTTGGCCAGTAAGCGTCTAAAGTTCCATCTACCAGGATGGGGTTTGGCGTTTTAAAAATCGTAATGCTGTTGGTAAGATTTCTCGCCGATCTTCCCGGGCCAAAATCATAGTGATAAGGCTTTTTCTTTTCTAGAATAAGATTGTAAATAGAATAATTTGTTTTCATAACCGAAGACAGAAATTTTTTGTAAGGTCTGTCGGCAACGTTGAGCAGACCTATTCCGAATCCTTCGCCGTTATATCCCTGGAACCAGCGCCCGGTAACGGCCTGATCAAGGTACTCAAACCAATGAGCACCTACAACAAACCCGGTAGCTGCAAGATTTTCGACATAATTACGGTAAGCATATCCTTTTTGCTGTTCATTGTCCATCATTTGGATAGAGCTTGTTTGCCCTTCTGTCGGATCGCCGTAATGATATTCGGTCAGCATAACAGGCTTGCCCGAAAGCTGATAAATTGAACGAATTCTTTTCAAATCAACATCGTAGGTATAATAATTATAACTCAGCACATCAAGGTATTTCCCCGCCACGCTGCATATTATTTCTTTCAATTGCTCATCGTCCATAACAGGGGTGAAATATCGCTCACCTAGGATAAGATGATTTATATCCAGTTTCCTGAAATTTTCGGTAACGATCTTATAAAATTTATCCAGGTAAATCTTAAAAAAGCCCACCATATCGGCAGCCGCTTTTTCGGTGGTCAACGCTATCTGCGCTTCGTATAAATCACCGAATGAATGATAAGAAACCTGCCAGGCGCTATCGAATAATTGAATGGTTGCGTATTTTTTTTCTAGATAGTGAACCAATGCTTTCTTAGTGGCCGCCTCACTTGCTTTAGCAAATGGTACAACATGTTTGAATTGCTGATAATCCAATTCATTTCCAAAAAAATAACCGATAATAACCGGATCGTTGGCCACAGAAGCAATGCCCTGGTTTTTAAAATCTTCATACATTTCCTCGTCAAAACCCGGCCTGTAAATATCATATAGGTAAGCGCCTGGAATGAGATGTTTTGGAAGTTCCAACATCCTGACCTGTGGAAATTTTGTCTTGCTTTTTTCAGGCGAATTAGAAAATCCGCCTTCACTGGTAAAACCCCATTTTTTTAAGCGATAAACAGATTCGTTATAAAAATTATCTTCGTTAAATTCCCCATTTGTTTTTTTTATTCTGTTGGCCACATAAAATGAGAAATTATCGGAATTGTTATCAAGATAGGCTTTATTGAACCGGTAATCTTTATTCACTGAATCATTCGTAAATTTTGGCAGCCATTCATAAATATTTTCCCTCCCTTTTATTTTCGTGTAAGTATCACCGGTATAACCCACGCCGTTTACACCGATGCTAAAATATAAGTTACCAAGCGGATCTACTAGCACAGGCTTTGCATGACGTTTTTCAACATGAAAAAATCCTGTGGCATGCAATCTCAGTTTGGCAACGCCGCCCGGGAGGCCGCCATACCTATCGCGTGAGGGAGGTTGAAGTGCGCCATAATATTTTTTATCGGCAATGGCATCCCGTTTCAGTTGATTATCGGTTGTGATTTTTGTCATGAAATCTGCATTTATCAATTGCCCGTAGCGGTCAACTTTTTTGCCGGAAGCCTTTTGCTGGCAATATGCAATTTGCTCCTGTAAAAAAAAGCAAAGCAAGCAGTAAACAAACAAATAAAAAGTGTTTTTCATCATTCAACTATTTTATTCAGTGGTTATTTTAAGTGCAATATCTGTTGTAAAGGATGGCGTATAAAAAATATGATTGCCATTGTCCTGTTTCCACTTAACCGGCTTATTATACCATTGACCTGTCGCGGGATGGTACCATTTTGCTACATAATTTCCTGCGGGAAGTTGTACAGAAACAGTATCTGTGAATACCGAAGTATCAGCATTGTATTTCCAAACGCCTTCTTCTTTTGGTTCTGCAATATCAGGCGTACCGTGATGTATGTACAATGCGTATTGCCTGCCCGCCTCTGCCAATAACCGTGTGATAGCTTTCCCCGGCTTTTTGACTACGAGGTTTGGGGTATATCTCATTTTCGTGTAATCGAAGGCAGCCATGAATTTTTGAAGATACTTCAGGTATTGCCTAACTGTGTCGGCTCCCGGCGTTCCTGCAGGCTTTTCTGGGGTGTATTCCCAACTCAGGTTGTTGTAAGCGCCGCCGCCGTGGAGGATAAAATCCCATGCTTCTACGCGCACATCATTGGCATCTTCATCTTTAAGTGACCCCATCGTTTCATTCATACCGATAACTTTATTAAGGCGTAATAAAAATTTAAAATCGGGGGCGTTTGGAATGTGTACATAATGGTAATCCGCGATACTTACTTCCGGGTTTTCTACTACCGCCTGGTTGGAAGCAATGAGGTGTTTTTTCGGAAGATCTTTTTCCGTTTTCCGGATAAGATTTATGATATGCAAATGCCATTCATTTACAGACAAAGAATCCTTAACACCATTATACGGTTCATTGGATATTTCATAATACACGTTGTCAAAGCGGTTTAATTCTTTCACAATTTTCACCACCAAAGCATCTTGCCGCGAGACGAGCGCCCGATTTTTCAATGATTGAAATTGGAGAAATCCGTCTTTCTGTTTTATCCCCACACCCTGAATATTATTATCAGGATATAAAGGAGACGCAGAATAAATACCATCGCCATATTGATTTCCAAACAAAGTAAATTCAACCATAATATTTCTTTTGGCAGCCTGGCTTAAAATATCTTTCAAACGCTGGAAATACGCTTCGTCCCAATGATCCAAATCAAATTTGTTCCCGCCGTTTATGTAGCCGGGCACGTTACTTCTTTTCCACGGGCTGATCAACCGTCCTGGTTTTGGCGCCAGCGTATTGCCATAGCCCATCCAGTCAATATCATTTTTCCGTTCCACATAGGCTCCCGAAAATACACGCGTATCATTCATGTCTTCTTCCTGAAGCGCATCGAGGTATTTTACATAATCAAAATCAAGATTGAGCAATGCGCCATAATGTTCTCCCGAAGTCAACAGTATCACCGGCTTATTTTGATACATGAGGTAATGATGATTCGCAGGAAAAAGTCTGAGTGCTTTTTGCGCTTTAGCTTTGCCCGGATAAAAAAGGATCACGGAAAAAATAATCAGTATCGTACACTTAGGTGTCCTGTCAAATATTTTTAGTTTCATAATAAATTTGTTGTCGGCTTATTGACGGTATGAATAATTTTTTTCACCAGGCATTGGATAATTTTTTGCCTTGTCGTCAAGTATGAGCACCCAGTCATTTTTCGCACCTGTTGTTGGCGGCGTAAACCAATGTGTATTGCCAGCGTTTATTGAGAAAGATCTGGCAACTTTTCCCGTTTTAGGATCAAACCACGAGGCCTTTATCGTTTTTGCTTTTATAAAGGCTGTGTTTATCTCAATCTTATCGCCAATGGGCAAATAGATCATTGCGTATGTGCTGTTTGTATCACGGAAAGCCACGATATGATGGGCGTTGTCGGTTCCCTGGCCGCTAATGATAAGGGATTGGTCTGGCATTCTTTCCAGCGCTGGCCTTGATAAGATCAGTTTTTTTAAAAATCCAGCCTGGAAAGCTCCGGGCCGGTCAAGCGCTTCCATCCAATAGCGGTCTGCAAAATTTATTTTTTTATCGCCTGGGCCATAGAACTGAAAAATAGAATTATGGCCATAAGTGACACCACAAGCGCCGCTGAAGACAGAGCGGTAAAGTTGTTTCCGTACATCGTAGTCGCGGAAATAACCGTTTTTAGGATTCCAGTTTACCGGGTGATCTTCATAATTTGGTTCACCATCGAGTACTGGCTTCGGGGGTTGCAGGTCATAATCTTTCCTGATCCAATCCCATACGGGAAAATCGTGTATGCGATGTCCTGATTGCATCATATTTACATCAAGGTAACTGCTGTCATTTGACCAAAAGTTAGTGGATGAAGCCTCACCCGATGGATGATACGTGACAATCGCCTTGCCGCCGGTTCCTTCCCGAATACCGCGAATCATGGCACGCCAAACAGGGCGCCAATCCGTCGTATCGTTAAATGCTGGCCGGTCGCCTCCAGCTATCCAGATTATGTTCCATGCATTTTTATACCTGTTGCCGAGCCATTTGCCATAAGTATATGCATTCAGGCTGTCGAATATTTCCGGGCCCGAACCCCACATTTTAGCCACCTTATCGCCCCAGGTCGGCAAGAGTCCGATAAAGATATGGCGGGCTGCTGCCAATTGAATAGCACTATCTATCAGTGCAAAATATTTATCGTTAGGCCGGGTAGGATCCAGATTTTTTAAAGGTACTTCTCCATAACGATTAGGTGCCAGCAAACCGGTTTGTTCGGAAATGGCGACTGCCTGAATAACATTAAAACCTTTGGCAGCGCGATTATCGAGATAGCTTTTTATTTGTTTCAGATTTAGTTTAAAAAACAAATCCCAGCCCGTGTCGCCCAGCCAGAAAAAAGGCGTACCGTCCTGGTATTCCAGAAAATGTCCGTTTGCAGTCACCTTTAATCGCTCATCTTTATGCTGTCCTTTCACTATTGAAATACTAAAAAGAAAAATTGCAATTAAAAAAAGAAGACGTTTCATTTTTTTTGTTTGATTGATTAATTTTTTTTGAAGAAACAGCGTTGATTCCCTCGCTTCAGCGTTTTTAAGAATCTGGAGTAAACGAACTAATAATGGCATTTTCTATTTTGATAGATAGGCTTTCAACTAATTTTTCATTAAACAAACTATTACGGGCATTTTCCGTTCATCTGTTGAAATCTTTTTCCACATTAAAAAATACAAAACAAGCTGTGGGTTTATATTTTCCTCATTATACGGCTAAGTGACCTGCCTTTAGACCAATGAAATTGCGCATCAGAAAATTGCTCCCAAGCAAATTTCAAAAGACATTTTCGCAGTGCGCGTCTATGAATGCATTCGGGCTATGAAAACAAACCTTCAACATCTCCTTTCGCATCGCCAATTTCAACTTGCCCTAAAAGCAGGTCCACCGTGTGGTTCTTCACTATTTTAATGATTACTGCATGATCTCCCCCGTTGCCTATAAAAGACTTAGTGATTTAGAAAACCGGCATCACCAGCAGGTATTGGCAACAGCCATAGATCATGGTTGTTCGGATCACCGATGAGAGGGACCTCTCCATCAGCACGGTGAGAATTTGCTTCTCCAACGGTTTCCGTTCTCACAAGATCAAACCAGCGATGCCATTCTCCTGCAAATTCCCAGGCACGCTCCTGAATCACGGCTTTTACAAATTCTTCGCTGCCAAGACCTGGAGTAAGATCGTCCAATCCTGCCCTTTCTCTTACGGCATTTATTGCAGCATAAGCATCTGCATTGGGTGCACCGGCGCGGGCCTCAGCCTCTGCATAAGTGAGCAACACTTCAGAATACCGCATAAAAATGATCGGGCTGTTAGACACATAACTTAGCGTGTCACCCGATTGTATCCGGAACTTTTTGTAATAAGGATGCTTTATGCCAAACTGGTCATAGTTTTTAACAGTTCCATTGACATCAAATGTGGTAGAGAAAGTTCCGTCTTTTCTTTTTCCTGCTGGGAAATTTTTGTAGAAATTAATTTCCGCGCAATAATCATCCCATCCGCCTGTTTCTTCACTTGGCCTTGTGGAAGCTCCATAAAAACAGTTGTCCACACCTGTGCCATTGGTCATGATGGCAAATACATACTCCTGGTAGGCATTCGCAAAGATCTTCTGGTAATCAGCGCCCTGATAAAGATCAAATCCGTATGCCTCATGATTATCAATTACGTCTTTGGCAGTTTGTGCAGCCAATGACGCTTTGGAGGCATCTTTCAAAGGCCAGCCTGTTTCTGTCAGATACACTGCCGCCAGGTAGGCCTTCACGGTTCCTTTGTTGGGGCGGCCGTTATCAACTTTTGTGTTTCCAACCATTCCTTCGGCTTGTGTCAAATCGCTCTCTATTTGTTGGTACACATCGGATATCTCGCTTCTTGGTGTTTCCAGAAGTTCTTTGCTATATACCGCAGTGGTGATGAGTGGCACCTTTCCCCACAATCTCACAAGATAATAATAGGAAAACGCACGAAGAAAATAAGCTTCTCCGGCTATTTGCGTGATCTGATCTTTATCGCCATCTACCTTTTCATAATTATTGATAATATTATTGGCACACTGGATGATTTTATAGCAGCCTGCCCAAACATAATCTGCGCGGGCATTAAATGGCGTAACATTAAACTGGTCAAATTCAAGAAAATCCTGTTTGTTCAAACCGTCTCTTGAAGTTAGGTCATCAGCCCCCATCGCACAGGCTATTTGTCCGGCGGAGGCAAAGCCCATCGTCCATCCATCTACAAATGCGGAATAGGCGCCCGCAAGCTGGGCCTGCAGTCCGTCAATATTACTGATTGCAATATCGCCAACAACAATACCCTGCGGTTTTTCTTCCAGAAATTTTTTACACCCGGAAATCGCGGTTATAAGGAAGACTATAATTAAATATTTCTTTTTCATGTTATTATATTTTTTATAATCAGATTAAAATTTAAGCGTAATACCGCCGGTAAACACACGCGGAACTGGATAACTGCCGTAATCAAAATTCTGATAAACATCGCTGCCTGAGCCGGAATTCGATGCTTCAGGATCCAGGCCATTGTAATTTGTGAAAGTGAAAACATTGGTTACGCTTACGAACAGATCTATTGAAGCGATATTTTTCAAACGTGCTTTGGGAAGTGTATAAGAAAGACTGATGTTCTTCACTCTTACAAAGCCGCCGGGGGATATGAATCTTGAGGACAAAGGGATGTTTTTATTCGTATTGCTAAATGCAGGGATATTTGATGTTTCATTCACACCAGGTATGTACCTGTTTTTTACGTCAGCGCTGGTAGGCTGCTTAAAATCGCCAAATGTAGAAACCATCATAGCATAAACGTAATTGTATTTATCATAACCCAGCAAGCCCTGTATAAATACATTCAGCGTAAGCCCCTTGTAATTGAAAGTATTGTTCCAGCCGAGCGAATATTTAGGCATGGCATTGCCGATGATAACGTCATCGTTTGTATCAAATACAGAATCTTTGTTCACATCCAGGTATTTTGAATCGCCGGGCACATTGCCATACACAGCCGCTTCTGCAGCCTCGGAAGGCTTCCAGGTGCCCAGGTATTTAATACCGTTGATCGAGCCCATCGACTGGCCAGATTTCAACCTGAAGTCGGGCTCACTGCCCCAGTTGGTGCCGGATGATACCTGCCAGTCATCATGTCCGCCCTCGCTTAATTTGACTACTTTATTATTTACAATGGTAAAATTGAAATTGCTGTTCCAGGTTAAATTCCTGCTTTTGAAAGGAGTAGCGCCCAATGTAAATTCAAATCCACTGTTTTGAATTTCGCCCACGTTCAGCATGATACCGCCGCCGCCAACGAAGGCAGGCAGGCCGTTGTAAAGCAAAAGGTCACGCGTATTTTTCTTAAAATAGTCAACACTGGCACTGAGTCTTCCGTTAAAAAATCCAAGATCCATTCCAAGGTCCTTTTGTTCGGTAGTTTCCCATTTAAGACCAGGATTCTCAGCCATATCGATCCATAAGCCGGGGATAGCAGTGCTTGTAGGATCATAAACTGTGTTCACATTTTTGTAAGTAGCGAATGTACTGTACGGAGAGATTGCCTGGTTGCCCGTCAATCCCCAACTTCCTCTAAGCTTCAGCTCGCTGAACAGGTTCAGGCTAGAAATGAATTTTTCTTTTGACATTACCCATCCTGCCGAAACTGCAGGAAATACACTGTATTTGTTATCGCCCCGAAATTTGGAGGATCCGTCTCTGCGTATTGAACCAGACAAAAGATATTTGCTATTATAAGAATAATTGATCCTACCAAAAGTTGAAAACAAAGAAGCTTCAGTAAGATTGGAGCCCATGCCGCTAAAAGTAGCCAACG
>Ga0157371_10005799_pt1 | contig 10336 bp, 11 predicted proteins | sample C45metaG_FD_113462 | JGI IMG/M metagenome (GOLD analysis project Ga0157371, IMG submission 113462) | Corn rhizosphere microbial communities from Kellogg Biological Station, Michigan, USA - C4-5 metaG | ecosystem: Host-associated > Plants > Roots > Rhizosphere > Soil | place: USA: Michigan...
AGTCTGTTCGAAACCATACTGCAAATAAATACAATTGACAACTATTCAGAGTCTTGAGTCAACAAGTATGGGATCGCCCTTGCATTTGACAAAAGAGTTTATGGAAAGGTTGGCGGTAATTGACAAATAACCTTACCGGTGCCGCGAGCTCATTTTTTTAGCAATTTTGACTCGTGCAAGAGAATGTTGCCAACAGATCACGGGTTCGCAAGATTATCCATATTGATATGGATGCTTTTTACGCTTCGGTGGAGCAAAGAGACAATCCCGAATTAAGAGGCAAAGCGATCGCCGTGGGAGGTTCGCCCGAGGGCAGGGGAGGTGTGGTGGCTACCTGCAGCTATGAGGCCAGGAAGTTTGGTGTCCGATCGGCAATGCCATCGAAGAAAGCTTTACAGTTATGCCCGCAGATCATCTTCGTTAAGCCAAGATTTGATGTTTATAAAACTGTGTCCCGGAACGTGCGGGAGATCTTTCATCGCTATACTGATATTATTGAACCCCTTTCATTGGATGAAGCGTATCTTGATGTGACTGAAGACAAGCAGGGCATAGGATCGGCAATCGATATTGCAAAGCTCATTAAAAAGGCTATCAAAGAAGAACTTCAACTCACCGCTTCCGCTGGCATTTCCGTCAACAAGTTTGTAGCCAAGATTGCCTCCGACATGCAGAAACCCGATGGGCTGACCTTTATCGGCCCTTCCAGGGTGGAAAAGTTCGTTGAGGAACTGGCCATTGAAAAGTTTTATGGTGTTGGCAAAGTGACGGCGGAAAAGATGAAGAGCCTGAACATTTTTACCGGTGCTGATCTGAAGAAGCTGACCGAAAAGGAATTGGCACAACACTTTGGTAAAGTCGGAAAGTTCTATTACCAGATCGTAAGAGGCGTTGACGACCGCCCCGTCGATACGAATGAGGAATCGAAATCAATAGGTGCAGAAGACACTTTTCAGGAAGACCTGGCGACGATTGAAGCGATGAACGAACAATTGGATAGAATCGCCCCAATTGTACACAGAAGATTAACACAGAACCGGTTGAAGGGCAGGACTGTCACGCTTAAAATCAAATACCACGATTTCAAGATCATCACCAGGAGCCGTTCATTTCCGCAGCCAACGGATGATTTTTCTTTAATTCTCTCCACCGCAAAAGAGCTACTGTTGTCCACAGAGCCGGAAGGCGTACGAATACGACTGCTTGGGATTTCGATGTCCAATTTTGGAGAAAAGGTAGCTGCCAAAAGAACAATCCCCGGCCAGTTGCCCCTGTTTGATATAGAATAATCCAATCCGGTTCATTACCATAGGCATGCACTATCTTGGGAACCGTGCTTCCCTGGCTGCTTTTAAAAAGCAGATAATCTTTTCTGCTATCCTACCGGGATGGGGCCATCCCTCGAAAACTCCCAGCACGTCGGAATTATCTGCATTGGTAATGGACACGACACACCGAGGCGGAGCTATTGGAGTTATAGAGTAGTTATCGAGTAGTTACCGAACAGTTATAGAGCAGTTTCAGAACAGCAACTTCATGGTAGAGTCCTGTGAACTCCCCCTCAACTTTTACTCCGAGTCAAGTGGAACCCGTATCACCACGCGCCCGGGATAATTCGGAAGCGCGTCTTTTTAGTGTATTCCGCGTATCCTGGAAGTTCTTCTCTTAGTGTTTTGTCCTCAAGCCAGGTTCTCATTAGAAATAAGACAATGGAAACCGAGACCGGGATGATGCTCCATAACGAGCCAAATAACATGGGAAAACCTATTAGTTGTACAATGAAACCGAGGTAGGCGGGGTGTCGTACAAAAGTGTAAAGGCCCTTGTCACAAACAGTGTGTTTCCTCTCTTTTTGAACACGCACCGTGCTGGAGAAAAACCTGTTTTGCTTTTGCGCAATCAGGAACAGCAGTTGCCCGGCTATCGTCAGTATGATTCCGCTAAGAGAGACGATTATCGGAAATCGCGGCGACCAGTGAAAACGTCCCGAATCCAGTCCTGCCACGATGTACATGGCAATTGTACCGATAAATGTCAGGCCGAGAATAGCCTTATCCCAACTTTTGGTCCCCTGCTGCGGTTTCGCCCGTTCTCTTAATAATTCTGGATCAATTCTAAAAACGGTATAGTTCAACAACATCATTAACATCCCAATGACCAGGTATACGAGACCTTGCCAATAATTGAACTTTCCAGCGCTCAAAAACAGGATCGCGAAGAAGAGTAGAGATCCAACAATATGTTTGAAAACGTAACCGGTTTTCATCCATTGCTTTTAAGGTGGAGGCCTGCGTTAAGGTTGCTGGCCGCAATATATTGTAAACCGCAATCCCAAACTATGACGGGCAGTTCTCCTTTATCATCAAAAAGACGGTTGGTAGGGATTTGCCACCGGCAACTTCGCTCACGTGCGGCAACTCAAATAACTCCGGCTGGCCCAGGCGAACCCTTAGATCCTTACCGTTCTCAACAGTTTTTGCAAAATTTTGCATAATCGGCAAAGCTCGCCTTGCGTTCTATGGTCCCTTTGGTATTTGATTTGTTGCCCAATAATTGTAAGAATCGATGGAGCAGACATACCAGATACAAAGCATTGTGCTTGCGGACGACGACAAGGATCACGCCCTGGTATTTGGAAGGGTTTTAAAGAAAGACTATCCGCAGATCCATGTCTCCTATGTTAGTAATGCAGAGGAGTTGCTTACTTTCCTTCATGAACACCAAACCGACCTTTTGTTCCTTGATTTGAACATGCCATGCAAGAACGGCTATGAATGTCTCCGCGAGATCAGGAAAGATCCGACCCTGAAAGATCTCCCCATTATTGTCTACAGCAGTTCTGCCCACTTGTCTGATATCCAAAAGTCATTCATTCACCGGGCGGACTTCTATGTGGTGAAACCATTTAACAGTGAACACCTGAAGACAGCATTGCAAACGATTCTGTCCGTTAACTGGAGAGTAAATCCCATGCGAAACCATTACTTCATCAACAACCGCTTCGTTCCCTTCACTGCCTCAGCTTAGACTCTCTGCCAATTAACTGACCCAATCAACTTATTCAACCAAATACTAAATAAGTTAGTATTTGGTACGATCTTAGTGACCAGGTAGTGAAACACTCAAATATGAAAAACAATAAACCAGATAATACCATCAAGAATCCTGATGATTGGAAGACGGGGAACGAGGAGATGACAGGTGCTCAAAACTCGTATTTACATACCCTGGCCGATGAGGCAGGAGAGAAGGTAAACTACGATCTCACTAAAGCAGAGGCGGCTAAGAAAATAGATGAGCTTCAAAAGAAGACCGGAAGAGGCGATAATTCATAAAGAAAGCAGTCCGGCAGGACTGCTTTTCCTTTGATGAGTGCATTACCGAAAGAATTTGGCTCCAATTACTTGCTCACGCAACCACTACTTTGATCCGCCTGCAACAACCTTCACCCCAAGATCTTCTTCCGCGATACCACTGATAAAAAATTGCGGCTGCCCATCAGAATACTCCAATTGGTGACAATGCTTCTTCTCCATCTTGTGCTGCAATTCATCAATCCTTTTTAGGTCTGACTCTTTTATTGTAAAAGAGTCGATGAACTTTCCGTCCAAAAACATTTCCAGTTCCATACTATTTCTCCCGTCTCACGCCTTTGAATTTACCCCCAGACGTTTTCTCGTCCATAAACTGACCGTTTTCCTTATTGCGCTTTATCATCAAACTCGTCTTTGTATTTTCTACCTGGCTTCTTTTACGAACAGCACTTTTGCGTGCATTGTCTCCTGTCGGTTTATTGCTTGCCATAGTATTATTTTATTAAGGGATACTCAATAAGAGTGCCAACGGCCGCCTGTTGTGGACAATCATGTGAATAAATGGTTCACCAATACACACATGCTCCCAGGGAAAAGGAATGCACTTTGGAACATAGGTTAAGCTTACTGATCCTATAAACAAGAAATATATGAGACCTATTTGGACAGGTGCGATTGGATTTGGTTTGGTGAATATCCCCGTACGCTTATACGGGGCGACGGATGAAAGCACGATTCCGTTTGTAAGCCTCGATAAGCATGATCATGCCCGCATCCGCTATAAGAAAGTGAATGAGCAAACGGGAAAGGAAGTTGCCTTTAATGATATCGTCAAGGGCTATGAAATGGGGAAAGAGATGATTATTGTGGATGAAGAGGACTTCAGAAAGGCGACACCCGAGAAATATGATCACCTCGCTATCATACAATTTGTGAAAGAACAGGAAATAGATGCCCGGTATTATGAAAAGCCCTATTACCTGCAACCCGATAAAGGTGGCGATAGGGCCTATGCTCTTTTGCGCGATGCCTTAAAAAAGGAAAAGAAGGTTGCCATTGGTCCCCTGGTGTTTCACAAAAGAGAATGGATATGTATGGTGAAGCCTCTCGACAATTTATTAGTGCTTCATAGATTAAGGTTTCCGGAAGAAATTCGCGACATCAATGAGATCAATATACCGAATGCGCCGGTTAAGGATGCAGAAGTGAAGATGGCCATCACCTTGATCGACCAGCTGACCCAGCCTTTCAATCCAAAAGAATTTAAAGACGAATTCTCAGAAAAGCTTTTGAAGGTCATAGAAGCCAAATCAAAAGGCAAAGGAGCAACTGTGAAGCAAATGAAAACGGCAGTGAGCAGCACTACCATCGATTTGATGGAATCACTGAAGGCCAGCCTCAAATCTTCACCACGAAAAAAAGCATCCTAGCAACGCGGGGTGCCTAACAAAAATGATGGTGTCAAAGATGGAGAGTAGACATTTGAACTGACTGGATCGTCAGAATCGGAGTTAATGTTCACATTCAAACACAGCTTCGTTGAACAAACACGTCAGGATATTTGTGCTGCAAATTATATGACTCGTAAAAGATTAAAATGGAAATAATTATGACCATGTCCTGCACCAGTGGCGGCTTTCAATCCAATGAATGTTACCGCCGCTCCACCTTTCTCAATGCAATTGAGTTGATCTCAAGCATTTTATTTTACCATATTACTCATAATTCTTATCCTCATTTCTTGTTTGACATCTGAAGGCCCTATATTTACCGCGATTTATTCCTTTCTACTTTTTATTGAGACTTCTACTTAATGGAGGTTCTGTGCGAGGGATTAGTATTGTGAATTTAGAAACTTTAACCATGCAAAGCTTCACAAGGCGTATCGATGTCAGTCATGATTATTCTCCTGAATTTTCTTTCAACCGGATAGCGACAGTAGGCTCTGACCGTTATCACGTTTCCGTATTAGACAGGGATGGTGCACACCAATATTTCAACATGGATTTAAAAAGTGAAAGGTTTAGAATAGTTGATGCGCCAAAAGTACCGGAATGGATCATGCGAGTCGAAGATCAACTTGAGCGCGCAATAGTTGAAAACACAGGGGACGAGACCGATTCTCCCCAATAAATTCTTCCTTTCCTTCCGCTTCTCCGCCTGGTCATTACTTCTTGCTCAACAATGAATTAACTTGGATGCATGAAGTTTAGTAACCCTACTCTACTCAAGGCGGCAGTAGTTGCCTTATTGCCAATCCTTATTAACTTGTCTGCCTTCGCAAGTACAAATAGCGATTCTGCATTCAACGAAACACCGGTGGTATTACATACAGCGACAGGGGATCTGTTTGGTACACTGATGCTTCCGGCAAATTTTTCAAAGGGGCCGGTTGCTTTGATCATCGGAGGTTCAGGTCCCACCGACCGCAATGGCAACAATCCCGTCATGAAGAACGAATCCTTACGGATGCTGGCACAGGGATTAGCGACCCACGCCATTGCTTCCTTACGATACGATAAAAGGGGAATCGCAGAAAGCAAAGCGGCTATGAAGGGCGAAGCCAACCTCAGGTTTGAAGACTATATAAAGGATGCCCAGGATTGGATAGACCTGCTTAAAAAAGATAAACGCTTTACGAAAGTCGTGGTGATCGGGCACAGTGAAGGTTCACTAATTGGAATGGTAGCTGCTCGCCAGGGGGCCGATGGGTATGTTTCCATCGCAGGAGCCGGGCGATCCGCAGATGTACTGTTGAAAGAACAGTTGGCGAGTCAGCCACAGAACATAAAAGACATCTCCTTTCCAATTATCGATAGCCTTGTACAAGGCAAAACCGTCACGAATGTTGACCCGATGTTGTATTCTCTTTTCCGCCCAGATGTACAGCCTTATATCATTTCCTGGTTCCGATACGACCCGCAGGCAGAAATAAAGAAACTGGCAATACCTGTTCTGGTTGTGCAGGGTACTAATGATATCCAGGTGTCAACCCAGGATGCACAGTTACTTGCCAAAGCCAACCCCCATGCCCAACTGGTTTTAATCGACGGCATGAACCATATCCTCAAAAACGTGGAAGGCGACAGGAGTGCCAACGTTGCCACCTATAGCAATCCTTCTTTACCAATCAGTGATAAACTCTTAAGCGCAATTGTGAAGTTTATAGAACAAGCGGCTCGTTGAAGTCTTCTTGTTCATTAGTTTAATCCTTTCCATGCTCAGTCAGATAGTGTTTCTTCAGCACATCCTCTCCAAATTCATTTCCTTTCTCACGCCAAATGGCATGGATATGATTAGCAGCCCGCCTTGGACCTCCATTGTTATCAAATTCGATTAGAAAAGTAGGACCATTCAGTATGTAATAATGGGGCTTCTTTTCTTCGTACTGACCGATCCATCCGAAATAAACATTCTTAATACCTGCCTTTATGATCTTGTCATATTCTGCTACCGCCTTTTCATACACAAGGTTGAATACAAATTCTCGCACGATTGCTTTGAGTATCTCTAATTGTTGCGTATTTAGTTCACTTCCTTTAATTCCCCAATTATCAACTAATCGTTTGCCACTTTCTGCCGAAGTGATAATATCTCCTGGAACGTCATTGCTCATCGTGGCCTTTGCTTTTTGTTGGGGCGACAACGATCCTATCAGGTTAAGACCAAAATCTTCTTCTTTTGATAGCACTCTCCATCCTGCATATTGAAGTATTGGATATTCTGCCGGGTCCGTGCCGACAAACATTGGTGTTACGGACAATTGGTGCTCGTGAAAAGTAAAGTTCACTGAAAGATGATGTCCTTCCAATTTATATCCCCAATCACCCTCGCCAGCAGGGTTGCCGAAGACAGCCATGTAATAGTTCTCGTGCGACCATTTCAGATCTTTCATCATCTGGTAAGCACTGTCATCAATTTCCTTTCTCTTGTGCATAGTATCCACGAAAATGTTCAGCAGGTTGTCAAGGTGCATAATACTTGTGGCTTTCAGGTATCCCTGCGAGCTAAGAGAAGCTGAAAGGATACGGTGCACCAGTTTACGTTGTTCGTCTGTCATGCTCCCGATATTAATGCCAGCTCTCGCGCGCAAACCCACTGGCAGGTTATTCCATTTGATCCGGGCTGTGTCGTTGAAATCCAGGAGTGCTCTTTTCTTCTGTAGCGGCGTTAGACTGTCCACAAAGGCTACGACGCATTTGCGGATTTCCTGTTCAGTGTTTTGTGCAAATGACAATTCTCCAATGCAAAGCACAAGAATGAGGACGGCTGTTTTAAGCATATTAATAGCAGTTGGTAGTGTATTATCGATCTAACGGAGGGAGCTTTCGGAAGGTGGTCTTCCTAAGATACGTTTTTATTTCAGGTTACACGGTTAACCGGTCTTTCAAAAAACGTCCTGGTAACATTGAGGTAACATTTGGTTCATGTTATGGTAACATCGTGGTAAGAATTCCCTAACAACACAAATCTAGTTTTGTCCGAATAAATCATCTATTCGTGAAAGGAACTCTTACGGGCATTTTGTTATGCCTTTTTACTATCGCTTCGGTAGCTCAGGTCAAGTCAATCAAGTTTGTGGGAAAAGTGACCGATGCTTCAACAAATTCCCCTTTAATTGGTGCCTCTGTAGTTGTTCAGGGAACAAACCTTGGAACCAGGACAGATGTAGAAGGCGGCTTCTTTCTTTCTCTCGAAGCCGGCAAAAAATATGGAATCCTGGTTTCCAGTGTCGGTTATCAAAGCAAGGAGCTTATCGATGTCCAACCAGGCTTCGGGAATAACGTTGTCAATATTGCATTAAGAACGTCTGCAGTCGATATGGGCAATGTAGTGGTAAAAACAACCGCGAGGAAAGAGACCGCTGCAACTTTGTATTCCATACAAAAAAACAGTTCGGCTATTTCAGACGCTATTTCTGCCGAAGTAATCAAGAAATCCCCTGACAGAAATACGAGCGAAGTATTGAGAAGGGTTAGCGGTACATCTATACAGGATAACAAATTTGTCATCATCCGTGGCCTTTCCGAGCGCTATAACACTTCATTGCTTAACAATTCAATATTGCCAAGTACAGAACCCGATAAGAAAGCGTTTTCTTTTGATATCATCCCTGCTTCTTTGGTAGATAATATCACCATCTATAAGTCCGCCACGCCCGATTTGCCGGGGGATTTTTCTGGAGGAGCCGTAAAGATCTCTACAAGAGATTTCCCAACCAAGAATCTTAGCGAGCTCGAAGTGTCAGTTGGTTACAACTCCCTCACTACCGGTAAAGACTTTTACAGGGGCTATCAAAAAGGCCAATTGGATTGGCTCGGTTACTTTGATAATAAAAGATTAATCCCCGGGTCTTATTATCAATACAGGGGCTCTGCCTACAGCAACCTGGATAATGATACCAAGCTTTCTATTGCAAAGAAATTCCCGAATAGCTATGGTTCATTTGCTGCAAATCAAAGTCAGCCCAATTTCGGCTTCTCCTATACAGGGGGAAATACTAAGCTCATTAAGGAGAATAAACTCGGGTACATCTATTCTGTCAGTTATAATAATGGGCGGCGGATCGTAGAAAGGGAAAGGAATGAATTTCCAAACTATAATTTGCATGATTATACCTATAATACTGCCAGCTACGATATAAGAAGCAGTTTATCAGGGTTACTAAATCTTACCTATTCTTTTGGCAAGAGCAAAATTTCATGGAAGAACTTATACAACAACGATTTCATTAACAGCCAGTCGCTCCGTCGCGGTGTCGGAGGTAGTGGTGGAGTATCACTAACCGACCCAAGTGTTATTCCATTCAATTATAAAAGCCAGAATACAGAAGCTGCAGGAAATGGCATACTGAATTCAGTAGTTGAGGGCCTGCATAGTTTAAATCATAAATGGACCGTCGATTGGAATACGTCTTATGGCCTTACCTACAGATGGCAGCCAGATCAACACCTTTTGACTTACGTATCGGATCCGGGAACGGAAAACTATTACATCAAATTGAACAACGAGAATTCTCCGATAATCAAGGACGCCGGAAGAATCTACTCGTTCCTTACTGAGAATATTTTTGGTGCGACTGCCAACGTAACCAGGCAGTTTCAGTGGAAAGGACAACCACAAAAACTGAAAATCGGTACCCTCAATTATTACCGCAACAGGACAGTTGAAGTGGATGCCTTGGGGCTCGCCACAACCAACGCCTATGGCATTCGTATCGATGAAGCAAAAGGCACTACGTTCAATACGCTTATGACGCCTTCAAACATTGGCAACTACGGAATCATTTACGGTAACATCCCGGCCAATTCTACTGACTACGATGGCAAAGCATTATTGACTAGTGCTTACGCCATGCTGGATAATAAATTGGGTGACAAAGTCAAACTAACCTGGGGTGCCAGGGTAGAAAAGTATTCGCAGGAATTGTCAGCGAAGGGAAAGAACAAAACGACTTTAGACAACACCGATGTCTTGCCTTCGCTTCTCTTTACTTATGCTCTGACTAATAAAACAAATATTAGGCTTGCGGGCTCTGAAGCTGTGAATCGCCCTGAGTTTCGTGAAATGGCGGATTATCGTGTCTATGATTATGAGAACAACTTCACTGTAATAGGAAAGCCCGGACTAAAAAGAAGTAAAAGTGTGAACGGCGACCTTAGGTTTGAAACGTTTCCAAGGTCAGGTGAAATCTTTTCTGTCAGTATGTTCTATAAAAAATTTGCCGATCCTATTGAGCAAGTCAATTTGGGAAATGATGTCTTAGGTTATGATAATGCAGTAAACGCCAACGTGTATGGTGTTGAGATGGAGCTTCGAAAGAGACTCAGTTTTATCAATAATTCTTTCTTTGACAGGTTGGTGTTTTATACCAACGCGGCCTACATGAATGGGTCTGTAAAATATCGAACACTGACGATCAACAGTCTTATGCAAGGGCAGTCGCCTTACCTGGTTAATGGAGGATTAAGCTATACCACGGATGATGACAAGGTGTCCTTTAATGTGCTTTATAATCGGAT
>Ga0157371_10005801_pt1 | contig 10333 bp, 4 predicted proteins | sample C45metaG_FD_113462 | JGI IMG/M metagenome (GOLD analysis project Ga0157371, IMG submission 113462) | Corn rhizosphere microbial communities from Kellogg Biological Station, Michigan, USA - C4-5 metaG | ecosystem: Host-associated > Plants > Roots > Rhizosphere > Soil | place: USA: Michigan...
ACTTCTTGTTCCTCGTGGCTGACCGAGCAGATTCGACGACCTGAGAGTCCGTCGCGATCTTCGACGGCAATGACGGCGTCTGCTGAGCAGACAGGGATCGGGCTCGGGCGGGCGTTGGCCCCAAGTCCTCCACGCGCTCGACCCTTTGTCCCTTGGATCGCGCGTGCACGATCGCAGGGTCATAGTCACCATCCGCCGCAACGATCACAAAACGCGCCGCCGGCTCATGCCGTCCGACCAGATAGCCCAAGTAGAGGACCAGATGGAAATCCAGCGAGTTCTTGCCCGGCCTGGAAATGTCGACGAGTGACACCCGATCACCCAATTCCATGTACGGCGCGAGCAGTCCGATCTCGTGCTCACCATAGAAAATCCAGGCCTCGCCATCCGACCCCATCCACGACGCGACATCCTCCGGCGCTGGATGTCGGTTCTGCAGATCGATCAACAGATAGGTCTTGCTCATTGCCGCACGGCATTGGCGATCAAGAGCCGCGAAGTCGCACGCGTCGCACCCACGTAGAACAGCCGCATCTCTTCCAAAGGATCATGATCGTCCTTCGTGATCCCCACATCCTGTCCCACGACACCCTGACGCGCCCCCATCACCGCAACCACCGGGAACTCCAGTCCCTTGCTGGCGTGTAGCGTCATCACCTTGATGGTGTCCGCCCTCGGGTCGAAATCACGCGTCCCCTTGCGCACCTTGTGCGGCAGGTGGCGGCGCTCCAGCGCCCCGGCACACTCGTCCATCAGCGCCCAGCTTCGGCACAGCACCGCCATGTCGCCCCAGGCATGGCCTTCGTTGTGTGCGCTGGCCATGAGTTCAGCGATCCGGTCGGCCTGCGCCCGGGTGGTCGGCAGGTCGATGACGATCGGCTCGGGCCCTTCCCTGCCGCAGCTCACCGGCTGCACGAGGGGCACGCCATCGTCGTCCTTCTCCTGGGGCCGCAGGAGCTCGGTCGCCATCGCACTCGCCGTCTGCAGGATCTGGCGAGTGTTGCGGTAGTTGATTCTTAGGATCGTCGTGCGGCCTTGCGCCTGCACGCCCACGCTCTTGAAGCTGAAAGGCTTGCCGCTGCGCTTGTCGTAGATGCTCTGGGCATCGTCGTACAGCAACAGCAGGCTGTTGGTCGCAGGGTCGACCATCTGGGTGACCAGCTTGAGCCACTCGGGCGCGAAGTCGTGGCCTTCGTCGACCAGCACCGCGAGGTACTGGCCCGACGGAATCATCTTGCGGCCCACGCCGTCGATGACGTTGTGCACCATCTGTTCCATCTTGGCGCCCACCGGAAGGTCGTTGGGTGGCAGCGGCTGGCCGAACGCCACGAGTTGGTCGCGGCACCATTTATGGAAATGCCGCACCTGGACGCGCTCGGCCAGTCCCTTGGCCTGCATCGTCGTCTGCAGCTTGACCGCCAGCGGTTCGTTGTAGCAAAGCACAAGCACGGGCTTGTGCACATCGCCCGCAGCCTTGGCCAGGTACTCGGCGCGGTATCCCAGGATCATGGTCTTGCCCGATCCCGCGACACCGTGGATGACCCGGTGGCCGTCACCCAGGCTGCGCGCGAGCTGCTCCTGCTGCAGGTCCATCACGCGCAGGAGGTCGGGAATGGTCGCCTGCTCGTCGGCATCATCGAAAAGGGTCCCCTGCTGCGGCACCCGCACCTCGGGAAACAGGTTCCACCGCACCCGGTCGATCTGCGGCAGCGACAGCGTGCCGCGCATGAGCACGGGGAACATGTCCCAGAGCCGGCTCTGTAGTGCCTCCGGCTCCACGTCCTCCAGCATCTCGTCGGAGCAGACCACGCGGTGGGGTTCGATCGCACCGCCGAGCCCCGCGGCCTCGAACTGCTTTCGCGTGATCCGGGTGAAGACGACGCCGTAGCTCCATGGAAAGGTGAGCATGCCTTTCCACTTGCCCTCGTGCTGAATCAGCTGAGGGTCGCGCTTGAGGGCATCTACCACCTGTAGCGCCTGGTGCCGGGCCTGCTCGATAGGGTTGGGTACGTTCTTCGGAACGCCTTCGGGCGCGATCGTCCAGTCGCCGCGACTGGCGTGCTGGATGGTGTCCAGGCGCCAGTCCTTGGTCTCCAGGATCAGCAGACCCCGGCTGGGATGCAGCACCACGAAGTCGGGGTGGCACTGCTTGGGGCCGATGGGGACGTCGTACCACAGCAGGTAGTCTTCATCGAGCTTCTGCTGCAGGCGTCCCGCCAAGCGTCGCTCGCCCGAGGTCATCCGGGAGACGCAGGTGCTCAACGCAGGGATCAGGACAGCCATGGAAGATGCGATCGTCCGGACGGCTCGAACAAAGAGGTGAAACGCAACCTACAGTAACAAGCGGATACGGTCAATTGCAGTCCCTAACAAGGGTGCGAAAAGAGTCCGGGATTCTTACTGTTTAAATATACAGTTATGTATAAGATGTCAGCATTCAGACGCTGGTCCTCCCCCCGCGCACTGCGATCCCCTCTGTGCGGAGGATTTTCGCCAAGAAGGTGCATGTCTCAGAACGATGGACGGACCATGACACCAGCCGCCACCGATATTCAAAGGTGTGTGCTCGATTAGTCCGAACTCTGTGCCCCAAGGCGGCTCCGCTGTGAAGCCTGCACTATTGACCATTGAACGAAGTGCCTGCGCTAGAAGGATCGTTTTCGGAAATGCGAAGCGAACCCGAGTCGCTCAGGCGCTTTGTCGCTACCAGCGCATCGACCACATCCATCACTCGTCGCTCGGCGTCTGCTGGCGTACGAACCATACCTACCAGGCGACATACCGCCCGAGCGGTGTCGGCCCGAGAAGGCCGGCCCGCTTCGCGAACAACATGCAATACCAGGGCCCCAACTTCCTCGGCGCAGACTTCAGTAATGTGCCGTTTGGACACTTCGCTCGCGTCCGCGATGCGGAATCCATTCCAGCTCATCGGCTCTGCATTGACCGGCCAATAGAAGGTCTCATGGCTCTCCTCCGTCCGCGGCAAATTGGCCGGGATCAATGACCTGAGCCGCTCGACAATCCTGGCGCCCGTTCGCTCGAGGCCCCACGCCCTCGCAATCCGCTTGAGCAGGGCCGACTCGGGAATCGGTCCCTCGGCCTCGACCACCAGCTGAAGCTGGTCCGAAAGCCGGCGGCTCGAATGCGGCTCATAGAACGCGAGCGGGTCGCCAGGCGAGACAGTGGCGAGGGCGTAAATCTGCAAGGTGCGACCCTGCGAACCAGCCGGGGTCACCTGCGCTGCAGCCGCACTTCTCACGGGCGTTGCTGTCGTACTTCCTGGCTCGGGACTGGCATCGGTCAATCCCGTGTCGATCGGTGGCTCGGGCGGGGATTCGTCCGGCACCTCTCCGGCGTTCTCGTCCTCTTCTTGCGCCACCAACGACTGAAGCAACGCTGAGATCTTCTGCACCTCTCCCTCGGGGTTGACCCACCAGTCCGTGGACCAGATGCGGTGAATTCTCCAGCCGAGGCCCTCGAGCACCAACTGGCGCAGGCGGTCGCGATCGCGAGCCGTGGCTCCTGAATGGTATGCGCGGCCGTCGCATTCGATACCGACCAAGTAGCGACCCGGGGCACGCGGGTCCACAACGGCCATGTCGATGCGATAGCCCGAGCAGCCGACTTGAGGGTGCACGGTCCAGCCCATGTCGCGCAGGAGCTTGATGACCGCAAGTTCGAACGGGCTCTCTGGCTCCAAGCCGGTCGGTGAGCTCTGCTCGACGAGAGCCCGTGCGCCGCGGATGGCGAATTCGAGATAGTGCTTCAGATCACGCACGCCGGCGGCGCGCACCCTCGCGAGGTCAATCTGTTCGGGCATGAGCGAGCTGTAAATGACCACCGCCTCACGCGCCCGCGAGATGGCGACATTCAGCCGACGATGTCCACCTTCGCCATTCAGCGGCCCGAAGTTCATGGTGGTCTTACCTGCGGCGTCAGGGCCATAGGTAATCGAGAAGAAGATGACATCGCGCTCGTCGCCCTGAACGTTCTCGAGGTTCTTGACGAACAGCTTCTCCCGGGTCTGGGCCGCGATGGCACGGTCGAGGTCCGAATTAGTTCGGCGCCGCTCATCCAGCAAGGTGTCGATGAGCGATTGCTGTGTCTGGTTGAACGTGACGACACCAAGGGTGAGGTCACGCTTTCTCGGATTCAGGAAGTGCTCCTCGATGCCCGCGACGACAGCCTGCGCCTCCGCGCGGTTCGTCCTGCTGCCCCCACGGTCGTAGACACCCGCGACCCGCTGGAACTTGACGGCCAGGTCGTCGGTCACCGGCGATGGGAAGGTCACCAGGGAGTCGTCGTAGTAACGGTGGTTGCTGAAAGTGATGAGGCTTTCGTGGCGGCTGCGGTAGTGCCACTGGAGGCTGAGCCTGTTCATGCCAGCGCCCAGGCACTCGTCCAGGATGCTCTCGAGATCCTCGACCCGCTCGTCGTCACCGAAACCTCCGTCGTCGCTGTCAGAAGACTTGTTGAAGAAGTTGGTGGGAGGCAACTGCTTCGGGTCGCCAACCACCACCAGCTGCTTGCCCCGGGCAATCACGCCCACCGCGTCCCACACGGGAATTTGCGACGCTTCGTCGAAAATGACCAAGTCAAACTGCGATATGTTTTTTACTGATTAGGGCGCCACCGAGAGCGGCGACATCAGAAGACACGGCTTGAGCTTGGGGAGAAGCGTAGGCATGGCCTGAACGAGCTGGCGCACGGGCATATGGGCACGCTGCTTCTGGCGCTCGCGCAACAGCCGCCCCATCTCCGGGTTTGCCTTCGCTGCCACGCCCGTCGCGGAAGGAATTCGCCCCGCCAACGTGGCGGCAAGGTAGCGTTCCGTCAGCTTCTGGAAGCTCGCGTCGGCGGCCCGAAACTCCCGGATCTTGCGTTCATGCTCGGCGCTCGCGAAGTTCCGCAGAATGGGATCCACATCGATCGCTTTCTTTGCCCACCAACTGCGGTAGCTGAACTCGAAGTGGTCACCGACCTCGCTCAAGCCGATGACCCCCTCTTCCAGGTCCGACACGAGCCCCTGAAGCCCTTGCGCAACAGCCTGGTCCCGCACATTGCGCCACAGACACCATGCTTGCAACCGTTGCTTGGACGCTTGCCAGCCAGCAATGACGCCTTGGAGACGCTCCAACGCCCCGTCTGCGTTGCTCGGCCCGGCCATCGGCGCAATCGGTTTGGCAGCATTGTTTAGCGCCTCGAGCTTCTGCCGCATATCGCGCCAAGCGCTGCGGAACTCGATGAGCGCCTGCCCCACTTTGCCACTCGGCTCAAGCGCGACGCGGTTCTCCGCAACCAGCGGCTGCAAGGCGCTGCGCAACGCCTGCGTGCGTGCGTCATCGCCTGCAGCGACTTGAGCCACCGCCCGCGAAAACCGCTTTGCCCAGTCATCGTGAGCCGCCACTGCGCCCCAGTCCGTTTTCAGGCCGTCGTAGGCGTCGTCGAGCAACGCCTGCGCATCGGCATGCATCGACCTCAGAATCAGGTCTTCCTCGTTGAGCTCCATCAGGGGGTGGAGCATTGCGTCCACCTGGCCCGCAGACGGACGCTTTCCGTCTACTCGGAAGCCGGCAAGTTTCGCCGTGATGGCGCGCCTGCCCCAGAGCGCCTTGAGCCACCAGGATGCTTTCGCCTGGGACCAGCTCGAAAGCAGTTCCGCGCCATTGAGCTTGGCCAGCTGCGGCGTCCATCCGGCGCCGACGCTTTCCCACTGCGCGGCCCGCGCGGTACCGTGCTTCACCAGTGCCTGAAGGCGTGCATGCGTCGCGGGTTCGTGGGCCTGTCGCGCGACCGCAATGGGTACCTTGGGCGCCGCGAGCAATATGTCGGCGAGCGTGTCCGCATTCCCAAAGGCGTCCATGCTCGACCCTACCAGGTTCAGCCCCAAGAGTGCCTCGAGGGTTTGCGCCTTGGCCTGGAAGACCGTGGTTACGCGGGCGAGGTCCTGGCAGGCGACAAGAAGGTCGTCTCCCCAGGAGTTACTCCACTGCGTCATGCCGATGAGGCCGAGCGGGTGGCCATTCAATCCGCCGATGGCGCCCGCCAAGGTGGCCATGCTGCGCGAGGTTTCCCTGAGCCTGTCGAGCTCGTCGCGCTTGTGCGTCATGGCGTCGGCCCACGGCATCGGGGACGGCGCCTTGCCGCTGTTGCCGATGCAGGTGCCAATGGCATCGAAGACTGAAAGACCATTGGGATAGGCCTGATGCAACGAACCGACGAGCCCGTTCAGCTCCTGGCGCAATTGCGCAAGACGCTCGGCCTCGCGAGACCAATCTTCCGCCGTGCGCTCGCCAGCCATGTCCAGCGCGCTGCCCAATTGCTGCAAGACCTCTGATTTCTTCGACTTCGAGGAGTGAAGCTCGAGGCAGAAAGGCCCCAGCCCGATGGCTTCGAGCCGTCGATGCACGACCGACAGGGCTGCCATCTTCTCTGACACGAACAGGACGGTTTTACCGCGCCCAAGCGCGTGGGCAATCATGTTGGTGATGGTTTGACTCTTGCCTGTCCCCGGCGGCCCCTCGAGCACCAGATCGCGACCCGTGTCAACGAAGCAGATGGCTTTCAGCTGCGACGAGTCGGACAGCAGCGGTGCGAGGATGTCCTGTGGCTTGTGGCTGAGGTCCAGTTGCGCGAACTCGCCGACCTGGCCATCCCGCTCAAAAGCCTGCCCCGGGTGGTCAATCAGGTGCTTCACCACGCGGTTGGCCTTCAGTTGGTCGGTGCGGTCCTGCAGGTCCTTCCACATCAGGTACTTTGTGAAAGAGAAAAGGCCCAGGTGGGCCTCCTCACGAACTTCCCAGTGCTTGATCTCAGCGACAGCGAGGCGAAACGCCTGCAGCACGCGGCCCACGTCGATGCCCTTCTCGTCGCTGGGCAAGACCTCCAGCCCGGGAACGCGGAGTTCGAAGCTGGCCTTGAGGAACTGCAGGAGCGTCGGATTGACGATGGCCTCGTCGTCGTGCCTCGCGAGCCTGAAACCGGAACGCACCGACTGCCGTTGGAGCGTGACGGGCACCAGAAGAATCGGAGCCAGGTTCCTGCGCTCAGACTTCTCGTCTTCCGTCCACCTCAACAGGCCGATGGCAAGATACAGCGTGTTGGCGCCGCCTTCTTCGAGGCCCGTGCGCGCAGCGGTATGGATCGCGAGCAGGCGCCCGTCCAACTCGTCCGCTTTCACCTCGGCAAGCAAATCTCTGTTCGCCAAGGCCTCAAGCGCCATGTCATCCAGCGGCGAGCTGCCACTGCGCCCGACGTGGACCTCAGCCATGCGCGGGTCGGCGCCCTCCATGATGCCGGGTAGCGGTCGGACCTTGAAGTCTTTGCCGTCAGACAAAACGTCTTCGAGGCGTGCCAGGTCAGGCGCGACGAGCTTCAGCGTCGTCTTCGTGGCCTTGAAGTTCAGGAGCTTGTTGCGCAGCGTCAAGTCCAGAAGGCGGGCTTTCCACTTCGACAGGCGCCCCTCCGGCGTCTCGTCAAAGGACAGGTCCAGCGGGGTGATCGCGGTCACGTCCAGGTCGGGTAGCAGCGGGGTCGGCTCAATGCCAACCGGCGGCTGCTCCTCTTCGCTTTCTACTCGCCGGACTTGCCCCGCCCTGGAAGGCAGAGGTTTGATCTGGACTTCGCGGGCGCGGTGAATATCCACCGCGTACCTGAAGGCCTCCTCGTCGAGCAGGTGCCTGCTGCCCTCCTCCATTGCGATCCGCAAGGTGGGACGACGGCTGTGATGCAGCGCAATGCCCGTGGTCTCGAAGACCAGGAGCTCCCCGCTTTCGACGCGCTTGCGCACGGCCTGCACGTCGTCGGTCAGAGGGTCTGGAAAGCTCGCCTGGTGCAGCCACACACCCACCCACGCGTGCCCCTCTTTGACCAAGACCACAGGTCGTAGGCCCGCCTGCTCAAAGCAGGATGCAAAAAGCATGGCCAGATCGAGACAGGTGGCCACGCAGGTATCAAGGACGCGGTCTGGCGTGCGAATCTTCTGGCCGTCGGTTCCAAACGACGCAGGCGGCTCCGAGTAGTGCAGCCCAGCGGCAGCGACAGTGCTGTAAACGGCAGATATCTGCTTCCAGACCACATCCCGACTCTTGGACTGGTAGCCGTTCATCGATAGCTCGTTGTGGGCCTCCCGCAGAAGCCCCGACGCCTTTTGTATCAGCACATCGATGGCCGGATTGTTCGGCATGCAGAAGGCCGCGAGCAGTTCCGGCAGCGCTCGGGTACCCGCCCATTGGTCATAGGCGAGGACCTGCACAGCCTGGGTCTTGCGGGTCAGCTCCGTGTTGCCAGCCGTCACCGCCACGGTGATCGTTGCCCGTACGGCTTCCGAAAGCTCGGCCAAGAAGGTATGGTCCGGGCGCAGATCGATTGGCGAAATCCGGCGCGACTCACCCGGCGCCAGCCGGTCGAACCGCAGCCTGGCCCCCTCGGCAAACCGCGGATTGCAGCCCACCAGTACCTCCAAGCCTTCGAGTGCCTCCGGCCCGTTGTTGGTCACTCGCAGGGACCGTATGACCGGCACCGCGTTCTGAATCGACGCATACCCCAGCGTCCCATCCGCCTCAATGTCCACGAGGACCACTTCCGGCGGCGCATTGGGCTCCACCCCCTCCTTGGCCCCAGTCGGCAAGGCTTCATCGTTTTCCAGGACTTCCAACTCTCACTCCTCCAGAGGAAAGGCCATTTTGCGCCGGCGCAACGAGTGCTGGCTCACACGTTCGTGTGAATCACCCACTTTTCCAGCGCAAGAGCGTACTGCGCGTCAAGGTCGACCGCGCCCCGCAGGCACCGCGCCGCGGGTAAAACAACCAGCCCCAGCCCGGGCTGCACTCCGACAAGCGCAGCGGGTAACCGGAACGCGAGTCTTGCAGGCCGTTTGCCATACCCGGGGTGGCGGTGGCGCGGACGGTCAACCCACAATAAGTGGGGATTCGAAGCTCTTATCCGGGCATTAATCTTCCACGGTCTGGAAACGAGCGCGATCGCTGAGGTTCGGAAGCGCAATCGGCTTGTTTGCATGCCCCGTGCTGAATAGCCGGCAGACTGAATCCGAGGGCGTCGATCTCGAGAGGCCTGGCAATCCGCCTCGCATGGTTAAAAACCGCCAATGAAGGGCTGCATGATGGAGGGGCGCGATCTGCAAGCCCGGCCTGAGAAGGTCGACGCGGCCGAAGTAGAACTTTTCAGCGCCAGCGATACACTGATACCTGCAATGTCTCGCCGTCGCTCTTTACATCGCTGCCTGACCGCGCTTCTCGTGGTCATGTCGCTGCTGTTCTCGCAGCTGGCACTGGCGAGCTATGTGTGCCCGGGCACGCCGGCCACGGATTCCATGGCCGAGATGATGGCGACGGGCGCTCCATGCGAAGGCATGGACATGGCCCAGCCGGTGCTGTGCTTTCAGCACGCGGCCGACATGTCGCTCTCCTTCGAGCCTGTGAAGCTGGCCACGCCCTCACTGCCCGCCACCGTGCAGGTCGTGGTCATGCCGCTGGTGCTGGCGTCGGAAGGCCAAGCCGTTCCGCGGCAGGCTGTGCCCGAGCGGCAGCATCCGCCGCCAGATCCCGTCTTTCTCTCCACGCTCAGACTGCGAGTCTGAAATCTCCGTCGACTGACCGGCGCTGGTACGGCTTGTCCGCGTGCCAGCGATCACCTCGTTCGTCCGCGGAGTTTTCATGTCCATTCCTTTCCCGCGCGCGGCCATGCTCGCCGTCGCGCTGCTGCCCTGCCTGGCTACGGCGGCTCCCCTTTCCCTCGAGGAAGCGCTGGCCATTGCGGTCCGGCGCTCCGAATCCACCCGTGCCGCCCGTGCCGGCGCCTTGAGCGCCACGGAGGCGGCCCATTCCGCTGCGCAGCTTCCCGACCCCACGCTGCGTGTCGGCATCGACAACCTGCCTGCGACCGGCCCCGACCGCTTTCGCACGGCTCGAGACTCGATGACGATGAAACGTATCGGCATCAGCCAGGAATGGCTGTCCGCCGACAAGCGCGCGGCGCGCCAGGCCGCTGCCGATGCGGCGGTCGGACGCGAAAGAGTGCAGGCGCAGGTGGCCGCGGCCGAGACCCGCCTGCAGACCGCGCTCGCATACCTGGACGCCTTCTACGCCGGCGAAAGCCTGAAGCTCGCCGTGCTGGCGGAACACCACGCGCATGAAGAGCTGGAGGCTTCGCGTGCGCGCCTGTCGTCGGCCGCCGGCAGCAGCCAGGAGGCGCTGGCAATGGCAGGTGCAAAGGGCGTCTCGGAGGACGAGGCGGCGGACATCCGGCAGCAGCAGAACGCCGCGCGCGTGGCGCTCGAACGCCTGGCGCGTGCGCTCGATCGCTGGAAGAAGCT
>Ga0157371_10005802_pt1 | contig 10333 bp, 13 predicted proteins | sample C45metaG_FD_113462 | JGI IMG/M metagenome (GOLD analysis project Ga0157371, IMG submission 113462) | Corn rhizosphere microbial communities from Kellogg Biological Station, Michigan, USA - C4-5 metaG | ecosystem: Host-associated > Plants > Roots > Rhizosphere > Soil | place: USA: Michigan...
GGTGAAGAGTGGGCAGCGGCCGTGGGCTTACAAGAAGCCGGCAGGGTGGGGTGGTGCTTCGGCGTTGCAGCGCGAAGCGTTCGAGGAGCCTTGTTTCGATGATTAAGGAGATCGATTCGCTTCTTCGGTCGTGGGCACTGGACCTGCATTCGGATCTCTCAAGTGGAGGTCTCGCAGGTGGAAATATGGTCGCCATGATGATGGAGACCAATGGTCAACTGATTCGGGGACGACGTGCCTTCCGTGCGCCACTGGAGAGTTCGTTGGACATCGAACTGATCGTGAACAAGCATCTCGCGCCCGAGCTGGTGACGGTCGTGCGTGAGCACTACTGCACGCACGATGTGGATATGCGTTTGCGGTACGCCCATTGCGGTTGCGGCCGCGACACGTATTACCAGCGCTTGCACGACGCGCACCTGCAGATCTTCGGTGTGATGATGGGGATGGCTGCGTGACCCCAGGCATCGATCCGGTTGTGGTTGTCCCACTGGCCCGTCTTGTCTCGCTGCGTTTCGATGCAGTGGGACAGGTGCGGGCCTTGTCGTTGTTGGGCTGTCCCACCGTCCCGCCTAGTAGTGCCTCCCGCCCGTGTGAGCGTAGCGGGCGAGCACTACGCGCTTACGCGCGAACGCGTGTTCTTTAAAATTCTTCCTTTACACGAGAAAGAAGAAAGATAAGTAGGACAGTGGGGCGAAGCCCCGAATTTAGGCGCTCTCAGGTGTCCTACTTCGATTCTGAATAGTGGGACAGATGGGACGCCGCCGAAACAGCAGAATGCCGTGGTGGTGTATTCGCCGACATTCGCTAGGCGTTCACCCTGCGTTACCCACTTATTCACCGGGTGGCATTAAAACAGGGTTGCTGCCACCGGAATCGACCTGTAAAAAGTACTCATCTTCGATAGGTGCGACCGCAGAGAGCGGCAGGCACCACACCACCAAACCCGGCCATTGCGCCGGGTTTTTTGTTTGCAGCGATTTACGCCTGCAGAGATGTCCGAAGGTGCTTTCTGAGAAAAACGGCAGTGGCCAACAAAACCAATATACCGATGGCGGTGGCGTTCAGTACCACTGCACGTTCGAGATCGTATGCGCCTGTTTGGGTCGCCGCTTTGTAAAAGCTCTGAATGTGACTAAACATCAGGACGCCCAGGCTGCACCACACGGCAAATATTTTGAGATCGATGCGGCGCTCATCACTCATCGAAAAGTACGCAACTACAGCCGAAATAATGGATACCGCTAATGATGCTTTGTCCATTTCCTACCTCGTTTTGCATGGGTTCAAGAGCTGAGATTAAGACTCTCACTAACACCGAACAAGCGAATCGATCCATTTCTATTTGCCTCTGGAGTAGCAATGACAAACGAGCAACAAGCACTGGCAGAGATGCCGATCTGGTTAGTGATCGTCCTGGCTCTGGTCGGTGGCGTATCGGGAGAGATGTGGCGAGCCGACAAGGACGGGGCGCGAGGCTGGGCATTGCTGCGCCGGCTGGCACTTCGGTCTGGTGCCTGCATTGTCTGCGGGGTGTCGGCGATGATGCTGATGATCGCCGCCGGCATGACGATCTGGACGGCGGGCGCCTTGGGGTGCCTTACGGCGATGGCCGGTGCGGACGTAGCCATCGGGTTGTACGAACGCTGGGCTGCCAAGCGGCTTGGCCTTACCGAGTCGACATCGACCGACCGAACCTGAGAGGCAGGGGCGAGGGTGGGGCGCCGGTTTTCCGGGTCCTCCCCGAGGGCCGCCCCCTACACGGGTTACGGAACTCGCGGGATCTCTGCAGCTGAGAATTTGGCAGGGATGTCCGTCTTTTCAAAGGGTTAGATATGGGCAGATCAGTTAGCAAGGCCGACTTGAGCGAGATCGTCGGCCGTGATGAACGCACCCTGACCCGATGGCAGAACGACGGCATGCCTGTGACCGAGTTCGGCCTCGGTCGGGGCAACGAAAACCAGTACGACACCGAAGCCGTCATTCAATGGCTGATGCACCAGGCCGCACTCAACGGCAAAAAAGAATCTTCACGCGACCGGCTCGACCGGATCCGTGCCGACCGCGAAGAACTCGCGATGGCCAAGGATTTGGGCGAGGTTGTGATTGCGGCTGATCTGGTCGAGCGTTTCGAAGCCATGATCACCGCTGCCAAAGTGGAGCTGCTCAATTCCTTTCCGGACGCGTTAGCCGCCGAATTGTCGGCGCGCTACGACGTGGAAGTTGACGAGCAGCTTATTCGCGACCCCATTGAAGCCATCCTGAGGAGGCTTTCTGACTATGACAAGGATGATGCCCCGTCAGATGGATATTCTGACGAACCGGACGATTCGGAGGGCCTTGAGGAAGACGGCGACTAAAGCGCTGCGCGGCGCCTGCCGCAAGTGGGCACCGCCGCCCCGCATGAGCATTATCGAGTGGGCGGACAAGTACCGCTGGCTCGCACCGGAAGAAGCGGCACGCCCCGGCAAATATCGCTTTGACGTGACGCCTCACCTGATCTGGCCCGGTGGGCCATTGGAGGCACTGGACGATCCGACTGTTAGCGAGATCGTCGGACGCAAATCGGCGCAGGTTGCTTGGACTTCTGGCGTTCTGGGAAATGCCTTGGGCAAATGGATCGACATTGACCCGTCACCGATCCTGGTGTTGTTTCCCAAAGCCGAAGCGGCCAAACAGTACGTCGGCGAAAAGCTCGAACCGATGATCGAAGCCACGCCACGGCTGCGCAAGAAAGTCGACCTGCGCAGCCGCAAGCTTCAACAAAGGCAGGACTTCAAGCGTTTCCCTGGTGGCTTCCTGAAAATGGTTGGCTCCAACAGCCCGGCTAGCGTGAAGTCCACGCCAGTGCCACGGGTGGCCATTGAGGAACCGGACGACTGCAACCTCAACCTGCGTGGGCAGGGCGATAGCATCAAGCTGGCGAAGGAGCGACTTAAAACCTTTCGTCGTTCGAAAATCATCATCGGCGGCACACCGACCATCAAAGGTCTATCGGCCATCGATGCGGAGTTGGAGCTATCAGATAAGCGTGTTGGTTTGGTGCCCTGTCACGAGTGCGGGCAAGAGCACGCGCTGAACTTCGACAACCTGCACTGCGATGAGGATCCTGAGTACCAGCACGAGGTGTACGGCAAGAAGCGTCCGGAAAATACTTTCTACTCTTGCCCGCACTGCGGCGGGATCTGGGACGATAACCAGAAAAACGCCAACCTCAAGCACGGGCGCTGGTCAGCTACAGCAGAGTTTCGTGGTATCGCGGGCTACATCCTCAACGAGCTTTACGCGACGTTTTGGGGATCGCGCTTTGAGGTGCTGATGGAAAAGAAACTCCAGGCTGAGCACGCGGCGGCGCAGGGCAACATCGGCCCGATGATCGCCTTCGTCAACAGCTCCAAAGGCGAAAGCTACGAATACCAGAGCGATGCTCCGAAGACTGATGAACTGGAGAAGCGCGCCGAACCCTACGCGGAACTCACCGCACCCCAAGGTGTGCTTTTGGTCACCGTCGGCGTCGACGTGCAAGGCGACCGCTTGGCGCTAGTGATCACTGGATGGGGACGGGGTGAAGAGTCTTGGCGTCTGTATTGGGGCGAGCTGCACGGCAACCCCATCGATCCGCATGACGCTGTCTGGCAAGAGCTGGACAGGGTCATCTCCACACCGATTCCCATCGCAAGCGGCGCCCAACTGGCGGTGTCGGCGGTCAGCATCGACAGCTCTGACGGTAATACCAGCGATGCGGTTTATGCGTATGTGCGTGATCGTCAACGCTACAACGTCATGGCGATCAAAGGTGCTTCCGTTGACAGCCGCGACAAGGAGATTTTCACCAAGCCGCCGCAGTCGGTGGACACCTCGCAAGACAACACCAAGGCTGCCAAATACGGGCTGAGGGTCCACATCGTTGGCACGCACAAAGCCAAGACCTTGATCGACGGCCGACTTCGGCTGAAAGGCGCAGGGCCTGGCCGAATGCACTGGTATAGCGAGATCCGCTCGGACTACTACGAGCAGCTCACCAACGAAGTGCTGGCGCCGCACCCACGCAACCCCAGCAAGATGGTTTGGCAGAAAAAGGCCGGACGGCGCAACGAAGCGCTCGACTGCGAGGTGTACGCCTTGCATGCGGCGCGCAGTCTGAAAACCCACCTGCTGCGCGATCACGAATGGGATCAGCTGGAGCAGCAACTGCTACAGCCAACTCTGTTCACCACCGAACAACCGGTCGCACCGGTACCGCGCCGAGCCGTCGCTCGTGGACGGGGCACCCGCAGTCGCGCGGGCTACTAGGAAAACAAACATGACAGACGCACAACAGCGCCTCGCGGAAGTCCGGGCGGCGATCTCTGACGTCCTGAAGAAAGGTCAGCGCTTGCGTCGTGCGGATCGCGAACTGTATCGCGCCGAGCTGAACAGCCTTCGCCTGCTAGAGCAGCAATACGCGAAGGAGGTCGCGCTGGAACAGGCCCAACAACAGGGACGCGGCCGTAACCGCATCTCCTACATGAAGATCTGACTATGGGATTTTTTCGAAAAGACCCGGCCGAGTTGCTGATGCGTGAGGCGATCAAGCTCGCCAAGTCGGCAAACGAAGCCCGACCTATCGTCGCTCAAGGCGGCGGTGGCGGTGTTGAGACTCGGTGGCGCGGTGCCTCCCGGGTGCTGCGTAGCATGGCCAGCTGGATACCCGGTCTCGGCAGCCCGCGTCGAGATCTCGATCAGAACGAGCGGCGAATGCTGGTGGCTCGCTCGCGCGATGCTATGCGCAATCATCTGATCGCCCGTGCAGCCATTACCCGCTTGCGTACCAACGTGGTGGGCACCGGACTGGTTTGCCGCGCCCAAATCGACCATGACGCGCTTGGCCTCGACGAGCTGCAGGCCGATTCAATCAACGCTCAGCTTGATCGTTTGTGGTCGTTGTACGCCGATGACCCTCGGGAATGTGACGCCGAGGCGTCGCTCAATCACTACCAGCTACAGGCATTGGTGTTGATCTCGTCGATGGTAGGCGGCGATGTATTGGTGGCCAGTCCCGACGATGAGCGTCCTGGCTGTGTGTTCAGTACCCGGCTGCAATTGATCGAATCGGATCGCGTGTGCAACCCGGCTGGGCAACTGGATGGCGTCAACCTGGTGGACGGAGTCGAGTTTGATCGGCTCGGTGCGCCGTTGGCCTATCACGTCTGCAGCGGCTACCAGAACGAATACACCTCCGGCCAAGCGCTTAAGTGGGAACGGTTGCCGGCCTTCGGAGAAGCCACTGGCCGGCGCAGGGTGATGCACGTCATGGCCGACAAGGAGCGCCCAGGGCAGAAGCGAGGCGCGCCGTATCTGGCTCCGGTGCTGGAGCCGCTGCAAAAGTTGGAGCGCTACAGCAGTGCCGAACTGATGGCGGCGGTGATCTCGGCGATGTTCACCGTGTTCATCAAAAAGACCAATGACTTTCAGGTTGGCAATCTGCCGCTGACGGCACTGGCCAACGAAGGTGACGGCGTTGGAGGCGACACCACCGGCGATGGTGAGTTGGCCTTGGGCGAGGGCGCCATTGTCGATTTGGGCCAAGGTGAAGAGCCAGTGATCGCCAATCCTGCGCGACCCAACGCGCAATTCGATCCGTTCTTTACCGCCGTCGTTAAGGAAATCGGCGCCGCGCTCGAACAGCCAATGGAAGAGCTTTTGCTGCATTACAGCAGCAGCTATAGCGCTGCCCGCGCCGCCATGTTGCAGGCGTGGCGGTTCTACAGCCTGCGTCGTTGGTGGCTGATCTGTGACTTCTGTCAGCCCAGTCGAGAGCTGCTGATTGATGAAGCGGTGGCAAGGGGGCTGATCAAATTGCCGGGCTACGCCGATCCGGCCAAACGCAAAGCGTACTGCCAAGCGATCTGGATCGGTCCGGCCCGTGGCGCTATTGATGAACTGAAGGAGGCCAACGCCGCCGGCAAGCGCATTGAAATCGGCGTCAGCAATGAAACGCTGGAAACAGCCGCAATGACGGGTGAACCGTGGCAGCAGGTTTACCGACAGCGTGTTCGCGAGGTCGAGCAACGCCGCAAGGATGGCCTGCACGTCTTGCCCAAAGGGCGAGAACAGGAAACTCCACCGCCCAACAACCCCAACGAGGAATAACCATGCCCCGCGCATTTGAGCTGGCTGCATCGCAGCCTTGGCTGATGCTGCCTGGCGCCCTGGACAACCTGCTGACCATTGCAGATCGGATGGGCGATCCGGCAGCGCTGGAAACCCGCACCGGTATGCGGCTGGATAACAGTCGAACTGTGAGTGTGCGCAATGGCGTGGCCATCATTCCGATGGTCGGCCCGGTGTTTCGTTACGCCAATCTCTTCACTGAGATCAGCGGCGCGACGAGCACTCAGGTGTTAGCCACCGACCTGCAAACGGCGCTGGATGATCCCAAGGTCAGTGCAATCATCCTGAACATCGACAGCCCTGGCGGCGTAGCGGCTGGCATCAACGAGCTGGCCGACCAGATCCATTCGGCCCGTGATCGTAAACGCATTGTCGCCTACATCGGCGGCACTGGTGCCAGCGCCGCTTATTGGATTGCTTCAGCGGCCAGCGAGATCGTTATCGACGAAACCGCACTCGCTGGCAGCATCGGTGTAGTCGTCGAGGCTGTCGTCGGCGGTGAAGAAGCCAACGGTCGCAAGCGCTACCAGATCGTCAGTCGCAACGCGCCCAACAAGCGAGTGGATCTGGCCACCGAAGAAGGTCGGGCCAAGGTCGGCGAGACGGTCGACGCCATGGGCGACGTGTTCGTGGCCAAAGTGGCCCGCAACCTGGGGGTGGATCCTGAGCGCGTTCCCGAGATGGGCGACTTCGGCGGTTTGCGCGTGGGCGCCGCCGCCGTTGAGTCCGGCTTGGCCCATCGCCTTGGCTCACTCGAAACATTGATTACAGAACTGGCCAAACCGGCCGCAACCCAACCGAGGAAATACAACATGACCACCGTCAGCAGCACGGCGGAGTTGCGTGAGGCGCTGGCCGCCGGCACGGATCCGCAAACCATCGAGATCGCTCAAGCCGGTCAACCGGATCTTGAGAGTGTTCGCACCCAAAGCCGTGAGGAGGGTGCTACCGCCGAGCGACAGCGCATCACCGGTATCAACGCCATGGCCAGCAAGGGTTTCGAGACCGAGATCGCCGCCGCCATCGATGCCGGCACCTCGGTCGAGGCCACCGCTCTGCAGCTGTTTAAGGCGGCGCAGGATCGCGGTATTTCACTGAGTGCGATCAAGGCTGATGCCACCGGCGCGTCGACATCTACTCCGACGGGCGATGCGGCTCAGGGTGAACGTAAAGCAGTTGTGAACGCCATTGTTGAAGGCGCCTCGCGCCGCTGATTGGAGATCCTCATGAGTAATCCTGAAAGCCAAACCTACGTCCCCGACCAACTGTCGGCGGGCGCCTTTCCGGTGATCATCGATACCGTCGTGATTGCTTCCGGACAAAAACTCAACCGTGGCGCCGTCCTCGGTCAGGTCAAAACCAGTGGTGAGTTTGTCCTGGCCAAAGCGGCAGCAACTGATGGTTCCGAGACGCCACTGGCAATCCTCGATCAGGCCACCGATTCGACCAAAGGTGCGCAGATCGCGCCTATCCGCCTGACCGGCGAAGTGCTGGCCAGCCAACTCACTCTCGGCGAGGGCTTCACCCTGGCGCAGGCGAAAGCCGCGCTACGTGCCCTGAGTCTGTTCGTTCGTTAATTCGGAGTTCTAAATGGATATTTTTGATACCCGCACCATGCTCGAAGCGGTTGAGCAGATGCCGACTGCGCGCCGTTTTTTGTTGAACACGTTTTTCAACGGTGGCAGCCCAGTGACGTTCCCGACCAAAACGGTCGACATCGACATTATCAAGGGCAAGCGAAAAATGGCTCCCTTTGTTCACCCGCGTCTGCCTGGCAGTGTGTCGTTGCGTGAGGGCTACACCACCAGCAACTACACCCCGCCTTACATCCAACCCAAGCGCGAAACCACTGCCGAGTTGGTACTCAAGCGTTCGGCTGGTGACAACCCGTTTTCTTCGCGTACTCCATTGGAGCGGGCAGGGCAGTTGCTCGGCAAGGATCTGCGCGACTTGGACGATGAAATCGTACGCCGTGAGGAGTGGATGTGTGCTCAAGCTCTCACCACCGGCAAGGTGCGGGTGATCGGCGAAGGCGTGGACGACACCATCGACTTCCTGATGTCCAGTGATCACAAGATCAGCCTGGGCAGCGGACAATGGAACAGCTCTGACGGTGACCCTATTGCCAATCTGCGTGGCTGGAAACGCAAAATTGCCAAGGACTCTGGACGTACAGCCAACACCGTCGCCATGAGCGGTGAGGCACTGGATGCATTCCAGTCGAACGCGACGGTGATGAAACTGCTCAATACTCGCCGTGTGGATATGGGGCTGATCAAACCCGAGGAATTGCCCGACGGTGTGACGTACCTCGGCTATCTGAATGATCCGGGCGTCGACCTTTATGGCTATGACGAGTGGTACCTGGATGATGACGAAGAAGAACAGCCGATGATTCCGGCCGGCGGCCTGATTCTCGGTTCGACTTCGACGCGCAACGCCATGTTGTATGGCGCGATCCAGGATCTGGAAGCCGTGGAAAGCGGCTTGGTTGAAGCGGCGCGCTTCCCGAAAAGCTGGGTGACTCAAGAGCCAAGCGCTCGCTGGCTGAAGCTCCAGAGTGCAGCACTGGCTGGCCTGCTCGAACCGGACGCCTTCATCTACGCCAAGGTGGTGTGACATGGCCAAGAAAGCCGAATTTCTGGTGATTGATGGTTGCGTGCAGGATGGCCGCGTCGTTGTCGTAAAGGGCGAGCCATACAGTCCGCCGAATAAAGAAATCGAGGACTCGTTACTCGCTGAGGGGCGTATCGCCCCGCTCAAGGATCCGCGAGCACAAGAACTGCTGCGCCAACAGTCGGACGTTGCCAATGAGGACGAAGACAGCGGAGGTGAGTGATGGGCTTTCGCGAATTGAGCGACGACATGGATGCCCTGGTTCTGGATGGCTTGGGCGATATGGCAACGGTCGGCGGTCGAGAGATCGCCGGTTTCTTTTCTGCGCCTTGGTTGCAGCCACGCATGGGGCGAATCAACACAGCATTGCGCGAGCCGCAATTTGAGATTCGCGTCGTCGATGCTGCAGGTGTAGAGCCGGGACAGCTGGTGGTCGTTGATCTTGCAAAGCAAGACGGGGGAGGCCAGTACGATTTGGTCAAACTTGAACCAGATGGCTCCGGCTGGGTGGCGTTGCTATTGAGACCTAAAGCATGAGCGTTGGCAGTCACTTCAAACCCTCGGCCGGCGGCGGGATGATCTCGTTGCAGACATCGGCGGTAGACCTGAAAGCCTTTCAGGACTTTGCCAGCGTAGTGCCAAAAGCAGCGGCCAACGCACAGCGCCGAGCGATCAACAAAACCCTGCGCTGGCTGGCCACACAAATTGCCCGCGCCGTCGGTCGGCAGGAACGCATTGCGGTCGCTGCTGTGCGTCAGCGCCTGCGAGCCTACCCGGTCAGTGGCGGGGCCAACAGCGGCAAATTGTGGTTCGGTCTTAACGCCATGGAGGCCAGCCGCATCGGTCGGCCTCGACAGAGTCGCTCCGGTGTCTCGGTGGCAGGCCGGCGATTTCAGGGCGCGTTCTTCAAGAAGGTCTACGGCAACAGCGCAGACGTCTGGATTCGTACCGGCAGCAAGCACTTCAGGGCGAGCGACTATCCCGACAGCGATGTCAGTGGTGCGGTCGGCGCGAGTTCGGGCTGGATCGCCGAGCACGACAACCGCTTCCCGCTGGCTAAAGCCAAGGTGTCTCTGGAGCAGGCCCGACCACACTTCGAAAGCTGGGTGCGCAAAGCTGACGAACACCTGGTGCATGTCCTGCAGCAGGAACTCAATTTCGAAGTGCAGAAGCACTTGAAGGGGAAATGATGTGACGGATCAAGTTGACGAGCCGTTCAGTCTTGAACAGCTGTATCACGCCATCGAGCGGCGCATTCAGCAACACTTTCCGTGCCTACAGACGGTGTGCATGTGGCCGGATGATTTGGATCGCTTACCGCTGCCTGCGGTGCTGATCGAATTGGCCGAGATGGAGCCGGGTCTCGATCCGGGAACCGGTGAAACCGGTTTGACCTGCAAGTTCGAGGCGCGAGTGATCACCGATCCGATTCAGTCGGATCATCATCAACAAGCGGTGTTCCTGGCGGGCCACCTCGCAGCGTTGCTGCGCATGCAGTGCTGGGGCGTTGAGGTCGAGCCAGCCGAGTTCGTGCAGGCCATGCAGGACTGGACCAAACCCGAAC
>Ga0157371_10005805_pt1 | contig 10330 bp, 1 predicted proteins | sample C45metaG_FD_113462 | JGI IMG/M metagenome (GOLD analysis project Ga0157371, IMG submission 113462) | Corn rhizosphere microbial communities from Kellogg Biological Station, Michigan, USA - C4-5 metaG | ecosystem: Host-associated > Plants > Roots > Rhizosphere > Soil | place: USA: Michigan...
CCCCTTTCTTTTTTTACACCCCGTTTCCCCACCCCACCCCCCCCCCCGTGGATAACAATGTAGAGACCCCCCCCCCCCCCCACCCAGTATCCACAGGCACTGAACAAACGTAGGCATTTTTCCTGTGCGTGTGGTGTCGACATGGAGTGGCAGCAGTCAGACGCATTGTCTCTGGGCTTCGACGCCTATATTCGGACTGCATCTGCGCTCGTGGACTCGACACTTCATCGTCATGATGGTGAAAGAACCACCACCACCGACGATTCGACCGTCGGTGAAGGAGGAGGAGGAGGAGGAGGTGACCATGTCGGTAGCGCCGATGCGACACACGACAAGCGCATCTCACTCAAAGTGACTGGTGAGGTGATTGCCTACATGTCGCCGGCCGAGAAACGACGACGTAGTGCACTCGTCTACACGTACACCGTCGATCCTCATGCCCCCAACGGCCTGAATGATGCACGCGCCGGTGCGAATTTGTACGAGCCCACATGTGCCAGTTGTTCACTCGACGCCGAACACTGTAAGGGCTCCCATTTCGGAACGATCGAGCATTCGCAGCCGAAAATCCTGCAAAACGACACGAGCAAGATCGAGAGTACACTATCGACCGTGTGTTCGATGTGCAGCAGCCCCATTATCGAAACCGGCACGTACAATGACGATCTCGATGTGATGTGCGGCGTCCCGAGTGATGCACAGGCTCGCTTTCTCACCGCCGACACACTGACACACATCGAGACGGCGTTTCGTATCACTCCCCTCTTTTATTATCGGCGCGCGGGTCGTTACCCGCGGCGTCTACCACCGCACGTGTTTACCGATCGCGACAAACTCGAACGCGAGATCACTCACCTGCACATTCGTCAGGATGCGCTGATTGAGCTCATTTCGATTGAAGTGGAACGCGTCGTGTTGCATCCGCGTCATTACGACCCGACTTGGTATCAACAGCACGGCGACTGGCTTGCGTTTTTGCGCGACCCCATCAACAATGTTGCGTTTCTCCGCGGTCAAGTTCTGACCGATGCCGTACAAAAGCGCCTACTCACCTCACAGACCCACGAAACCGACCTGCCTCGAACGGTGCAGCTGCACGTGATTCAGACGTATCTGTTTGTCGCACACGAGAATCTTGCTCGCCTCGACGGCTATTTAATTCTTTGTCCGACAAATCTGCTACATGCGTCACGACGTCTGCATGATGAACGCGAGCGTGCGTCGTTGATGTTGCAAGGTCATCATGCAACACTCGAATCCTTTCGTACCAACGATAACGAGCAAATGATTCGCAAGGTTCAAAACCTGCGCGACAACATGGAACGCCTCACCGTCTTTTTACGCGACATGGATACGCGTTGTCGCGCCGCCGACGCAGTGACACACGCGTTGCGTGCCGAAATCCAGCGTCGACGCGACGTGTATGCGACACACGTGAATTACTTTCGCCACCATGGCACATTACACACTGTGTTTCGCGCGGAAATCGTACGTCGTCTTGTCGCGTATTATACGGATTTCACATCGACGACCTTCTCTACCTCCTCATTATCATTATCATCCGGTGGTGGTGGTGGTGGTGGTGGTGGCAGTGGACTCTCGTCCGGTCCAGGTCAGCGGCGTCCGCTGGTGTGCAATCTGCGCCACGTGAACACCAAGTTCAATGCGTCCTATCGCAATCCGACTGGTAGTGCGACTGCCAGTTCGTTGGGTATCACCACTACCGGTCTTTGCAACGACGGCTTGCAAGTAGGCACGTCAAAATCCGATGGCAAGCGCACAAAACGCAAGAACGACGTCATGTTGGCCGCCCTACCCATCGAGGAATCGACGGACGATGATTTATTGTTATTCGCATCGACCACCACCACCACCACCACCACCACCGCCGCCGAAGAGAATGAGTTGGATCGACTCGCGTCCCATCTACCCCACCTCACTCATCGTGTGTCCACGCAGTTGGATGAAGATGATGATGATGATGACGCCGCGGTTGATGGTGCGATGATGGATGAAACACACGAGGTGGACGCTGCCGATCTCACCCCCAACGAAGAGGACGAAGAGGAGGAGTTCGAACAACTACTACAACGCGAACTCAAGCGTGTGGGCTTCAACCTAGAGACGATGCCACCGCTACCACACGCGGCATCACTCGATGCATTCATTGCACATGAAGCGTATCAAGTGCCGATCGCCGACTGGTCTCCCCACTGGTACATCGGCACCTACACGATCCGTAAGCTGGCCGAACTTGGCAAGCACCACCTCAACAAGTACTTTGTTGGTGTATTTCGTGATGTCGAACGCTATCGTTTGCGCAACGAATACGATCTCGACCACGCGCTACTCGGACATGTCTATCGCATGCGACTCGAGCTTGAACGTCGCCGTGGTTTCGCCGACTACGTCGCCTATCAACACAAGTTGATTCGTCTGGCCAGTAAGGAAACAAAGCGCTTTATTACGGAGCCGACTGACACGTTTGTCGGCATTCAATCCTTTTCCCATTCGTCCAAGAACAACTTGTCCATTCTCCGCTGTTGCATGGGCGCCGGCGGCTGTGGTGCCGACATCTTTCACATTCGCTCGGTGCACAATCAAAACACCTTTCAGTTTTTCGGCGAGCATGCATCCCGCTACTCCAACAATCGCTTCCTCATGGATCACGTCGTGCGCCCTCACATTTTCGAACTATTTTCACATCGTCTACTGACGCTATTGAAAAACATTCCACGACACCACTTGATCAACATCGGGTACAATGTCGACATCACCGAACCATGGTGGATGGTGCACTTGTCGACCATCGTACCCGGTCATCGTCTTCGTCCACAAACTGAAAATGCCGAGTTCAAACCGTTTTGGACGCGTCAGAGCGCAAAAATTCTAGCACACGAAGACGACCAATCGGCGTTGACGCAGAAATATTCGGCATTCAGTGGGCGGCCGTACTTTTACGGTGCCGTGTATGAAGAGCGTTTTCCGATGAATTTCACGTTCACCTTCATCGATCGCGACAAGTTTATTAGTATTGAAGCGTGTGCGTGCGTGGACAATGTGAGTCACACGCTGACACATTATGCACGATGGGTCGATCCAAAGAAGACGGTACAGCACGTGGATTGGAGCAAACTCGCCAGTATGGCTGCCAATGCGTCCCATTTGGCGTCGATGCATCAGGCGTTTCATGTCAATGAACAATATTTTGGAGGAAATATTGGTGGTGGTGGTGGTGGTGGTGGTGGTGGTGGTGTGGGAGATGTTGCCACTGGCTCATCTTCTTCTTCTTCTTCTTCCTCGCGGGCAGCCTCACACGGCACCACGACTGGCGCACGTAGTTTAATTTCGACCGGCAATGGCAAGTTGTTGCCTATCCACGCGTTCATGGAGCCGTTTAGTGCGGCCGAAGAGAAGTTTTTGATTCGCCAGCTCGACAAGATTCTCGTCCATTCGCTGATGTTGAAGCCGCATATCAGTGGCGACACTGCGAATGCGCGTGTCTTTTTGGATGGCAAATTTGGTTTTTTCCGCCGACATATGACGGGCAAGCGTGTGGATTATACGACGCGTGCGCCACTCATTGCCGCGCCTTACACTTCGCCGGCGGCCATCATGGTCGGCCTAGCCTATTTACGCAGTCAGGTTAGTCGTTTCGACATCTACACACCGACACAAGAACGTTTTTGGCGTCGTCGGGCACGCCAAACGTATATTAAAAACGTGCGCGTTGCACACCAGAAAGTGCGCTGTATGCAACGCATGGGCCTATATGGCACGCCCATCTCGCAACTCGATTATCATCGTCATCCGGATCTGACGACCGGCGAAGTGTATCCGCGCGTACATGCCATTTCGTATCGAGATCGCGCCAATGAGCGGTTTGAGTTTATGTCGCCGGCGCGCATGGTCAGCAAAATGACGATTCGACGATGCGCCGATAACATGTATCAAATTGATGGTATCGACGATAATGAGTGGTCCGAAATCGAACGTATGTCATCCAACAATGCTGCTGATGAGGATGAGGATGAGGATGAGGATGACGCAGCAAATCTCGACGACGACGACGACGACGACGACGACGACGCGGGCCGTCCTGGGACAGACACACCACAGATTCCTCCTCCTCCTCCTCCTCCTCCTCCGTGCAACCACCAGCGCACATCAGCTCGCCGTCTACTGACATCCCGCATTCGCGACAAGATTCGGCGCGAGGCAAACATGGTCTTGTCCGGTTCCACAATCGAATACTCTCTGGAACCGGGTGCCGTTGTCGTTGCCGGTCGTAATCCGAGTCTACATCAGTGGAGTATTGCGGGTATGGAGATTCATCGAGGTGCCAACGGCCCCACCATCGGCATGAACGGCATGAAATATCCGGCACTGAACGCCGACAATGACGGCGACATGGCACACACGACCGGCGTACATTCCGTGAGCGCCCAGATCGAGGCACGTCGCATCATTTCACCGGCACGTGCCGCACTCAACACCCAAACGGGTAGCAACGTCGATGGATTGGTCGGCGACGCCATCATCTCACTCTACGTCGTGACACGATGTCCCATGTACGTATCCGAGGCGATGTTTCGCAATTTTACGCGACGCATTCAACTCATCCGTATGGATCAGTTGCATTGCCCGCGTCAAACTCAACCGCCACTCGACCCATCGCAATTGAAACTACGTACCGTAACGGAACAGAACGATGACGATGAAGATGAGGAGGGGAAGGGGGATGAGGAGGAGGAGGAGGAGGAGGAGAATCAGGAACCAGAGGAGGAGCCAGATGAGCCGAAGAAGCAGCAGGAGCAAACCAAGCCAAACTACATGTATACACTACATGACATCCACGAGGCGACCAACTGGTCGCATCTCGAACACTCTCCGGTCGCCGTCCGTATGCATCCGACGTACGATGCATTCGTGGCGCATGTGCCGTCGATGACCTATTCGCCGGCGCCACACTACCCCTCTATGGCGCGTGACATGCACGTCGACATACCACCACCCGACAAGCCGCACATTCACGCCTATCAATTGCGACAGCTGATCGACGTGTGTTTACCACGCGATTTTTCATTCGATCGTGGCGATCTCGTCATTCGCAACGGCTGCGTGCGTCCGGGCGATGTGTGTAGCAAGAAGTATTTTGCCATCAGCGACGTGTCGGTGTGGAAGGCCATGCATCTTGTGTACACACCGGAATATGTGCTTCAAGTCAAGTTCGAATTGCAAAGCGTCATGTTCGACGTGATGCAGTTTATGCAGTTTGCACATAGTCCGACGCAGTTGCACCTACCCATACCCATTCGCGAACGCATGATTCGTCAGATGGACGAATTTCGACGCATCGAGGCGCAAGAAATGGACGAGTTTCGCACTCAATACAAGAAACGATTTGACGTGATCAATGGCAAATTCCGTCGATCGTCCATCAATGACATCCACTTTTCGCAAACGATTCGTCGCGCATACACCGTCCGCTACGAGGAGATCATCAATGAACAAACGTTTCGGCGTGGCAAGTGGATCGAAACCCACATGCGCGAATGGATGACGGCCGAGACAGACGCCTTCTTTAACACGCACGCCTACTACTTTCCCGACCTACTCGAGCAACCCGAAACCCTTGCTTTTTTGCGTTCGCCTGATGCATCGACACAGGACGCCGACGTGTGTCGCTGGTTGCATGGTGGTGATGCGGGTGTCGACCCGACGTATCGCATGACGGATCAGTTTCAAGTGCAGCTCATGTTCCTCTTCATTCAATGCGGCGTCAAGGGAAAGATTACCGACTGGATCAATATGGCCTTTTCACTCGGCCTTCAGACACTCGACGGTCAGCCGATTCGTCGTGCCGTCAAGGGACGCACGCAAAGTAGTTCGACCTTCAACAACTTGGCGCTGGAAGACAGTGGCTTTGTTGCGTCGGGTCTGACGAGTGGCATGTTGGTCAAGGAACTGATGGCACACGCACAAACGTCGCGTGATAAAACCGCCGCGTCGTCGCTACTCATTTCCGAGCCGGGTCAAATGAACAACACGCTGGAATCGACACTCGGTTCGCTGTACGCACGCGAAGATGGCACGGTCGTGAGTGAGAACGGACACATCGTACAATCCATGTGCGGTCGCACACTCTTGAGTGCCGAAGTGCTGTACAAAATGCAGTTTCCGATCGATCGATGGCTCGACGGCCTACAGACGGATGTCAATCACGTCATTATCGATTCGGTCACGACATTTGTGCGCCGTATCGCGGCCAATCATTCGATTCTATCCGCCGCCGCCGCCGCCGCCGCCGGTGGTGATAATGAAGCCATGCAGTTGGACGGTCAGCAGCAGCAGCAGCCGCAGCAGCAGACCGACATGGAACGACGCGTCATGGATATTATGCGCGCGCGATGGGCATTCACTGACACCAACGACGCAGACAGCAACACCGCGTATGAACGCGAGTTCATTCTCTTGTGTGCACGCGCGGCTGACCGGTGGGCGAATCGCACGATGGTGCAGGAAACGCGACCATTCAAGACGCCATTTCACGTACCCGATCTCATTCAAATCGTGCAGCATGCAGGCACGCGGCACTATGTCGCGCCCGTCCAAGAGGACGTGTTCGATGCCTACGTCAACCGACGTGGTGACGACCAGCTAGCCGACATTCTCGCGCAACATCCGGACCCGAGCGACACGAGTTATGACTGGAACGCTACACTCACGCCTCTGCACGTGCACACACAAGTCGATCGTCTGGTGCAACTGATGCACCACTTGACACGATTCGTCGAGGCGTCAGGTGAGACGCGTCACCAGTACGCATTTGTCGATCAGGAGTCGTTCATTCGTGAACACCTGTGCATGGCACAAGTGCGCAACGTGCACAAGTTGACGCGCATGCAGTTCGACCTACTGATTCGACGCATGAAGACGTTATTTGTGCGTGCTCTGGTGCAGCCCGGTACGGCCGTGGGTGCACAGGCGCAGCATGCGGCGTCCGAACCATTGACACAACTCATGTTGCGCGTCTTCCACTTTGTCGACAAATTGCAGTCGCAGCAACAAAACGGTGTCGCCTACATTCGTTCCATCATTCAATTGAGTAAGAAGGGAAGTTTCATCGTGGAAGTGGGTGGTCCCAGACGAATCATCTACGGTTCGGTGAGTGGTGGTGGTGACGGCGATGAAACGTTCGTCCAGGCATACAATATGGACGATATCGACGATGTCGACGATGTCGACGACGACGACGACGACGACGAATCGTCTCCCTTATGTGTTCCGTTTTGGAATCTCATCCACAGCGATATGAGCGATGCGACGATCGGTGCGATGTTTTCCCAGCACGCATTGATGACCAATGTCGTTATAGACGTGAGTCCGGTCACGTCGCGCTGCTACGTGCCCAAACACGCCGGCATTCCACGCACACTGAGTCGCCAACGCGCACGCGACGTGGATGCATTCGGATCGATCGTCTATTACGTGCCGCTACCCATCCAATTGAGTCGCCAAAATATGCCGGACGAATATCAGGCGTTCTACGAGCTACATCACGATTTCCACATTCCCGACGACGCGTGGCGCGTCGTCATCAGTACGCAGCGCTGTCTCGCGGCGCAGATTCAACCACTGGCGTTCATTGCTCGCTTCTGTTCCGATCTACTCAATGTCTTTCGTGTCGAGATTTGGCGACACAAACACGCGGTCGACCCGCGGTCACCCGACACTCTACAACCGCGCGATGATACTGATACCACCTACGTGCTCTATATTCGACATCTGACACCGCGGGCTGCACTACCAGACGATGTGGGGTACGTGGCCGAGTTTACGCGACATCCCATGCAAATTTATGCATCATCGCCAGCTGGAACCACCACCACCACCACCACCACCACCACGACCCCAGTCGCCGCCGTCGCCCCCACCACCGTCGCCCCCACCACCGTCGCCCCCACCCACCCGAGCGCGGACACGACAATGCATTTACCCAACGCGGTTCCAATCGGCGGATCTTCCACAAACCCGACGATGCAAGAACTGTATCCTGACCGTGGTGGTAGCAGCAGCAGCAGCAGCAGCAGCAGCAGCAGCAACATGACAAATGGTGCTTCACTCGTAGCGTCGCCGCCGCAGCCGCCACCCACCGAAGTTACGACCGGAAGTGGAAAACGTGTACAAAACGTGTTGACCGCGACGACTGCTCGTGGACGCGGTAGAGGCCGCCGTATGGTCGTTAAGCCACCCAAGCCACCCAAGCCACCCAAGGAAAAAAAGACGGTGCGCACCACCAAGCGTCCTCGCATCGATGTACCATTGCAGTGCATCGTCGAAGAAGACGTGAGTGGTGACCTGTTGTCGGTCCTTGATACCGTTCTGCCGACCACCCCATCACCCCCCACATCGACCACCACCACCACCACCACCGTCGCCGCCATTTTGCCATCAACGACTCCCTCTGTCCCTACCACACTACTACCGGTCGCCATACCCACCCCCACCCCCACCCCCACCACTACGTTGTTGACGACGAATGCCCCGGCGAATGGACTTATGCTATGTCCATTTGATCCGGCGCGTCTGACACACGAACCAGACGAGCTGTGTTCGGAATCCATGGACTCGGCGTCGGGCGTGGAGACGCGACGATCACGAATCAATACACACAACACGTCGCTCTTTGTTCGCGATCATGTGATGAAGGCGCTACAGATGGCCATACCACACACCAGCATTTCATCGCTGCAACTGATTCGCCCGTCGCAGACCGCGTCTCCGTTTGGCGTCCTACAACACTCGATCGTTCGATTCAAGGTGACGGAATCCATGACGTCCACAAAATTGATGGCGTTTCTCGCGCGGCCCGATTTCGATGTGCGCTTCATCAATATTCGCTATCCACTCTCCATGTTTCGCTTCTTCGGCATCACTGCATTTTCCAACTCGGTCGTCGATGAGATCACGCGCTCGCTCCACGCGGCAGTCGACATCGATCTGTGTGTACCCGAACTCATTGCAGCGTGGATGTCGCATCTCGGCTATCCCATGAAGATGTCGGCAAGCGGCACGGAGATCTCGGGTCAAAACCACACGCAACGTTCGCTCGCCGGCTCGTCGTACAACACCGTCATTCAAGCCGCACAAACGGGCGAGCGAGCCATTTTCAATAGCGTTCCGAGCGCGGTGGCCGTTGGAAACCGCGTTCCACTCGGAACCAATGTCGAACTGATTCGTCGCAAAAACAACCACAAGACGATCAGTCAACGCATGCAACAAGAGAAAGAACGGCGCGAAAACGACGAGCGCATCGCTGCATTCCAACGCATGCTTGCGCGGTGAGCTTAAATAAAAAATAAAATTTGTATGTACAGAGTCCATTTTTGAAAATTCAACAATAATAATAATAATAATAAAAAAAAAATAGATATCTCTTTTTTGGTTTCAATCAAACGGGTATATTCATCATGACTTGGGAATAAGGACGATCGTTTACGCCTTTGGAGCCATTCGTGTGATAAGCTTTGTCATGCGATCCGTGTTCGCGCGGTAGCGGACTGGATCCGGTGTGAACAGCGCGGGATTGCTGCTTAACTCCCACCAGACGATCCGATGCGGGTTCGCACGCAGCAGCGCGATGGCGTCGGGGTGAGCGTTCGCACTTAAACACTGCCAGTCGATCTTATCTTGGTTCGCACACAGCAGCGCGATAGCGTCGGGGTGTTCATTCCCACTCAACCACGACCAGTCGATTCGTTCCGGGTTCGCACGCAGCAGTGCGATGGCGTCGGGATGTACGTTCTGACTCAACTTTTCCCAATCAATTCGTTCCGGATTCGCACACAGCAGCGTGACAGCGCCGGGGTGTGCGTTCACACTCAACTGCGACCAGTCAATTCGGTCTGGGTTCGCACGCAGCAACGCGAGGGCGTCGGAGTGAGCGTTCACGCTTAACCACTTCCAGTCGATCTTGTCTTGGTTCGCACGCAACAGCGCGATGGCGTCGGGGTGTTCATTTACACTCAGCCACTCCCAGTTGATCTTGTCTGGGTTCGCACGTAGCAGCGCGATGGCGTCGGAGTGTGCGTTCGCACTCAGCCACGCCCAGTTGATCTTGTCTTGGTTCGCACGCAACAGCGCGATGGCGTCGGTGTGTGCGTTCCCACTCAGACGCGTCCAGTAGATCTCGTCTTGATTCGCACACAGCAGCGCGACGGCGTCGGGGTGTTTGTTCGCACTCAGTTCCGACCAGTCGATGCGGTCGATATCGATCGGCAGCATAGTCGACACACGACACACATAGCGTGCGATGATCGTATTCACG
>Ga0157371_10005806_pt1 | contig 10328 bp, 24 predicted proteins | sample C45metaG_FD_113462 | JGI IMG/M metagenome (GOLD analysis project Ga0157371, IMG submission 113462) | Corn rhizosphere microbial communities from Kellogg Biological Station, Michigan, USA - C4-5 metaG | ecosystem: Host-associated > Plants > Roots > Rhizosphere > Soil | place: USA: Michigan...
TCTGCATTTAAGCAGATTTCTTCCTGGCAATCGCTGCCGGCTGGTTATCAATCCACTTCTCGATCGCTTTCCAGTCGTAAAAGCACATGCTGTTATCACGCGGCGCGCCATCAGGCGACACGTGCTTGTATTCGCGACCCTCCATCCATGACACTTCGCGGGCAGTTTTGATGGTGTTTTTCTTCATGCCGGTGATGGTCATTAGCACGGATTCAGATACCCACTTGCTCGGCATCAGCTGAACAACGTTTTCCATATCTACTCCTTATACGGCCAGTTCCAGACCAGCACGATAAAAATAAAAACGACGAGCCACTGAGTGAACTCGCCGGGGGTGATGTCGCAGATGGTGTTCACATGAATTCACCTATGCTCGCCGCAAGACGAGTAATTGCCTCTCTCGTAAGTGCCACGATATTTCCCCCATCTAACTTAACGGTGTAGCTACAAGCTCCAGCGTGCTCAGAAACAAGAATTACCTCGGGGCCATAATGGATGCTCATATCCATCTCCTGGGCCAACTGGAATGCATCATCATTACTTGCGAGAGGATTCCATGGTGTGTAAACGACGGGGTCTATTAATGCGTTTCCGTGCACATCAAAACCGAATGTCCGATGTCCGGCGGCCTTCGCTGCCAGCTCTAAAATCTTTTCGTCAGACATAACAACTCCTCACGCAGAGCGCGATAGTGAATAGGGTGGGTGGGGGGTTAGTAGCAGAAATCGACTTTAAATTTGTGTTCGCAGGCGGGGCATTCAACATCTACATCGGTGGTACGCTGGGTGTCGTGCTCACAAATTTCAGCTCGTCCGCCATCTACCCAAAAATCATTATCCTGCTCGATCAAATCGAAATACTCTTCGCATTCCGGGCAGGTTGTGCGGAGCGTGACACTCCAGTCGGCATAGTTCTTGCTCATTGGCGTAATTCCTTATCCACCTGCCGCACGTAATAGCTCAGCCATAACTTTGCTGGAAAGGTATCAGGCGGCAGGGCGGTGATTGATTTGGCGTGCTTGTCTAAAAGGGAGGTAATGATGCGGTCGTGTTCTTTCTTGGGCCTGCCGTCTATGGCTTTGATGATTTCGCTCCTGCATTTACGCGCTACGGCCCGGATGGCGTTTTCCACTAAAGGTGACATTGCGTGACCTCACCATGGTATTGGCTCATCGTCCTCAACTATTGCGTCAGGGTCGATAGTGATGAAGTAAACATGCTCGATGGTGACCATCTGATTCTCTGGTGAGGATAGAAATATCGCCGCCGCCCGCCCGGCTTGCTCCTTGCTGGCATGAGGTCCAAGCCTTATTCGACCCCCTGAATTATCTTCCTCCCAGTAAATTTCTGCCCAGTGCTCAATACTCATGCCACTCTCCTGTGCTGCTTAGCGCGCTCGATACGTTCGTAATCCTCACAGCACTCCGGGCAGCAGAAGAAGCCTTTATCTACTGACTCCTCGCAGTTATAGCAGGCGCCGGTAAACCGCATGCTCGGCTTAGGCCGGTTAGCCAGGGCAATCTCAATCATCTGCTGCTCGCGTTCTGCTGCTTCATCCAAAATATCGGCATGGCTCATGGGTTTTACTCCTTGATATTGGCAATCATCTGATCGATGTAATCATCAACTTCAGCAGCGTCACCGGAGGCATCTTGAAGCACAGAAACCAGCTCTTCATCGCTCATGGACAGTGCTGAAAGGATTTCAACGATGCAGTTGCCTGCGATGTAAAGTTCCTTTTGGTCGGCGCAATCCGCGAAGCATCCTTTCACTGCAGCGATTAGGTTGGTGCGAAGCTCGTTCGGGTAGTCTGTGTTGATCATTTCGGTTTCCTATAGGCAATAAAAAACCCCGCCGTGGCGAGGTTTGACAGTTTGATAAGTGATTATTTTGAAAGCAGTAAAATGCCAGAGTGAGAAATAGCATAGATAATCATGCTTAGCATAAGGAGCGCCAAGGAAAAGAAACCGATTACAAATAAAACATCTTTAATGAATATGTAGCTTTTTTCTCCCTTTTTAACTCTTTCCCATTCTTCCTTTAAAACTAAGTGAGAACACTTAAGCAATTCATCAAAGTACGGAGTCATCTTAGTTTCTCCACTTTCGACCTTACCATTAAGCATGGTAATTGCTTCTTGGAGCTTCTCTTCATGGGGTGATTTATTTCCATGATTTAAGTGAAGGTTGATGTTTGCAATCACTTCGTTGATTTCATTGTTTTTTTCTTTCCTTTCCTTGGGGTTCAGTGCAGAGTCTAACCTGATGAATCCATATAAGTAATAAAGCTTTGCGATAAGGCTCCTCAATTCCTTAATCCACTCCTGCCTGAATTCTGAAATTTTATTTTCCTTAGTGATAACCATTCCTATAAACGCTATAAATCCAGCAATTAATGCGGCAATTATTGCTCCCCACGGATTCATTTCTCTTCCTTCTGATAAACCGGGTCCGATCCCCGTGGAAACTTCATCGACCTTATATGGTGAAACTTTAATCCTGCCTATTAAAGTCTAGCCATTCCTCCCAACAATGTTCCGGGTCGATATCCTGATACCCACGTCGTTCAGCCACAGCTAAAACACCTTCAGCATCCGTGACAATAGCCGTGGCATTATCACGAATAGCCAATACCTCCTCTTCAGTCAAAGGAGAGCCTTTCTCTTCGGCTTTAGAAACAAGCAGGCTGATGAGGGAGGGAATGAAAAGGATTATCATTTACCATCCTCCTTCTGATAAGCTGGGTCAGTGCCGCGTGGGTACTGCAACGCAACGTTCCTGTAGTGCTGCAATCTCTCCCTGAAATACTCCTTCAGCGCTTCCGGCTGCTGCATCTCCACCTCCATGGCGATAACGGGCATATTCATACGCTCCTTGTACGCTACTCCTGACGCGGCTAAATCCACGTTAATCCTGTCGCGTTCTTCTCTGCTGCGTGCTGCTAAGTTGTGTGACATAACCATTCCTTACGGCTGCCAGCCATATCCATCACGACCGCCTTCATGCATCCATTCATGCTTGCACTCCTCGCAGATGTAGTGAGTATCGTCAGTGCCTCGGCCCATGAATCTGGCACTAACCGGCGGCTTATTTGGGTCCATCCTCATGCATGCGATTGGCGCAGCCTTGCGGCCTCTCGGTTGCTGCTCACAAACTTCACAAGTCATAACGATTCTCCAGTGTGGCTGACAACCTATTTATACCACTATTGATTCCTGAAATTATCCCGCAAATGTAAAGCCCACTGACTTAAAAATCACTCACTGACCTTGCCGGTACTGGCGCGATCAGCAAAAACATCTGCCTTCTGCTCATCCGTTAACAGGTCATCAGAGACTATCGCTGCAAATTTTCCACCAGACCATGAGATTGGAGAGCTTTCTCGAATGGCCTTATTCAGCGCCTCTGCTGCCTGCCATATCGCCTCGGGAATATCATGGTGATCGCCGCCATCAGGAATGATCTCTTCACAATGATCATTCATGTCGATTTCGCGGGGGTAATTCGGCTCGCAAATCTGTAACTGGAGCTCACTTGGCAGCAAACTATTTTCCCAGCAGTAATCTGCGAGAGACTCAGAGTCAAAAAAGTAGTTATCGTTGTCGAAGATAACGAGTGGTTCTCCTGCCCAGCCCTTTCTTTCAAGAGAAGCAAAATATTTTTGACGGCTTTCTGAATAGCACTTCTCACAATAGCCATTTGTTGCATGGGAGCCATGGTCATGGTTTTTTTGACAGATACGGTGCGTGCTGCCTGCGTAACGTGCCATGTGTTCGTCTTTACCCCAGAAACGACCAGTACGATCGACCCAGCCAGTAACGGTCTGAATGCTTGCCGCCTCATCAGATTCGTACATCACCACGTTTTGTTCTTTCATCTCTTACCCCTTATGCCGCTGTCAGGCTCAATGCCGCGGCGAAAATAGCCAGATTGCAGGCAACAAAAAACCGCCCGAAGGCGGCTGTTTATAAGGAATTAAAAGGGATTAAACACCCTGTCGGTACTCTTCGTAAGAACGAGGTTTAGAGTCACCTTCTTTACGATAAGCAAGGAGTTCATTCTGCCGATCCGTAACATACCCCAGTGTCTCAGTAAGCTGACGTCGCAGAGTAGTAGGCATTTGAGGAATGCTTTTATCGCTCAGTCCATTCTCGATTTTATTCATAATTTCGAGAGCCAGGCCAATCTGCTCAGCATCCCTCAAAATATTAACGCGGTAACCCTCACGGGTCTCTTGCTCGCCTTCCAACTGGCGCGTCAGTTTATCGACCTGGCTGGCATAAGCGTCCAGTTGAGCCTGCACATCAGCCGGGATTTCACCCGTTTTTTCAGCCAGCGCTTTAAGAGCATTGATGTTATCGATCGCCTGTTGCGCCAGGTCAGTTGCAGTAGTCATATTTGGCATCCTTTGAAAAATTTTAAACCAGAAAATTTAATGAGGTTAAAAAGGCCGATCAAAATCGGCCTGAAAAGTGTCCGTTAACTGTTACGGGTGTTCGTACTGCTGAAAAGTACGCGGCACCGGGTCGCCGGGCTTTCGGAACATGGCGTTGTCGTCTTTGCGGCCTTTCAGATACATCAGGGTCTGCTTGGCCTGATACTGATCGGCTGGAGACAGGGAGCCAGCCGTACCTGCGTTAATCGCCGCGACAACTTTGGTCAGAATCTCGATACCCCAGCCGACGGCTTCGGTGGTGTCCAGAATCGCAGAGCGATATAGGGTATTGAGGTCTTGCAGGTCTTCGAATTCTTGATCAGTGTGAGACATAGTAAATCCTCTTTTGGTTGAATGAGTTAGGCCGTGAATTCACTCAGCCACCTTACGCGCACAGCCTGATAAAGAACAGCAGAATACTGTTTATATGTACAGCGTATTTGTGTCATAAATTTGGGTTAGTGTCACTTCTGCCTTTACTGCGCTCTTCCAGAAAACGTATCCGGCTGCGGCTGGCCCGTTGTCGAACAGATTCATATGAGCGGTTGAGTTGTCTGGCTATAAGTTTGGGTGGGGTGGTTGCTGCAAGTTCTTTCAGTTGGCCTATCTCATCGGGTGACCAGCGCCGGCCAAGAGTTAACTGATTGCCGCGACGCCGGTATTCAGGTAATTGCATGTCGTCTCCTGTTATTAGCTAAGCGCTTCTTCAATCTCCGCTTTACGAAGCAGATAAACGTCAGTAGCTTTTTCGAGCGTTTCAGCTTCACTTGCCAGCATGCGCGCCGCGTACTTGTAGCAGCGGTCAAGCCCGGCAACGTTTTCAGCTTCAGCCGCTGCAATGGTGAAATCGGCAAGCAGTTCATCCGGCGTGCGCGCTGATGCGCTGGCGTTCGTCGCCGGGTTAATTTCGCGCTCAGGCTGCTGTGTTTCAGGCTTACTGTTAATCAGGTTGTTCAGGTCAGCGCGGCTGCGTGCCGGGGTGACATCGCGTTCTGAGCGCTGCGCCGGCTCAAACTCGTCTGGCGTGTAAACGCCGAGAATCACGTCAGGGCAGTAGAGGCGCGCCCAGTACTTAACAGCCAGGTATGCCAGCTGCTGCTTTGGTGCCGTCTTCCAGAGTGGAGAATTGCGCGTGGTGACGTACTCCATGTAAAGCGGTTCACCCCAGGTGATTTCCGTTTCACCCTTCAGCACTGCGCCGACCCGCACATTCAGGCCGCGCTCATTCGATGCGTTAACTGCACCTGGCTTAAACTTCTCCCAGTCGCCGCCGTACTCGTATTTGAAACGACCCTGCACGGCTGTGGAGCTGGTGATTACCGCGTTTACCAGCTGAGCTTCATATCCCAGCGTGCCGTTTACCAGGTGCGTTTTCTGCGCCACTGCGTATGGGTTCATTCCCCACTGAGCTGCCTGTAAAGCGATCGCCAGGCAGTCAGCTGGCTTACCGGATAGATGAGCGGGAACTGTAGCTTTACCCTGTGCCATGACTTCCGCAAACGCCTGGAGCTTCTGCAGGCCGCTCGGGCTGAAGATTGCCGCCTTGGTGTCAGCCTCATTGACTGGCGCGGTGATGATATCGTTGCTCATGCGTAATCCTTTCTCCTGGCCCAGTCCGGGCGTGTAATTTCTTCGATGCCGCCCCAGTTACCGGACAGCATGCATTCGTGATAGGTATCGAGGTTGCGGCGGAATAGGTCGTAGCCCACGGCGACATCGTCCTCCTGAAGCTGGAAGGTGCGCACCGGGTACCGGCCGCAGTCGATCGCCTCACTGACTGCGATGAAAACGAAAAGTGGATATTCACCGAAGTGCTTACTGAAGCCTTCACGGTAATAGGCGTCCTGAACGTGATAGCGGAACTCTTCAACATGGCGGGCGAAGCGAGACATATCCGCCACTTTCTTCACGTCGACAATAACGGGCTGGCCCGACAGGAACTTGTCCGGACGGATACGGCAAAGCTCGCCGGTCTGCTCGTCACTCCAGTAGATTGACGCCTCCTGATAACCCTCAGCTTCAAGCAGCCAGCGTGCCGCCGGGTGGGCGAGGGCGCTTGCGCGCATCAGTTGCAGCTTCCGGCCCTGCTCGGCATCCATGACCGTCATTCCCGTGCTTTCGCAGTCCTTCAGGAATCGCTGCTCATCGGCCTTGCCTTCATTGGTTCGCCGGTTGAATGCCGGAGCCACGATAAAGCGTTTATCAAACTCTTCAGGCTCCAGCAGTAGGCAGTGCAACGCAGTTCCCATATCCAGCGCCGATCTCTTCTCGTCGTCCTCCGGAGCTTGTTTGCGCCACTGGAAGATGGCCGGGTTGATGGCAATGTCGTCCAGCTGCGATTTGCTGATGCCAGCGCCGCCGTGATAGTCCTCGTTGCTGATGTCGTAATAGATGCCCGACTGCATTACGCCGCCTCCTGATTTCCATGTTTGTTGCGGTAAATCCCGATCGCAATTTCACGCCGCGCAACCCGCACCATCGCTTCACGTAAAAACGCCTCAGCGGCTTCGTGCTGCTCGTCGTCTTCATCGAAGATCTCAATGGCCGGGTAGTCGTAATGCTTCGTCAGGAAGGCGCAGAGAGCAGGCATTAACGGGTTTGTTTTGTGCTGGTTCATCCGCGCATCGACTTCGGCAGCGATAAACTCCAGTTCGCTCTCTGGCAGGCTGTAAGCAATATCCTGCACTTCCTGCCTGGCTATTCTATTCAGTCTCATTTCCGCTCTCCTATGCCGAGGCTTTTCAGCATCAGGTTGATGAATGTGAAGTCCTTCGACTTATCCAGCATCTCGCGCTGGCGCTCTAACTCTTCCTGCTGCTTGCGGTACTGCTCTGTGGCTGCCGGTGCGTTCATGACTGGCCTCTTTGATTCAGCGTGTCGATAAGGTTGCGCCAGCCAGTGCGGAGGCGTCGGGTGATGGTGTCGAGCAGTGATTCGTTTAGCTGAGCAGCGCCCACGACGGCGCCCCCCGCGATGGCATAGTTCATCGTGGACTCCTGTATAAAAATTAATTACTATATTTATGTGATATTTTTTAGAACTGTGTTATCACGTCTTTTACTTCCAAGTTGATGGGGTTGGTATTTATGGCTGGAGCAATCTCTATTGTTAAAAATCCACTAACAATAATTGCAATGTTTGCTGGTATAGCTGAAGTTAGTGGTACAGCTGTATTACCTTTGATCACGGAGCTGAATCAGAGGATATATATATTTTTTTTAATGTTCTTTCCTACATTCATAGTTAGTATCTTTTTCTACACTCTGCTAAAAAAACCTGAATCATTATATGCGCCTAGCGACTTTGTCGACGAGAAGAACTATATGACAATAATTGGCCAGCAGGGCATATCTATCTCATTGCCGTCAGCATCTAATTCTGAAGTGAATAATATTGAACAAAATGATCATGCAACACACTTTAAAAGGATAAATGAAGAGGTTAACCTCTGTGACGCTGATTTGAAATTTGAAGTCTCTACGAGTAAAAGCAGCGAAAGTTCCGTTGTTAATGAGGAAATATTACAAGAGCCTGAAGTCCCATATGCCTTAAAAGAGTCTGTTAAGCCCAACCCTACAAGTCGCAAGGAAATGATTTTAAAAATGCTAGGTAGTCAAGCCCATTACTTAGCTTTCTTATATGCTGAGCATAAGCTCAAAATCAGGTTCGATCTTAAAAAGACAGAGATGAGGAACGAGTTAGGTTATCATAAATTTGATGGCGCTTATTATCCGCCAATTTCTAATGGAAAGCTTACTGGGGATATAGTATTCCTGGAAATAAAGGTAATCAATCTTTTTAGATATCAAGGGGTCTTAAAGCAGGTTGAGCTTATAAATGAAAGCTGGACTCATTTAAAAAATATTCGTGTGTTTTTTGTATTGGTAATCGACGGGGTAGGGGTAGGTGGAAATGACCTTTTAAATAAAGAAATAGAAATTATTCATAAAAAAGCCAAATTTCCTGTAGAAGTCGATGTTGTTACTATTGATGAACTTAAATTCAATTATGAAAAAAAATGAGTTGCTGCAATTGATCGCATTCAGTAAATGGTAACCATATTTATCATTTACTTTGCGGTAATGGCCTGTGATTTGCGATAACCCGCGTTGAATAATGCAATCTCAGGCAGACACACTGATGTACTCTCATGCCTGTCACGCAGAGAAGGGGAGAAGCAAGCCTTCTCGATGCGGCTGATGTGCTTTGGTCCTGCAACCTGCTCACGCTCAGCTGCACGTTTTGACCTGCGGCGATTTCTAGAGTTATCAGAGGCCAGAATGGTCATTACGATTGTCATGTTTACCTCCGGTAATTGGCTTAGGTGATTGGATGGCCAGTGCACCGGCTCTCGGCTATTAGGCCGACTACAGTGTGTTCGCCACGTTTCGCTCCCGTCATCGCCGTCCACATCCTTATTGACAACGTGGTTAGGAGGAGCCCTGAGTCGCAAGGTTGCGCATTCATCCAATCCCAAAGCCAACTTCACTTTGGTTCCCCGCATTTCGGCGGAGACAAACCCCATCAATGTTAAAGAGCGCCCCAACATCCTGTTGGTTACTGCATCCTGCTGATGGGATAGATGTTATGCGTTACGCGCATATGCGTCAAGCGCATAATTAATCAGGTTTATGGGTTTTTGCGGGGGCTTAGCGTATGCGTATGAAACAGAAAGAGATTTATTTTTAGGCGGGATGTGCAGCATGCACAAAAAAGCCCGCTCAGGGCGGGCTGATTTGCGAAAGGGGAGGCTATCCGTGGCGTCGGTATTGTTGGGACTGACTTAGCATGACCCGTCCAGCTACATGAAGCATATCCATTTCTTCTTCAGAGATGGTCCACTCACGATAGCGCGGGTTGTCAGATATGACGATCAGCTCGCTTTTAACTTTCTGCAGGCGCTTAACAAACATGTCGCCGTTATAGTCAAAGACGTAGATGCCATCACCATCAAAGCTGCTTACGGCGACATCAACAAAAATCAAATCGCCTGGCTCAATAGTGCCTTCCATACTGTCACCGCGAACGTTGATAAGCTTCACGGATGACTCCGGCCGGTTACCGAATATGACCCTTGCTTGATCGGGAACATATTCAATAGACCTTATGACTTCAACGACATCCTTCGAGGGTGAACCATCTCCGGCGCTTGCTGAAACATCAAGAACATCAATCCTGTACACATCTTTTCTCCCCTTTTTTATAATGGAACCGATACTGTATGAATCTACAGTATCATTAGCCTCATTGGAAGAGAATAGCTCAGATACAGGAACAGAGAGAGCTTCTGCAATCTTATGGATAAGGGAATCACTGTAACCCTGCATACCACGCTCAAGGCGTGACAGGTTGCCCACGTCGCTATCGACGCGCAACGCGAGTTCAGTAAGTGTCATCTTATTCGCTTTGCGAATCTGTCTAATTTTGTCGCCTATTTTCATGGCTGATATTCAACCTTTTTTATGCGTGTCACGCAAAGCGTATTGCGCATATTTTGTATTTCGCATATTATGCGTATAGCGCATTTAGGAGGTGCATTATGCCAACACCATTAAGGAAAATGCGTGTAGAGAAAAAGCTGACAATTTCTGAGGTAGCCATCGCAACGCAGCTTGACGTTGGAAACCTCAGCCGAATCGAAAGGGGAATTCAGGTTCCATCTCTCGAAACGGCAGAGAAGTTGGCCCGGTTCTTCAAAGGGAAGATCACCGAAATGCAGATTCTTTACCCGCAGCGTTACATGAAATCAGCCGATACCGCGGCTTAAGCGATACCGCTCTTTAAAACTCTGAAGCCGCTCCCACCGAAATGTCGGAGCAAAACCCAAGTGACTTGCTCACCGCAATGTCACGCAATCATTTACCTACACGGAAATTATCAATTATGGAACACGCA
>Ga0157371_10005809_pt1 | contig 10324 bp, 6 predicted proteins | sample C45metaG_FD_113462 | JGI IMG/M metagenome (GOLD analysis project Ga0157371, IMG submission 113462) | Corn rhizosphere microbial communities from Kellogg Biological Station, Michigan, USA - C4-5 metaG | ecosystem: Host-associated > Plants > Roots > Rhizosphere > Soil | place: USA: Michigan...
AAGTGATCTTCGGAATGTCGTCGGTGATCTCGATCGTCAGCTTGCCGTTCAGCGTCACGCTGTCGCCATCGCCGTCCGTCGCAACGATCAGGGAGCCGAAGTCCAGGCCGCTCACCACGCCGTTCGCACCCTGCAGATCGGTGTTCTTGCCGCCGCCCGCAACGTGATCGAGCTGATCGAACAGCTTGAACTGGAAATCGCCCGAGGTGTGATCAAGCGACAGCGTGAAGACCGTGCGATCGATCAGCGGCTGATAACCGCCGAACGCGTTATTGACGTAGGCAACCACCGTGTCGCCCACGATCGCGTAACTCAGCGTGCCGCCGTTCGAGGTCAGGCCAAGAGCCTGCAGGGTCGAGACCGTATTCGCGGCGAAGCTGAAACCGCCCTCGCCGTCAGCGCCGAAGTTCACAACGCCGAAAACAGAACCCGACACCGTTGCCGGGCCGGCGATATCGAATTGTCCGGTGGTGGAGCCGTCCGCGTTACCGTCGTCGGGGGTCGTGCCCACCGACAGCAGCGTGACAATGTCGCCTTCATCAGCGTGATACGTCACGCCACCGCTGCCGACCACCGTCGGGCCATCGTCGTTGAAATGGATATCGCTGCCGATCGCCACCGACTGGGTAACGGTGTCGCCGTCGTTATCGGTCACCGCGAGCTGCGCCGAGATCGTCGCGCCCAGCGTCATAGTGTCGTTCGGATCGTTGGGATTGTCGTTGTGGATCGACAGATACTGCGCAACGCTCAGCCGGCCGAGCTGGTCGATCGAGATCGCAAACGCCGCAACGTCGGCGCTGTTGCTGTTGATGTGACCGTTATTATTACCGTCGATGCGGCCGACGATGATCCCGCCGTCGCTGAACAGATAGATGTGATGGCCATCCGTCGTCGTCAGGCCGGAATCCACGCCGCCGTTCCCGGACGGCTGGCCGTTGATCTGCAGCGTGACCTGGTAGGTGGCCGGTTCATCCGCACCGGGGACGAACGAGCCAACCACGATCGGCGCCGAATTGTAGGCAAATTGCGGCGCATTGCCCATGTCCGGGTCATGGCCGACATGCGCCACGCCGTCGAACAGATGCGCGATCGAGCTCGACGTGGTGTCGTTACCCTGCTTCCCGGCGGTCTCGTCGATCGTCACCGTCGCGCCGGTTTCGTGGAACGAGGTGATCTTCGGAATGTCGTCGGTGATCTCGACCGTCAGCTTGCCGTTCAGCGTGATGCTGTCGCCGTCGCCATCGGTCGCCACGATCAGCGAGCCGAAGTCCAGCCCGCTTACCACGCCGTTCGCGCCCTGCAGATCGGTGTTCTTGCCGCCACCCGCAACATGGTCGAGCTGGTCGTTCAGCGTGAACAGGAAATCGCCCGAGGTATGATTGAGCGACAGCGTGAACACCGTGCGGTCGAACAGCGGCTGATAACCGCCAAACAGGCCGTTCACGTAGGCAACGATTGTATCGCCAACGATCGTATAGCTCAGTGCGTCGCCGTTCGACGTCAGGCCCAGGCCTTGCAGGGTCGAGAGCGTGTTCGACGCAAAGCTGAACCCGCCCTCGCCGTCCGCGCCGAAATTCACCACGGTCGAAACCGAGCCCGACACGACCGCCGGACCGACGCCGACGTCTGCCGTCGGCCAGCCCGTGAACGAGCCGTCCGCATTGCCATCGTTCGGGCTCGTGCCCACCGACAGCAGCGTGACGATGTCGCCCTCATCCGCGTGATAGGTCACACTGCCGCTGCCGACCAGCTTCGGACCATCATCGTTGAAATGGATGGCGCTGCCGATCGTTACCGACTGGGTAACGGTGTCGCCGTCGTTGTCAGTCACCGCAAGCTGAGCCGAGATCTTCGTGCCCAACGTCATGGTGTCGTTCGGATCGTTGGGATTGTCGTTATGGATCGACAGGTACTGCGCGACGCTGATCTTGCCGTCCTGGTTGATCGAGATCGCAAATGCCGCCACGTCGGCAGCACTGCCGGCCGACGTCACTCCGCCGCCATCGCCGTCGATGCGGCCGACGATGATCCCGTTTTCGTTGAACAGATAGATGTGATGGCCGTCCGTCGTCGTCAGGCCGGAGTCGACGCCGTCCGCAGAAATCGTCAGCGACAGCACGGCATGCGCAGGTTCGTCCGCGCCCGGCACAAAAAGACCTGCGACAATCGCGGAGTTGTTGAACGCGAACTGAGGCGCATTGCCCATGTCCGGGTCGTGACCGACATGCGCCACGCCGTCGAATTGATGCGCGATCGAGCTCGAGGTCGTATCGTTGCCCTGCTGACCGGCCGTCTCGTCGATCGTCACCGTCTTGCCGGTCAGGTCAAACGCGATGATCTTCGGGATATCGTCGGTAATCTCGATGGTCAGCTTGCCATCCAGCGTGACGGTATCGCCGTCGCCGTCGGTCGCCACAATGAGCGAACCGAAGTCGAGGCCGCTCACCGCGCCGTTCGACCCCTGCAGATCGGTGTTCTTGCCGCCACCCGGGACGTGGTCGAGCTGATCGTTCAAGGTGAACAGGAAATCGCCCGAGGTGTGATTGAGCGACAGCGTGAACACCGTACGATCGATCAGCGGCTGATAGCCGCTGAAGGCATTGTTGACGTAGGCAATGATGGTGTCGCCAACGATCGCATAGTTCAGCGTGCCGCCGTGCGATGTCAGGCCCAGCCCCTGCAGAGTCGAGATCGTGTTCGAGGCGAAGCTGAAGCCGCCCTCGCCGTCCGCGCCGAAGCTCACCGCGCCGGAAACAGAACCGGACACAACCGCCGGCCCAACACCGATGTCGGTCGTCGGCCAGCCCGTGTACGAACCATCGGCGTTGCCGTCGTTCGGGGTCGTGCCCACCGACTGGAGCGTGACAATATCGCCCTCGTCGGCGTGATACGTCACGGTGCCGCTGCCGATCACGACCGGAATGTCGTCTTCGACCGAGACGCTGAATCCGCCCGACAGCGTGATGGAATCGCCGTCGAAGTCGGTGAACTTGATCGCGGACGACAGATTCAGAATCAGAGTCTGGGTGTCGTCATTCGCCGGCACGTTCGGCAGATGGTCGATCTTGTCGAGCAGCGTAAACTTGTAGTCGCCGTTCGACGACACCTGCAGCGTGAAGATATCCCGGTCGCCGGCATCAAGCTGGCCGTTGTGGTTGCTGTCGACGTAGGCCGTCAGGGTGTCGCCGCTGACCGAATATTGGACAGCCGCGCCATGAGACGTGATCGTGGGCAGGCCGCCCGGCGACGACTCCAGCGAGAAAGTGCCAGGCTCGTCGGCGCCAACCGACACCAGCGAGGACAGCGACCCCGTCGCCACCGTCGTCTGATCCGACCCTTCCGGATTGCCGACGGCATGTCCGTCGGAATTGGCAAGCGTCAGGGCGTCTTCCTGAACCGAGCCCGACACCGACGCCGAGAAGTTCTGCACCGGCACGTCGTTTTCAACGGCGATGTTGATCGTGCCGTCCAGCACGACGCTGTCGCCATCGGAATCCGTCGCGATGAACGCCGAGGCAAGGTTGATCGTCAGCGTTGCATAGTCGCCCGAGGCATTTGCATGATCGAGCTGGTCCTTCAGCACGAAAGTGAAGGTCTGATCGCCATTGTCATGCAGCGTGAACACGACGCGTCCACCCGCCGACGCGGTCAGGGTATCTCCGCTCACCGAATAGGTGACGGCATCGCCGTGCGAGAAAAGAGCGGGCGCGACAGCGTTCGGATTGAGATGGAACGAGCCGGGTTGATCGGCGCCGAACGAGACGAGGCTCGCCAGGTCGCTGGCATGGATGATTGCCGACGTGGCGGTATTGTAACCCTCGGGGTTACCGACCGACTGGCCGTCCGAATTGGCCGAAGTCAAACCATCTTCGTAAACCGTCGCGAACACGCCGAAGAAATTGCCTTCACCGTCTCCTTCGCCCTCGCCTCCGACCGTTCCCGACAAGGCGACCGGTGTATCGTCGTTCACGGTCAGGGCCAGCGTTCCAGCGGCCGTATCGCCGTCGTGATCGGTGACGGTGTAGTTGAACGTGAAGTTCTGATTGTTTTCGTCGAGTCCCGGCGCGTGATTGATCGCGTGCAACTGGGTAATCGTGTAGTCGCCGGATGTGCGATCGGTCAGGACGATCTGGAGAACGTCGACGCTGACGCCGTTCTGGATCTGGCTGACTGTCAGAACGGTACCCGTATTATTGACCGAGTACGTGAAACCTTCGGGGGCGCCGGTTGCCGACAGCAGGACGGTGCCCGCTCCGTCCGCGCCATAGCTGTGCGACAGCGTGCCGCTCGCGGAAATCGGACCGTTGGTGGTCGGATCGAAGTCGCCGACGCCGCCGAGGTTGCCGCCGGGAAGCGCGTCTTCATCGAACGTGATCGGCGCGTTGGCTGCAACCGTCGGAGTATCGTCGTTGACGCTCAGGCCGAGCGAACCGTTGGCCGTGTCGCCGTTGCTGTCGGTGACGACATAGTTGAACGTGAAGAGTTGATCGTTCTCGTTGCCGCCTGGCGCGTGATCGATCGCGTGAAGCTGCTGGATCGTATAGTTGCCATCGATCGCATTCGACAGCGTGATGCGCAGAACGTCGATGCTGACGCCGTCCTGAATCTGGCTGACCGTCAGAACCAGGCCGCCGTTCGAAACCGTGTAGGTGAAACCGTTCGGCGCGCCCGTTGCAACGAGCAATGTCGACTCGTGCACACCGTCATGATCGAGACCGTAGTTGTGCCCGAGCGTTCCCGTCAGGAAGATCGGGCCGTTGGTCGTGGGATCGAGGTCGCCGATGCCGCCGAGATTGCCGCCAGGAAGTCCGTCTTCATCGAAGGACAGCTCAGCGTTGGCGAGCGCCGTGGGCTTGTCGTTGATGAACTCCGTCGCCAGAATGTTGTTGATCGTGAAGTTCGGCAGATCTTCCTGGCCAAGCAGAGCGAGCGGATTGCCGACAGCGAGCGGATCGACGCCGACCGTCGTGAAGTTCGCACCTGAAGCCTGCGCGCCGCTTCCGTCGCCGGTGCCTGCTGCGGGAAGAACCGATTGATCGTCTGTGACCGGAAACAGCGTCGCGAATTCCGCGCTCGTAACATCGCGGCCGGGCGACACCTCAACGGTGAGATCCCCGAGCGGCTTGCCTGTGCTGTCGAAGAACGGCTCGAGCGTGACTGTCGAATGGTTGTCGAACAGAATGATCAGCTTTTCGCCGAGATGAACCAGCGTGATCTTCTCGCTCGCGATCGCTGAGAGATCCGCCTTGACGCTTCCGTCGAAACTTAGCGGGACCACAACCGACTGATCACCGTAGGGCTTGGTGATCTTGACGATCCGCTGCTGCTTGTTGCTGCCACCGGTTCCGGTGTTATCCGCCTGCGCAATTCGAAACGGTCCGTTCATGATATCTGCCCTTAAAAAAAATCAAATCCGCAAAAGGGATTTAACGAAATTTTAAGGACCATAATCTTGCCCCAATGGAACAGGGTCAAGACGCACTTTGAGTTAATCCTGAAGCAGTTCGCAGTGTGGTTAAATTGCAACGGTTCGGCGGGTGTCGCTCTTCCACACCGGAAGGCGGATTGACCGGCAGCGGCGCATGCCAGATGATTGGGCATCGCTGACGTGAGGCGGACCATGCCGACGAAGAATTTCTTTAATTTCAAATACTTAATTGCTGCAGGGATTCTGGCCCTGGCAAATCAGGTTCCTGCTCAGGCTGCGGATCTCGGAATTGTCCCACCCCGCGGGGCCGTTTTAGGCGGGTGTTCGGACATCGTGCTGAGCTGCGAAAACGGGCGGGAGTATCCGATGTGCCCGATAGCGGTGACCCTTTCAGGCGACATTGCGACCGCGACGCTCCACACCGGCGCGCACGGTTCGACCCATGTCCGGCTGGTTCCGATGGGGGTTGGCTATCGTTACGCCGGCCGCGGCATCTGGCTCGACGGCCTTCGCGAAAATGCGATCTTGAATTTCGGCAAGCACCATTCGGTCGCCTGCACGGTCACGACGCCCTAAGCTTCGTCGCCAGCTTCCCGGAGCGATCGCCACTGGTGCGATCGCCGTCATGTTTTAATCAATAAGCTGCATCAGCCCTTGACGCGAAGCGCTGCGCGAACGCGGCGTGGATACATGTACGCCTTGGGATGTGCATAAACCGGGCAGACGTTGTAATTGGCGTGCTGATACCAATTCCATTTCCAGCACCCAACATCGATGGCGGGATCGAAATAGCTATCCGGCACGTCACCGAACGCATGAGCACGTCCGCTTTGCACAGCAAACGCCGCGGCAAATGCGGCCAGGATCAGAATGCGGCGGGAAATGGTCATAACGACTCCATCGATTGAAAAGTATACGCGCAAGTATGATGCGGCGCCCGCCGACAATCAATATTCGACCGCGGTATGACCCGCCATTTTGCGGAAAACACCGACGCGCCGCCGGACCGCCACGCCTCAATCTGATGGAAAGCCGATCCGGATCAATTGGTCGGAGCGAGAGGATTTGAACCTCCGACCCCTAGTCTCCCAGACTAGTGCGCTAACCGGGCTGCGCTACGCTCCGTGCCGTTTCGGCCCCGTTCCATTAGCCGCGTTCACGCCGCGGCGCAAGAAGCGGCGGTGCGCTCCCGAGGCAGCCGTGGACACCGGTTCCGAAGTCCCCTCACCCGTCCTTGAAAACGCTCTCCAGAAGCTGCCGGCAGGCGACGAGATCGGCGAGGACACCCTTCAGCGGCGCAAGATCAACCGCAGGCACGTTTACGACGCCCAGGATGGCCTCGCTGTCGCGTCCGGTCCACAGCACGTCGTCGAGATCGCGGCGCGGCGGTTTGCGCACGCGCGGCTCCCGTGCGCGCGGGGCCTCTTCGACGGTCTCGATTTCGGTCTCGGTCTCGGCCTCATCCTCGTCTTCATAGCCGGCAGCGTCGTCGTCATCGACCATGCCGAGCGTGCTTCGGATGTCATCCTCCATCACGCCGAACGCCGCGGCCGAAGATCCCTCCGTCAACCCCTGCACGGCCTTGATGCCATGCTCCTTCAGGATCCGCTGCACGCCGCGGATCGTATACCCCTCGCTGTAAAGCAGATGGCGGATACCGCGCAGCAGATCGACGTCGTCCGGCCGATAGTAGCGGCGGCCGCCGCTGCGTTTCATCGGCTTGATCTGCGTAAACCGGGTTTCCCAGAACCGCAGGACGTGCTGTGGAATGTCGAGATCGCCCGCGACCTCGCTAATGGTTCGGAACGCATCCGGCGCCTTGTCCAAATGCTTGCTCCTCTGTCAGTCGATTGCCGAACGCCGGACTAGTCAGCCTTCTCGGCGGCCCCGTTGCCGTTGATCCGCTGCTTCAGAATAGCCGACGGCTTGAACACCATCACGCGACGCGGAGAAATCGGCACCTCGGTGCCGGTCTTGGGATTGCGGCCGATACGCTGACCTTTTTTGCGCACCATAAACGAGCCGAACGACGACAACTTCACCGTCTCGCCCTTCTCAAGGCAATCGGTGATCTCCTTCAGAACGAGTTCAACGAACGCGGACGACTCCGTGCGAGACAGGCCTACCTTTTGATAGACTGCTTCGCAGAGATCGACGCGAGTGACTGTTTTTCCGGTACCGGTCATCGCCTGCCCCAAGCTCTCGGCGAACAATTCGCAACTGAAATTAAGAGTTTAACGCCCCACGGTCAACAGCACACATCATGCTTTCGCATGATTAGATGACGGCATTCGCGGACGAATATTTGATTCAACTCTTACCAGCGCAGCAGCGCGGAGCCCCAGGTGAAGCCTCCGCCCATCGCTTCGAGCAACACGAGATCGCCTCGCTTGATGCGCCCGTCGGCGACAGCCACCGACAGCGCCAAAGGAATCGAAGCGGCGGACGTATTTCCATGACGATCGACGGTCAGCACGACTTTCTGCGGCGCAATATGCAGCTTGTGCGCCGACGCATCGATGATTCGCTTGTTGGCCTGATGCGGAACAAACCAGTCGAGATCATCGGCGGTGGCGCCTGTGGCATTGAATGCGTCGACGATGACGTCGGTGATCATCCCGACTGCGTGCTTGAACACCTCGCGGCCTTCCATCCGGAGATGACCCACCGTCTGGGTCGATGACGGGCCGCCGTCGACATAGAGTTTTGATTTGTGACGGCCGTCCGAGCGCAGATGCGTCGTCAGGATGCCACGATCCGAGGACTTGCCAGGCTGCTCCTGGGCTTCCAGCACGACGGCGCCGGCGCCGTCGCCAAACAAGACGCAGGTTCCGCGATCATTCCAGTCGAGGATGCGCGAAAACGTCTCGGCGCCGATCACCAGCGCGCGCTTGAAAGCGCCGGTGCGCAGGAAATTGTCGGCAGTTGCCAGTGCGAAGACGAAGCCGGAGCAGACCGCCTGGAGATCGAACGCAGCCCCATGATTGATGCCGAGGCCGTTCTGAACCGCGACCGCCGTCGCCGGAAACGTATTGTCCGGCGTGGACGTCGCCAGCACGATCAGGTCGATCGATTGCGCATCGACGCCGGCGTGAGCGAGCGCCGCCTTCGCCGCATGGATGGCGAGATCCGAGGTATACTCTCCTTCCGCGGCAATATGGCGCTGGCGGATACCGGTCCGCTGGACGATCCACTCGTCCGACGTGTCGACCTTCGCGGCCAGTTCGGCATTGGTCATGACCCTTTGCGGCAGATAGGAGCCGCAGCCGAGCACGACCGAACGTATCGCAGTCAAGAGATAGCCTCCTGCGCGGCCGGCGCTGAAGCAAAAGCGGGGCCGTCGCTATTAAGCGTTTGATTGATCTTGGTCAGGAGATCGTAACGGACCATTTCATAACCAACATCAACCGCATAGGCAAAGCCTTCGGCATCGGTTCCACCGTGGCTTTTGACCACAATTCCGTTAAGTCCCAGGAATACGCCACCATTGGACCGATTGGGATCCAGTTTTTCTTTCAGGGCCTGGAAAGCGCCGCGGGCGAATAAATAGCCGAGTTTCGAGCGCAGCGTTCTCGCCATCGCCGCCCGCAAAAACCCGGACATCTGCCGCGCCGTTCCCTCAGCCACCTTGATGGCCACGTTGCCACAATATCCCTCGGTGACGACGACGTCGGCATCGCCCATGCCAATTCCGCCGCCTTCGACGAAACCAATGAACTTGAGCTGCGGTAAATCGGCGCTGCGCAACATTTCCGCCGCTTCGCGAATTTCCTCGCGGCCTTTCATTTCCTCGACGCCGATATTGAGCAGACCCACGGTCGGCCGTTCGATGCCGAGCAGCACGCTGGCCATGGCGCTGCCCATCACAGCCAGCGTCACCAGATGATGCGCATCGCCGCCGATGGTGGCGCCGACGTCGAGAATCACGGAATCGCCGCGCTGGGTCGGCCACATGGCTGCGATGGCCGGACGGTCGATGCCGGGCAGCATCCGCAGGTTGAAACGTGACATCGCCATCAACGCGCCGGTATTGCCGGCGGACACGGCGACGTCGGCCTCGCCCTTCTTCACCGCGTCGATCGTCAGCCACATCGAGGAATTCTTGCGGCCGCGGCGCAAAGCCTGACTTGGCTTTTCATGCATGCTGACGGCGACGTCGGTATGGATGACCCGCGAGACCGCTTTCATGGCCGGGTGAGCCGCAAGCTGCGCTTCGATCTGAGGGCCGTCGCCATACAGCAGAAATTCGGTGTCGGGATGACGGGTCAGGGAAATCGCAGCCCCCGGAATGACCACCGATGCGCCGATGTCGCCGCCCATGGCGTCAAGCGCGATTCGAACCTTTTGCGGCATGAAAGTCCCGGTAGCCTTGATCTCTGCAGCATCGAAGCGCTCAGCTGCAAACGACGGAAATCGTCACCCCGTGACGAATGGCGGGGCATGGCGCCTCATCCCCGACCTGGGCCGCGACAATAGCGCGTCCCGGTGTCGATACAACATCTTGACCCCGCCGAAATCCGCTGCTTTGCGCCGTGAGACAAGAATCGGAAATTGCAGGAAATTCCTTTATTTCCAGCGCATTGCAGCCAAACTCTCACTAAAGTCTTACGCCGTATTTTTCGCGCTCAATCCCGCTTGCGCTTCTTGCCCTTCGAGGAATCGGGATCGCCCTTCAGCGCCTTCAGAGCAGCGAAGGGATGATCTTCGGGATCGTCCGCGATCGAAGGCAATTCGAGAACCGCATCGGGTTTCCGCGGATAGGGATCGAGCCCGAGAAACAGCGCATCGGTTGCCAGCCGTCCGAGGTCGATCATGCCGTTGACGATGGGTTCCGGCGGATCGGGCGCGTCTTCGCCGGCGTCATCTCCGTCGTCATCAACAGTCTCGGCGAGCGCG
>Ga0157371_10005811_pt1 | contig 10323 bp, 12 predicted proteins | sample C45metaG_FD_113462 | JGI IMG/M metagenome (GOLD analysis project Ga0157371, IMG submission 113462) | Corn rhizosphere microbial communities from Kellogg Biological Station, Michigan, USA - C4-5 metaG | ecosystem: Host-associated > Plants > Roots > Rhizosphere > Soil | place: USA: Michigan...
ACATCGCCTTACCGCCGCCGGGGACGAGCGCGCCCGAGCTCGCTTTGTGGCACGCCCGCGCCGAGGCGGCGGAGGCGGTCGAGGACTCGGAGCAGGCGGCTGAGGCGTGGGGAAGCCTGTGCCGTGCCGGAATCGCCAATTGGCGTCCCTGGGCCAAGTACGGCCAGGCGCTGGCGGTGGCCGAGCGCTGGCCGCAGGCGGAGGCCGCCTTCCGCCGCGCCATCGAGCTCAACCCCGGCGAGGCGACGGTGCGAAGGGACATGGCGATCAGCCTCGCGCGCCAGGACCGGCAGAGCGAAGCCGCGGACCAGCTCTTGGCGTGGAGCGAGGAAGCCTCGGCCGATCCGCAGAGCCGGCTGCTTCTTGCTCGCCTCCTCGCCGACCTCGGCCGCGATGACGAGGCAATGGTCCAGTTCAACCACGTCGTTGAAAGCGCGACCGGCCATGCGTTCGACGAGACCGGGGAAGGGCTTGTCCAAGCCGCGACGCTGGCCGGCGGGGAAATCGACGTGCCGCTTTTGCTGGAAATCGCGCGGCTGATGGAGCGAACCAACAGGATCGATGCGCTTCGCAAGTTGCTCGACGATGCGGAGGCCGTCGGAATCGGCCGCGAGCGCCTGGCCTATCCCGCCGCTGCACTCGCACTCCGCGACGGCGACGCAGCGGGAGCGAAACGTCTCCTCGAGCACGACAAGCCTTATGCCGACGCGCTTCGGGCGCACCGTCTGATGGCCAGGATTGCGGACGCGCTCGACGAACCGGCCGTCGCCTTCGCCGAGGCGGAGGAGATGAACCGCCAGGCGGTGGGACACGACAAGTGGCTGGCCAGCGGCCGCCGCTACATCCAGTCGGTGCGATCGGTTGCGCGGGTCGTCACGGCAAGCTGGGCGGCTAGGGCGAAGCCGCTGGACCCGCCCGAACGCGGCAGTCCGGTGTTCCTCGTCGGATTTCCGCGATCGGGGACGACCTTGCTCGACACCTTCCTGATGGGCCACCCCGACACCATTGTCCTCGAAGAGCTGCCGTTGATTAGCGAGGCCCAGAAGCAGCTGGGGGAAGGGGCCGACCTGACCCATCGTTCCAGGGCCGAACTGGAAAAGGCGAGGGCCGCCTATTTCGCCGCTCTCGACCGCCACGTCCCGGCCGGGTTCGGCGGAGTCGTCGTCGACAAGCTTCCGCTCAACATGCTCGCGCCGCGCTTCATCCACATGCTGTTTCCCGATGCGAAGTTCATCTTCGCCCAGAGGCATCCGTGCGACAGCGTGCTGAGCTGCTTCATGCAGCCGTTCGCGCTCACCGATTCGATGGCCTGCTTCCTCCGGGTCGACACCGCGGCGGATTTCTACGATGCGGCCATGACCCTGTGGACCCGATGCGAAGCGGTGCTGCCGCTCGACGTGCATCGCCTTGTGTACGAGGATCTGGTCGTCGATCCGGAGGGGAGCCTGCGGCCGCTGGTCGACTTTCTCGGTCTCGAATGGCGGGGCGAGCTTCTCGATCACCGGGCCACCGCGAAAGCGCGCGGAGTCATCAGTACGCCGAGCTACGACCAGGTCGTTCAGCCCATCAACACGCGCGCCAGCGGCCGCTGGCGCCGCTACCGCAAGCAGCTCGAGCCGGTGCTGCCGGTGCTCCTTTCGTGGGCGGAACGGCTCGGCTACCCGCAATGAGCAAGGGCACGCCCGCCGACCCTCGGTTTCGCGAGGCGCTCGAAGCCTTCCAGCGCGGCGAGCTCGACAGGGCGCTCGCGCTTGCCGGCCAGGACGCAACCGTCGCGACTTCCGCGAATTGGCAGCACCTCATCGGGCTCACGCACTGCCGCCTCGGCGACGTCGAGACCGGCGTTCGCCACCTGCGCGCGGCGGCGGAGGCCGACCCGGCCAATGCCGCATTCCAGGTCATGCTGTGGCGGGCGCTCGTCGATTGCGGCCGGGCCGGCGAGGTCGTTGCGATGCCCGAACCGCCGCCAATCACCTCGCCGCCGCTGCTGGCGCTGTGGCAAGTTCGCGCCGAAGCGGCGGTGGCTGCCGGCGATAGCGAAAAGGCCGCCGCAGCGTGGCGCAATGTCGCGGCGGCTGCCCCGCGCGATTGGCGGTCGTGGAGCAATCTCGGCAACGCCTTCGCCGCGCTCGGCCGATGGGGCGAGGCAGCTGATGCTTATCTCCAGGCCTGCCAGTTGAACCCCGCCGAGGAGTCGGTCAGCGCTAATGCCGTCGCGGCGCTCCTCCACCATGGCCGAGCGCTTCAGTTCCACGTTCAGTTCGACGAGGCGGAGGCGGCGTTTCGCCGCGCTTACGAAATTGCCCCGGCCAATCGCGAAGTCGTGCTTCATCTCGGCATAGCGCTGGAGCGCGCGAACCGGCTCGACGAACTCGTCGCGCTCCTTGAAACAGCCGCCGCCGCCGGTCTCGGCAAAGAGCAGCTCGCCTATCTGTGGGCCGTTCTCGCACGGCGCGAAAAGCAGTTCGCCGAGGCACATCGGCTGCTGATGAAAGCCGACCCGGACGAAGAGCCGATCCGCTGGCATTCGCTCCGCGCCAAGCTTGCCGACGCGCTCGGCAATTCCGCAGAAGCCTTCGCCGCAGCGAGCGCGATGAACCGGGCCTCGATAGCCGAAACCGTCCCATCGGAAGGGGTCGAGGACTGGCAACGCAAGTCCGCGCAATATCGCGCCGACCTCCACGATCTTGCGCGGATGATCACGGCGGAATGGGCGGCAAAAGTTCCGCTTCTGAAGGAGCCGATGTCGAGGCGCCTGTCATTCCTGCTCGGCTTTCCAAGGTCGGGAACCACGCTTCTCGACACTTTCCTCATGGGGCACCCGGAAGTGGAAGTGCTGGAGGAAAAGCAGCTCGTCGGCAGAGCCGCGGACGTTGTCGGCGGAAGCCTCAACCTCGCGGGAGCGCCGATCGAACGGCTGCGAAAGGCGCGGGCAACCTATTTCGGCCTTCTCAACGAGCATGTCGGCGCCGATTTCGCCGGACTCGTCGTCGACAAGTTCCCGCTCGACATGGCGACGGCGCCGATCATCGAAGCCGTTTTCCCCGGCTCGCCGCTGATTTTCGCCCAGAGGCATCCCTGCGACGTGGTGCTGAGCGGCTTCATGCAGCCGATCGGGATCGTCAATTTCTCCGATATCGCGGCGGCGGCCGATTATTATGACGCGATGATGAGCATCTGGACCGCAGCCCGCGAAAGCCTGCAGCTCAAGGTTCACGATGTCGTCTATGAGGATTTCGTCGCCGATCCCGAAGCGGTGCTGAGGCCACTCGTCGCATTCCTCGGGCTCGAATGGGACGACCGCCTTCTCGATCACCAGCGCGCGGCGAGGGAGCGGGGTACGATCGTCACTCCAAGCTACGACCAGGTGACCGAGCCGGTGACTAACCGGGCCGTCGGCCGCTGGAAGCGTTATGCCGAACAGATGAAGCCGGCGCTGCCGATCCTTCTCCCCTGGGCCGAACGGCTGGGCTATCGAGACTGAGTTGGGACTTTTTCCCAATATACGGCGATGAACGCCGCAGATTTTTCGGGCATTTTGGCGTCCTGCTCTGAAATAATTGGAAAAATTCGAATTGGCACGGTCCGTGCATTGAAGGTTCCGTGGCCCGATGGGGGGTCAAACACGAAAAAGGGACCAGACCAATGTTCGCAACTTTCTCTGCCAGCCGTGACACCGCCACCGCTCTTGCCGGTGCGTTCATCACCGCGATGCTTCTCGTCAGCAGCGCCACTTCGCTCATCGCCTGAACGGAGGAGCGCGTGACCAATCGATTCCTGACCAACCGCCGCGACGGCAAGATTATGGGCGTCGCCGCGGGAATCGCCGATTATAGCGGCGTCGACGTGACCTTGATCCGGGTCGCCCTCGTGGCGGCGTTGCTTCTCACCGGGCCCGTCGTTTTCTTCCTCTACCTGATCACCGCACTGGTGGCCGCCGATCGCTAAAGCGCGGCGGCCACAACCGCGCTAGACTGATGCGGTGACCGGCTTTCTAAATTACGACCTCGAGCGCTTTCTCGATGCCCAGGACGGGGTCATCGACACAGTGCTGGCCGAGCTTCGCTCGGGCACGAAGTGCGGCCACTGGATGTGGTTCGTCTTTCCCCAGATTGCCGGTCTCGGCCAAAGCGCCATGAGCCGGCGCTTCGCGATCGCCTCCATCGGCGAAGCGAAAGCCTATCTCGCCCACCCCATACTCGGCCGCCGCCTGCGCGAATGCGTCGAAGCCGCCGTGCAATGGTCGGGCGAGCGCAATGCGACGGCGATCTTCGGCCCCATCGACGCGATGAAGCTCCGCTCTAGCCTCACGCTTTTTGCCGCTTCGGCGCCAGAGGACCCGCTGTTCGAGCGGACGTTGGCCGCCTTTTTCGGCTCCGCCGATCCGCAGACGCTGAGGCTCCTCGAACGCTAGTCCCTCGCAGGCCCTCGGGAACTTTGGCCTTTTCTCGCCATCTGATCGGTGCAAGCACATGGCGAGCGAATCGAATGCGGGGAGACAGGACATGGCCGTACGAAGCGGGTTCGACTGGAGTGCGTTCTTCACGGGCGCTCTGGCGCTTCTCCTGCTTGCGATCGTCCTAGGCGCCGCGGTCGTCTTCGGTGGTCTTTACCCGGTCGGAGCATCGACGGGTGATCCGCCGGGAGTCGGACCGATACTGGGGGCGTCGAGAGACCATGCGGTCGAACGCTCCGCCTCCGGCCTGAAGGCCCCGACATTAACCCAGGCGGACATCCTATCCGGCGGCTCGCACTTCAAGGGCATGTGCCAGGAATGCCACGGTGGGCCCGGAGCCACCCGCGAGGACTTCGCCGGTGCGATGAACCCGAGTCCGCCCGATCTCGCCGAAGCGACCGGGGACCTCAGCACCGAGCAAGTCTTCTGGATTGCCAAGAACGGGCTCAAGATGACCGGAATGCCGGCCTTCGGAAAAACGGATAGCGACGAGATGCTGTGGAAAGTGGCCGCGTTCGTCAAGACGCTCCCCAAGGTCAGTCCCGGCCAGTATGCGGCACTGCCCAACGCTCACGGCAAGCAGGAAGCCGGGCACGACAGCGACTGACGCTGGCGGCCAGCGCCCTGGCGAGCTACAACCGCGCCCGCGGGGCTGAGCCGTTCAAAGGCAAAGAGAAGGATCGTTCATGCGCAATCTGCTGATCGGATTGGCCCTCACCGCGATTGCGGCTCCGGCCTGGTCCGCGCTCCCGGTCGGATCGAAAGCTCCCGATTTCACCACCACCGGCGCCCTCGCCGGGAAGCCGTTCAAGCTCCACCTGGCCGAGCAGCTCAAGCACGGGCCGGTTGTCCTCTATTTCTTCCCGAAGGCGTTCACCACCGGCTGCACGCTTGAAGCGCACGCGTTCAGCGACGCCAGCGCCGATTTCAAGAAGCTCGGCGCGCGGGTGATCGGAATGTCGGCGGACGACCTGCCGACGCTGGAGCAATTCTCGGTGAAGGAATGCCGCAACAGCTTCGCCGTGGCGACTGCCGATCCGAAGCTTCGCGAAACCTACGACGTCGTGCTCGCGCAGAAGCCGGCCTATGCCAATCGCACCTCCTACGTGATTGCGCCCGATGGCAAGATCGTGATGGTATATACCGATCCCGACCCCACCGAGCACGTTCAGCGCACTCTTGCCGCAGTGAAGGCGCTCAAGGACAAATAGGCGACGCGGCGGCGCCGCTAGCGGCTGGCGACCTTGTCCGCCGGCTTCGCGGCTTTGTCCGAATCGAGCAGCGCGGCAACGACGCTCGAGTCGCGCTTGTAGACGTCCTGATAGTCGATGATCCGGCCATCGACCGTCGCTGCCGACGACATGTAGACGATGTAAACGGGAAGCGGTTCGGCAAAGCTCGCCTCGACCGTCTTGCCGCTGGCGAGCACCTTCTGCACCCGCTCCGCAGTCCACGGCTGCGTGGGCTCGGCGGCAAGCGGATCGCTCGGCTTGTCGCCCGGCTCTTCCAGCAGGATCGTCGCCAGCTTCAAGATATCCTGGGTGCGGATGCAGCCGTGGCTGAACGCCCGAACCTTGCTGTTGAACCGGCTCTTGGCATTGGTGTCGTGAAGATAGATCGCCTTTGAATTGGGCATCACGAACTTGGCCTGGCCAAGCGCGTTGCTCGGTCCGGGCGGCTGGCGCCAGCGAATGACCTTGCCGTTGTCGTCCTTCAGCGCGACGAACCCGTTCTTGCCGGCGACTTCGTGAGAAATGCTTGTCGGCACTTCCCACCAGGGGTTCAGGATCACGCCCGTCGCAACGGCGGACAATTGCGGAGTCGGAGTGGAAATCTTGCCCGCCACCGCGTGGTGCCGGGAAATCGTCTCGCCATTCTCGACAAGGGCGGCCGTGTAGGCCGGGACGTTGACGATGATGTAGCGCTCGCCGAGGTCCTGCGGGAGCCATCGCCAGCGGTCCATGTTGATCCGGATGCGGTTGATCTTGTCCTTCTCGGCCGCAGGCGTCACCTCAAGCGCGTGCTTGAGCGCCGCATATTGCGGGTGCTTGGGAAGAAGCCCCTCGAGCGTCTCGGCAACCTGGTGAGTCTGCAGCGCCCAGCGGAGCATCTGATCCTGCCGGCCGCCGTCGAGATCGGGGTCCTTGATCCACCAGTCGATCCGGTTCTTGCCGCGGACATGGCCGAGCGCCAGGTCGGAGGAGACCCTGTCGAACCGGTCGGTCGCCGCCTGGCTGAGCGCCATCGGATCGCCGGCGCTCAGCGCTGCCGCCAGTCCCTTGGGGTCGTAATCGGCGGGGTCCAGGCCTTCCTTGCCGATGCCGTCGATGAAAGTCAGCAGCGCCTGGACGTCGGGCACGGTCCAAAGCGGCGCCGGTAGCGGTGCCGGCTGCATGACAGGAGCGGCCGTCTGCGCCGCGGGGGCGGTCTGAGCGACCGGCGGCTGTTGCGCATTGGCCGCCAACGGCAGCGCCGAAGCGCCGCAGAAAAATGCGAATATCTTGAATCGATTGTCGATTTTCACTTTGGTCCAGCCCTTCGGCCGCTTCCCGGCCGCCTTCTTTAGCTCACCCATACAATACACGGACCGAAGCCGAACGCCAGCAAGGCGAAGCCGCTCGCGCCCCCTAAGGCGTGGATAACAACCAATCTTTAAGGCCTTGGCATTAGCCATTGCCGCGAAGTGGGGGAGTCGATGGCGAGCAAGTATCTCGACGGCTCGATGATACCGCGTGCGGTGACGCGTCGCTGCGACCAGCGAGGCGAGCCGCGCGGTGACGCGGGATCGGAGGCCGCCACCGTAGAGCTTCGGGGGCGGAAATACGTCGTGCCCGTCGTCAACCTTTCGCGCTCCGGGGCAATGCTGACGTTGTCCTTGATCCCGCACATCGGCGAGACGATAAGCATTCACCTCGTCGGGCGAAGTCCGGTCGTCGGCACCGTCTGCTGGGTGCGTGACGGCAAGATCGGAATCACCTTTGCGACCCCGATGGAGTGACGGCGCGTGGAGATGAGCTTTTCAATGATCAAGGCGCGCATTGCCGAGGCACCGGATTCTCCCGATCGCCGCCGCGCGGCGCGAGTGCCGGTCGAACTCGACGTAACCATGCGCGAGCTCGGCGAGTCGGGAGTGGAGGCGCGGGTCCTCAACATCTCCGAAACCGGCTTCATGGCCGAAAGCGAAGCGCATTTCGAAGTCGGATCGAGGGTCTGGCTGATCCTCCCCGACCGAGACCGCGCCAATGCCGTGGTCAAATGGATTGCCGGCGACCGCCTGGGCGCGGAGTTTGCCGAGCCGATTTCCATGGAAGGCCTGCCGCAGTCCTAGGCGGTTGATTCGGCGGCCGTTTCGCCCGTCGCAACACGCTTGCGAATTGTCCCGAATCGGGCCGCGGATGAAACCGAGCGCGCTTTCGCTCGTTCACCCGCCCCGAAAGGAAATTTTCATGCCTGTCAAACCAGGCCAGAACGACGGCACCTATCAGCACACCGCCCGCGGCTATCACGCGGTCTATCGGGAGCGCGAGGTCAACCATTGCCCCGGCTGCGGCCGGACCCAGTGGATCATCGGCCGCGTTTCCGCGGAATGCGCCTTTTGCGCGACCGCCTTGCCGCTCGCCGAGGCCAGCACCAGGTCGCACAACCGGCCGGTCATCATCTTCCACAAGAACGCCGAGCACCGCGCCTGGGCCGCGTAATCCCAGCCTAGCCGGCCGGCGTCGGCCGAACCGGCACCGGCGCGTTGCAAAGGTCCACCCCACCGGCAGGACGGATGAAGAAGTCGTCCTTCCGATTGGCGCGGGCGTGGATGTAATCGGCAAAGGCGGCGCTGTTGGTGTCCATATATTGGTACGACGGACGCTTTGCCGCCGGGATGTCGCTGGCTAGCTGCACGCTTGCGATCGGCACGTCCTGTTTCGGATCCTTGTAGAAACCAAGCGCTTCGGTTCCGCGCGGAAGCACGGTGAAAGCCTCGATCCCGCTGATCACCCGGCCGACCACGGCGATGTTCCGGTCAAGGTGCCTCGGCGCGTGGCCGATGACCGCGTAAAGCTCGCCGCCCGTGCCCGTGTCGGGCGACAAATCGCGGCCAACCCCGACATAGCCATAGCAATGGACGAGATTGGCGGTGCCCGTCTTGGGATCGTAGCCGATCGGCCAGCCCATCGCGAAGCCGCCCTCAGGCGCGTAGCTGTCCGGATAGCCGAGCGGATGAACCGCCGAGGCCTCAAGCGCGCGCTCATATTCCGCTGGCGGCTTGGCCACCACTCCGGCCGGGAGCGGATCGTCGCTTTCGTTCTTGCCCCACTGGACGACATAATTGTCCTGGACGCGGTAAATCGTCGCTCCGTCCCACCAATGCGCCTTGGCCAAGGCGCGAAGATTGGCGACGTGGACGGGGGCGAAGGCCGGAGCCAGCTGGATGAGCACCCGGCCGCCATTCTTGAGGTCCATCACCATGAGGTCGTCGGCGGGGATGGTCTGCCACGCCTTTTCCGGCGCCGACGCCACGATATCCGTCGGCGTGACGGGCTTTGGCGGCGCGGCGGCGATGAGGGCGATCAACGGAATGGCGAACAGGCTGCGCATCGGCTTTCCTTGTCTTTTGGCGGCGACACGATAGGCGCGGGCCGATGCATATTGCCAGCCTGATGCTGCTCGGTTCCGGCGAGCTTGGCCGCGAGTTCACGATCGCCGCAAAGCGCCTTGGCTGCCGGATCATCGCCTGCGACCGCTATGCGAACGCGCCGGCGATGCAGATGGCCGATGCCTGCGAAGTGTTTCCGATGCTGGACGGCAAGGCGCTTCGCTCGGCGGTTGAAAAGCACCGGCCCGACGCCATCGTTCCGGAAATCGAGGCGATCGACACCGCGACGCTGGCACAGCTGGAATCCGAAGGCTGGCGCGTGGTGCCGTCGGCAAAGGCGGTCGAGCTTACCATGAATCGCGACGGAATCCGCGATTTCGCGGCGCAGCAGCTCGGGCTTACCACCTCGCTCTACCGCTTCGCCGAAAGCCGCGAGGAGGCTGTCGCCGCAGCCGAGGCCGTGGGCCTGCCGTGCGTGATGAAGCCCGTCATGTCGAGCTCGGGAAAAGGCCAGAGCACCGCCGCAACTCCGCAAGAGGTTGAGCGGGCCTGGGACTATGCCGTCGCCAACATGCGCGGCGACCGGCCGCGGGTGATCGTCGAGGAGTTCGTCCGCTTCGACAGCGAGATCACCTTGCTCACCGTCTCCACCAGAGACGGCGTCTTCTATTGCCCGCCCATCGGTCACCGGCAGGAGCATGGCGACTATCGCGAAAGCTGGCAGCCCGCCGCTCTTCCCGCCGCCGCTTTGGCGTCCGCGCAGGAGCAATCGAAGCGAGTCGTCGAGGCGCTGGGCGGTCACGGCATCTTCGGGGTCGAATATTTCATTCGCGGCGAGGAAGCGATCTTCTCCGAGCTTTCGCCGCGGCCGCACGACACCGGCATGGTGACCCTGATCTCGCAATATCCCAACGAGTTCGAGCTTCACCTTCGCGCCGTCCTTGGGCTTCCGGTCCCCGCAATCGAGCTTGCCGGGCCGGCGGCTTCGGCGGTCATTCTTGCCGACCGCGAGAGCGACACGCTTCGCTACGACGGGATCGGCGACGCGCTCGCCCTCGGCTCGCCGGGCAAGCCGGTCGACCTTCGCATCTTCGCCAAGCCGAAAAGCCTCAAGAACCGCCGGATGGGCGTTGCGCTGGCGCTCGGCGCCTCCGTGGAGGAAGCGGTCGCAACCGCGAAGGCGGCGGCCTCGAAGGTCCGCATCGGCTATGAAAGCTAAGGCGCAGGAAGCCTTCGTGCGGCTGCTGCGTTGCAATTGGAAAGGAGGACCCATGCGAAC
>Ga0157371_10005813_pt1 | contig 10320 bp, 7 predicted proteins | sample C45metaG_FD_113462 | JGI IMG/M metagenome (GOLD analysis project Ga0157371, IMG submission 113462) | Corn rhizosphere microbial communities from Kellogg Biological Station, Michigan, USA - C4-5 metaG | ecosystem: Host-associated > Plants > Roots > Rhizosphere > Soil | place: USA: Michigan...
AATAAATATGCACGGAACTTAAATGAATATGCAGAATCCGGTAAACTGGACCCGGTGATTGGTCGTGATGAAGAGATCAGAAGGGTTATTCAGATTCTCTCCCGCCGTACCAAAAACAACCCGATCCTGATCGGTGAACCGGGTGTCGGTAAAACCGCCATCGCCGAAGGTATTGCCTTCCGGATCATTAAAGGCGACGTGCCCGAGAACCTGAAATCTAAAACAGTCTATTCTTTGGATATGGGTGCGCTGATTGCAGGCGCCAAATACAAAGGAGAATTTGAGGAAAGACTGAAGGCCGTGGTCAAAGAAGTTTCGCAGAGCGAAGGCGACATTATCCTGTTTATCGATGAGATCCACACCCTGGTTGGTGCCGGTGGTGGTGAAGGTGCCATGGATGCTGCAAACATCCTGAAACCTGCACTGGCTCGTGGAGAACTCCGTGCCATTGGTGCCACCACCTTGAACGAATACCAAAAATACTTCGAGAAAGATAAGGCGCTGGAAAGACGTTTCCAAAAGGTGAACGTCGATGAGCCTGATACGCAGGATGCGATCTCCATTCTACGTGGATTGAAAGAACGCTACGAAACCCATCATAAGGTACGGATCAAAGATGAAGCGATCATTGCCGCGGTAGAACTATCACAGCGCTATATCTCGGATCGTTTCCTTCCGGATAAGGCAATCGACTTAATGGATGAGGCCGCTTCCAAGCTTAGATTGGAGATGGACAGTGTTCCGGAAAACGTAGATGAGCTGGACCGCCGCATCATGCAACTGGAGATCGAGCGCGAGGCAATCAAGCGGGAGAATGACGAGAAGAAAGTGAAATCGCTTGGAGAGGAAATAGCCAACTTGTCGGCAGAACGCGATGAGCTGAAAGCGAAATGGCAAGCAGAAAAGGATCAGGTAGAACGGGTGAACAGCCTGCTCGAGCAGATCGAAAACTATAAACTGGAAGCTACGCAAGCGGAGCGTGCAGGCGATTACGGTCGCGTTGCGGAGATCCGTTACGGTAAGATCAAAGAAGCACAAGATGAGGTTGAAAAAGTGAAAGCCGAGCTGGAAAGCCAGCAAAGCGAACACCGCATGCTGAAAGAAGAAGTGACTTCTGACGATATCGCTGGTGTTGTGGCACGATGGACAGGTATTCCGGTCACTAAACTGATGTCCAGTGAACGCGAAAAACTCTTGCACCTGGAAGACCACTTACATGAGCGTGTTGCAGGTCAGGATGAAGCCATCGAGGCGATATCTGATGCAATCAGACGGTCACGAGCCGGACTACAGGATAAGCGTAAGCCGATCGGATCCTTTATCTTCCTGGGAACAACCGGTGTGGGTAAAACCGAGCTGGCGAAGGCACTGGCCGAATTCCTGTTCAACGACGAGAACGCGATGACTCGGATCGATATGAGTGAATACCAGGAACGTCATGCAGTTTCCAGATTGATTGGAGCGCCTCCGGGATATGTGGGATACGAAGAAGGTGGGCAACTGACTGAAGCCGTCCGCCGCAAGCCCTATTCTGTGGTGCTCTTAGACGAGATCGAGAAAGCGCACCCGGATGTATTCAATATCCTGTTGCAGGTACTGGACGATGGACGTTTGACCGATAACAAAGGCCGTGTGGTAAACTTCAAGAACACGATCATCATCATGACCTCCAACCTCGGCTCTCACTTGATCCAGGACAACTTCAAGGATCTAACAGACGACAACCGCGACCAGGTCATTGCAAAGACCAAAACGGAATTGTTCGAGCTGCTTAAACAGACCATCCGTCCGGAGTTCCTGAACCGCATCGATGAACTGATCATGTTCACACCATTGAACCGCAGCGAGCTGCGCAACATCGTCAGCCTGCAATTCAAACATGTTCAGGAGTCTTTGGCAGAAATGGGCATCTCCATAGAAGCTTCCGAAGAAGCGCTGGACTGGCTGGCAGAACTGGGCTACGATCCGCAGTTTGGTGCAAGACCGCTTAAAAGGGTAATTCAGAAACGGATCTTAAATGAGCTTTCTAAAGAGATCCTGGCGGGTAAGATCGATAAAGACAGCAAAATCAAGCTGGACATGTTCGATCATAAGTTCGTCTTCCTGAACCTGAAGCCTGAAATGGCCGGCTAATCTGGTTTCTATACAACTTAAATCCCCGCTTATGCACATAAGCGGGGATTTTTCTTTTCCAGGCAATCAGTATTTACTGCCAAAAACCTCTTTATAAAACTGACAAATGGATAAAGAAAGTCAAATTGTCTTACGCGGTGTCAGGTTCAAAAACCAACCAAACACCCGGCTATTGTCAGGCCAAAATAATATTGATTTCTACACAGGAATTTAGAAAGCTATCAATTAGCGAGTTACAAAAAACCGCATTACAGCGCTGAAAAGGGAATATTCCTTTGGCACGGGTGTTGACTATATGACAACATTGGTCAGTAATTAAACAAACAGAAATGGCCATATTGTTTATTAAAAATTAAAGAAAATGAAAAAACTATTATTATCGTTACTTGCAGTTTCAGCTTTAGCTTTTACAACACAAGCACAAACAGAAAAAGGAAAAATCATGTTGGGTGGTAACCTGGCATTTGATACTCAGAAAAGTGACGCAGCCAATGCAAAAGCAAACACCAGCTTTGAGATCGTACCAAGCGTAGGTTACTTTGTATCCGATAACGTTGCTGTAGGTACAGGCGTAGGTTACAGCTATGACAAAAACATCGGAACAAACCGTACTTCTGCATTTGTAGTTAGTCCGTTTGGCCGTTACTACACCAACATCTCTGATTCATTCAAATTCTTTGGTCAGTTATCTGTACCTATGCAATTCGGTAACTCTAAAGCAGTTGATGCTGAAGGTAATGTTGGAAACAAAATCGGTAGCACAACACAAATCGGTGTTGCTGTAGCTCCAGGATTTGCATTCTTCCCATCTAAAAAGATCGGTATTGAGTTTGCCCTTAACGGTTTAAGCTACACCAACTACAAAGTTAAAAATGCAGATGGCGACAAAATCGAAGGCAGAGGTTACGATAACGTAAGCTTCGGAACTAACTTCTTCGCTCCTAAATTAGGCGTTCAGTTCTACTTCTAAGCATTAAGAATACCAAACGGAGAAAGGCCGCTGTACCCTGTACAGCGGCCTTTCTTTGTCTAAAAGAAACCGTAGCCCGCAAAACTGCGTTATTGGCTTATGGGCAGGAACACCTACCTTTGTTATTAATTAAATAAAATTCCCAGCAAGAATCCCCTACATGAACCTACTACTTGTTGAAGATGACCCGAGTATTGTTTCTGTCATTTCCCGAGGCTTAAGCGAAGAAGGCTTCAGCGTCAGTGTGGCGCCCGACGGTTTGATCGGCAAGCAAATGGCCTTGCAGGGATCATTCGAGCTGATCATCCTGGACATCATGCTGCCCGGACTTAACGGCCTGGAGCTATGCAAACTCATCAAAGCGGAACAGCCCAATACACCCGTGATCATGCTGACCGCCCTGGGCACCACCGAAAATGTAGTCAATGGCCTCGACAACGGCGCTGATGATTACCTGGTTAAGCCCTTCAAATTTGCTGAACTGTTTGCCCGGATCCGCATGCTGCTACGTCGCTACAAGGGGGCAGTAAGCCAGGACCAAATCATCAACATAGCCGATCTGCAAATCAATCTAACTGCAAAGACGGTTAAGCGCGGCGGCACGGATATCACCCTTACCGCTACCGAATATCGCCTGCTGGAGTACCTGGCACAGAACCGTTCCAAGATCCTGTCCAGAATTGATATCCTGGAGAACGTCTGGGATATCGACTTCAATCTGGGCACCAATGTGGTGGATGTTTACGTGAACTACCTAAGAAAGAAAATAGATAAGCAGGCCGACCAAAAGCTAATTCATACAGTCGTTGGCCTCGGCTATGTCTTAAAAGAAAAATAAATGGAGATTGCCAAAAAGATAACCATACTCTTCGCCGTCCTATCTGCCGTGATCATCGGCCTGCTCAGCGGATTTGTCTGGTACTTTTCTAATGAGTTTGCCTTCGAGGACTTCTACAAGAGACTTGAAACCCGGGTCAACATCACTGCACAGACGCAACTGTTTGAGAATGCCAATAACGAAGCCTATGCCGAGTTGCGCGACCAGTACCTGGAGCGGCTTCCCTCCGAGCGCTCCTTTATCCTGCAAGCGGATCAGATCAGTGGGTCCTCCAACAAGCTTAAACTTCCAGAGAGTTTTTACCGCAAGATCAAAACGGGCAAAACAGCCCGCTACCGCCAACAAAATCAATTCTATGCCGGCAGGTACTTCAAGAATAAAGATCACGCCTATGCGGTGATCGTCACGGCTAAAGACCCCTTTGGTTTCCGCGAACTCAAAGACTTGCAGAAGATCCTGATCATCGGCTTTTTCCTGTCGGTGATCCTCTCCTTTGTCGTTGGCTGGCGGTTCTCCAACTACATGCTCAGCCCCTTACGGAACATCATTAAAAGCGTTAAAAAGATTAAAGCGGAAAACCTGCACATCCGTTTGGATGTAAAACAAGGGAGCGACGAGATGTCGCAGTTGGCCGAAACCTTCAACAATATGCTAAACCGATTGGAGACGGCGTTTGAAACCCAGAACAACTTCATCAGCAATGCCTCCCATGAACTTCGTACACCGCTAACCATCATCAGCGGTGAAGTAGAACTGGCCATGAAAAGCGGTCAGGATACCGAAAAACAACAGCAAACGCTAAACAAGATCAAAGAAGAAACCGAAAGGCTGGAGCACATCATCACCAGTCTGCTTGGCCTGGCCCAATCGGGCTTTAATGGCAAGAATCAACCCTATGAGGAAGTACGAATGGATGAGCTCCTTTGGGATATCCGCGCTACTGTAAACCAGGTGTACCCCAATTGCAGGATTGAGATCGACTTCAGTAAACTGCCCGAAGATGAGGAACTGCTGACCTTAAAGGTCAACAAGAACCTGATCCGCCTGGCAATCAGCAATGTGGTCAGCAATGCCTGCAAGTACTCCGATCAACGAACGGTGGTCATTCGCATTGAACATACCGGTAAAATGTTATCTATTGCTGTCGTGGACCAGGGCATCGGTATCCCGGAGAATGATGTCCAGCATATCTTTGAGCCCTTTTACCGGGCTTCAAACACCAACGACTATAAAGGCTATGGCGTCGGCCTTCCGCTTACGCTCAACATCGTCCGCATGCACCGGGGCAGTATCGCCATCAAATCCAAAGAAGGCTCCGGCACGGAAATTAAAATTCTTTTACCTGCATTCTAATGTGGTTCTAATCTGACTCTTATCTCGCTGTAATACGCCCACCGTAAACTTGTATCATCATAAACAACCTAAACTGATACAAGTATGAAAACCGTCCTAATTCCAACCGACTTCAATCTAGAGAGCACCAAGGTGCTGGATGCTCTGCTTCGCGACAAACCCGACGAACGCATCAACGCTGTCTTTTTGCATGCATTTAAGTTGTCCGACTCCATCTCAGACATGCTGCTGCTGAGCCGCCGCAGTCGGGACTACCAGATCGTAAGCGACGAGTTCTATGAGAAACTCGAAGCATACCGCCAACGTCATAAACCCAGGCTCGCTTCCATAGGCATCGAATATTTTTATGGCAGCACCACGGCCGCATTCAAGAACTTTATGGAGGCTTTGTCGGCCGACTGTATCGCCTTCCCTTTAAACTACAAGTTCAGGCCCATCAACAAATACAGCCTTGACCTCAAAGGGCTGACTGAACGTGTCTCCTGTGAAATTTTCATTGCAGACACCTCGAACATCTTCGAGACTGAACAATTGATGGATACCCGGATTCCGGAAGGCCATCTCGCACAAACCTATGTTTAACCTTAAACTTACCTACAACCATGCTACTAAGAAATAATGTACCCCTCAGCTATACCTTCGGTAAAATCAAGAAGGAAATTCTTTTTGTCATCCTCTACTCGATCGGCATTGTCATCTTGTACCAGAACTTTCATTTCACCAGGATCTCCATTCCTGTTGCGGTCCCTGCGCTTCTGGGTACGGTGATCTCCCTGCTCCTCGCCTTCCGTTCCAACCAGGCCTATGACAGGTGGTGGGAAGCCCGGATCATCTGGGGTGGGATAACCAACGATTCCCGGACGTTCTCCCGGCAGATCCTCTCCTTTGTAGAGAATCCTTATCACCTGGAAGAAGTGGAGCAGCTGAAACAAAGGATGATTAAACGGCAGATTGCCTGGTGTTTTGCTTTAAGCCAGGGCTTACGCGGCTTTAGCCCTTATAACGGACTGGAACGCTTTGTGGATAGCCAGGAACTGCAATACATCAAAAAGCAAAAGAACGTAACCATGGCCCTTCTGGAATTTCATGGTAAAGATATCCGGAAAGCACTAATGGAAGGCTGGATCAATAAATACCAACAGATTGAGCTGGATAAGACCATTACCATGCTATGTAACCACATGGGTGGATGTGAGCGAATCAAGAACACCATATTTCCGGTCACCTATAGTAAATACATCAACATGTCCATCCACCTGTTCATTGTATTGCTGCCCTTCGGGCTGATCGAGATCTTTGGATACATGGAAATCCCACTCGTTGTTGCCATTGCCACCTTCTTCCTACTCGTTGAAAAAATGGCTGTGCACTTGCAGGATCCGTTTGAGAACAAGCCCACAGATACGCCAACTACAACCATCTGCCGGAACATCGAACGGGATCTATGCCAGGCCATGAACGACTACGAGCTGTTTGAAGACAGGCCACAAACAGAACTCGCGCCAGTTGGCTCCTATTATATCCTTTAATTCGCATTCCAAAATTTCAACCATTACGTTGCAAAATGCCCGGTGCAAGTTTATTGCAAACCAAAAGAGTTGCTATCCTCAGCACCATGCAAAGCGCATCCATCGAATCAAATAAATTTCCCCATACCAAAAGAAGCTGACCAATGGTCAGCTTCTTTTGGTAAACAGAGTATACTAAAATTATAGAAGTTCAAATGGATTGGATCCTATTAATTCTTCCCATTCATTTCCTTTTCCCGGTCCATCTCCGTCATATCCACCTGCTCGGAACTCGTATAGTCGCCAATCAGATATTTATTAAAATGATCGGCTAGCTTCCAGAATGCATACTCGGTAAAATCACCGAAACCATGACGCTGACCCGGCATAATCACATACTCAAAGCGTTTACCGGCTTTCATCAGCTGGTTGGCCAGTCTGATCGAGTTTGCGGGATTTACATTGTTATCCACATCGCCGTGCATTACCATCAGATGTCCTTTCAGGTTCTTCGCCAGATCGGGATTCTTATCTATGCTGTACGTAAATGTCGTGTCGCCTTTTGCGGTTACGATCTCTTTCACCCCGTGGTGCTTTTCGCTCCACCAACGGTTATAAATGCTGTTGTCGTGGTTACCGGCTTTAGAAACCGCCACCTTAAAGAAATCCGGGTAAACAAGCATGGCGGCAGTCGACATAAACCCGCCACCGGAGTGGCCGGTAATACCCACCTTACTTCTGTCAATAAACGAATACCTGTCCGCAAGTTGCTCTACGGCCGCTTTCTTATCGGCCAAGCCATAGTCGCGCAAATTTCCGTATCCAAAAGTATGGTACCATTTTGAACGTGCCGGATTTCCACCGCGATTACCCACAGAGATCACGATATACCCGAATTGAGCCAGGCGGTCGGTATTATCCAGGCTTTTGGAGAAAGCTTTGTTTACAGCTTCCGTTTGTGGTCCCGGATATACATACTCAATAATCGGGTATCTACGGTTCGGATCAAAGTCGTACGGTTTGTACATAACCCCATAGAGATCGGTGATGCCATCATCCGCTTTCACCTTAAAAGGCTCCGGGAATTTGTAACCAGCAGCCATCAGCAAGGATAAGTCCGCAGTTTCCAGCTCCATCAAGGTTAATCCGTTGTTGTCTTTCAAGACAGCTTTAGGAACCGTATTCACCCTTGAGAAGTTATCTACAAAATACCTGGCTTCATCATTCATATTAACAGCATGGTCAAAGTCGCCCGCATTCAGGAGCTTCAATCCCGAACCATCAAAATTGATCTTGTACAAATGGAGGTAGTACGGATCTTCCTTGGCTTCCCGGCCATTGGCTGTAAAGTATAATACACGTTTCTTTTGATCGATATTCACGATACTTTCACAGTGAAAAGCACCTTTGGTGATCTGGTTTTTTAGCTTACCATTGGCATCAAACAAGTAGAAATGACCCCATCCATCACGCTCCGACCAGTGGATGATCTCTTGTCCGTCGTTCACCAATCCGGGTCTGTTTAACTCCACATAGGTATTAAAACGCTCGTCGATCAACGGTTTCACCTGTTCGGTGCGGATGTCAATGGAACAGATATCTACCCGTTTTAAGTCCCTGCTGGTCCGTGCAAAATAGATCTTATCGTTGTTACCCAACCAAACCGAAGGTCTGAATTCATTATCCCGGTCTTTATTCAGGGATGGTGCCTGCCATAAGGAGATCGTTTGATCTTTAAACGCCGAAACATTCAGCTTTTTATAAGTCTTCGCATCAAAGTTAAAAAGCAACAGCTCTTCAACAGGTGCCTCTTTCTCGCCCGGCATCTGGTATTTATAGGTTTCCAGTGTTGGTCTGGCGGATGCGGTGCTGTTGATCACCCAGAAGTCTTTCACCTGTCTGGAGTCTTCGCGGTTCAGAACGAAATACTTGGAGTTCGGCGACCAAAGCACATAAGCATTGCGGCGCTTCTTGTCTTTTTTCAGCACTTCCTCGTTGTTTTCTCCATCGCCATCCTCGCCATAGGCATAAAATTTAACGCCATCTTTAGTCAGCTGATGCTCCACGATCGTGCTGTCTTCTTCATTCTTAACCGCTTTCTGGTAGTTGGCCTTATCCATCCAGTACAGGTTATAGTTCCGGGTGAAAATGATGGCCGATGAATCCGGCGCTACGGAGCCCCAGCTTGGTTTCGCTTTGGGTTTGCTGTAGTTCGCTACTTCGGTCAGTTTCGCTGTCGCGATATCATAATTGAAAAAGAAGATCTTCTTTTGAAGGGAATCGGCCGCTTTCTTGTCTTTACGGTCTTTTTTCAGCTCATCAATGGTACTTTTAACCTCAAAGCTGATGCTTTTTTCATCCTTTGAGAACTTCATGTTCTCAATCGGCAAATGCTGCGCATCAAAGGGATCGCGCACGATGCGCGTAATGTCTGCCGCCAGATCCGCCGTATTGAAGATCTTCTTCTTGGATTTGTTGGAAGGATCCACCATCAGCCATACTTTGCCGGACGGTGTCTCAAACATATACCAGAAACGGTTGCTGAGTTTAAGCCAATGCGCATCAACTGCGGTGGAGAAAACCATCTTCTTGAGCTTTGCCGGTGAAAACCGGGAAGCCAGCTGGTAGTTCGCTTTTGGTGCCTCCAGGTTGTCTGGCGTGTAGTTGGGCGTTCTGTTTTGCCCATGGGCGGATAGTAAAGCGCCGCCAATAAATAATAATGAAAAGTACAGTTTCTTCATTGAATAGATTAATTGAAAAGCCTAAAGTATTGAAATATGGATTGCGATCAGGAAATCCATTGTAATAATTAAGATAGTATCCCAGAATACCTGGGTATGTTCAAATTATTATGCAGGAATGTGAATAACTGAACAACTTTCCTGCAAATAGTCGGGCACAATTTATAATTTTGTTGCAGAAGCAGTTATATCTCTGCCGAAGCATACAAACACACCAATGAATAAGCATATCCTATCTCTATTTGCAGCTGCAAGCCTGTTTGCTGCCTGCCAGTCTGCACCACAAACTCCACTGATTGCAGGAACTACATCAAGCGCCAGCGATGCTACTGCAGATACCAGCACTTCAAAAAACGTCGATATCGAGAAGATTAAAGTTGCACCAGCCGCAACCATCCTCTCCAGAAAGCAAGTACCGGTCTTGTGTTATCACCAGATTCGCGACTGGAAGCCTACGGATTCCAAATCTTCCAAAGACTACATCATTCCAACAGAAACATTTAAGCAGCATATTAAGATGCTTGCAGATAGTGGCTACCATACCATTTTGCCGGATGAATACTATGCATACCTGAATACAGGCGCCAAGCTTCCGGAAAAACCGATCATGCTCACGTTCGACGATACTGAAGAAAATCAGTATGCCATTGCTGCTCCAACATTAAAGAAATATGGCTTTAAAGGCGTGTATTTCATCATGACCGTTTCTTTGGGCCGCCCAAAGTACATGACCAAAGCACAAGTTAAAGAGCTGTCTGACGCGGGCAACGTGATTGG
>Ga0157371_10005815_pt1 | contig 10320 bp, 10 predicted proteins | sample C45metaG_FD_113462 | JGI IMG/M metagenome (GOLD analysis project Ga0157371, IMG submission 113462) | Corn rhizosphere microbial communities from Kellogg Biological Station, Michigan, USA - C4-5 metaG | ecosystem: Host-associated > Plants > Roots > Rhizosphere > Soil | place: USA: Michigan...
CAATGCCCTGCCATTTTTGAACAACAACATCAGTTGCGCTGTCTATGGCTACCGATTCATCGATCTTCTCCAATTTCGGTGTCACATTGAAACTGTGTTTCTTCTTGTTTATCCGGAGGTTTATTAGATATGCCGACTTTGCATTCGACAAGGCCTTTGTGATATAGACCTTTCCGACCTTCTCAAAATGCTGGTCATGTTCGTGTCCACCGATTATGGCCGCAAGTCCGGGAAGTTCTTTTGCCAGCGCTTCATCTTCCATCATGGATTCATGGGTGAATGCCACCACTGCATCGACAGAATCTTTCAGTTGATTATACATTTCCTTTGCTGCATCCAACCCAAGAGTATAGCTGACATAATCTGCTTTATTGAAGGGAAGTACCAGTCCGAATAGACCGATTTTGGCTGTTGTCCCATCTGCGTCCTTCACATTGAGAATATAGCTCTTTGGAACCGTTGTATTGCGATACTTGAAGGGAACAATACCTGTACTGGTCTTATGAAAGGCATTCGATGATATCCATTGAAAGTTGGATTCATTGATCCTGTCCTGCAATTCGCCTTCTTTGATATCGAATTCATGATTGCCAAAGATGGCAAAGTCCATTCCGGCAGCATTCATGGCTTCGATCATTTGCTTCCCCCGGATCGCTTTCCCTTCATATTGAAGGCTGTTGTAAACAGAAGGGCTTAGGAAATCACCAGCAATAACAAGAAAGGTATTCGGGTTCTTTTGAAGATATGCCTTTTTCAAAGTAGCTACCCTTGCCATCCCGCCTTCCTTTCCTCCCGATAGGGGTGCGATCTCGTAAACATCATTGATCTGGAGCAAATTCACACTGATCTTACCGTCATCTCTGGAACCAGACTTTCGCATCGAACTGCAGGAACTGATTACAAGGGCAAAGAGGGCAAGGGGGACGAAATATTTCATGGTACAAGGTCGTTTCGCGCAAGTTAAACCACAAAGCGTTGTATGCGGGAAGCATTTTATTGATGAGATTCTATGAGTTCTTGGAATTTGTCTTTACCTTTTAGTACCAAAACTATCGTCGTATGTATGTCTTCTCCTACATCAACTGGCTGCATGTACTGGTGGCAGCTCTTGCCTATTTTGCGTTAGGCGCTATCTGGTATTCTTTTCTTTTCCAAAAGCAATGGGTGCGGTATCACAATATCGACATGAGTGATCCGAATGGAAGAAAAGGAGCCGGGCTTATCATGTTCATCTCCTTCATCTGGTTTTTCCTGGTATGCATCGGGCTGGAACTGCTTATTTACAGGGCATCCATCACAGGAGGAGCCATTGCAGGCGTGAAATTAGGACTGACTACCGGGTTCTTCTTTTCTGCTGCTGCGATTAGCATTACTTATCTCTACCTGAAACGGCCACTGGGGCTTCACCTGATCGATGGTCTCTATCATATTGTGGGACAGGTAATAGCGGCTGTCATTCTTTGCGTTTGGCAGTAGCACCATTACTCCGGAACCACAGCAAGCATTGGATAGTATTCATAGCTGTTGATTTTATTGGCAGGATCTCCGGCTACAAACTCTTTTACCTCCTGCTCTTCATCAACTGAAACGATACCAAGTCCATATACAGCCTTAGGATCAAGAACAGGTCCAAACACTATGACTTTGCCCCTGTTCATCTGGTCGCGCCAATAACTTGCATGTTCCTGCATAACGGCTTTTTCTTCATCCGTCATGGTTTGTGCGAAGTCGGGACGCGAGGGAACTAGCTTCAGTGCAAAGAATTTCTTTTCCATAAATTACTGTTAGTTGTTGAAGTTAATAGTTATTGTTGCTCTCGCAAATTTGAACAGCTGGTCGTCACAACAAGAAAGCCCCGGCATTACCAGGGCTTTCAGAATTCGGGTTATCGGTACCAAACTTATTCCACTTTCGTGACCTTCACTACGTTGGTAGGTAAGTGCAAGTGGACTGGCGTACTTCCCGTATTGATAACAATATCACCAGGTTTCAGGAATCCTCTTTCCTTCAATATATCGATCTGGTCAAAGATGATATCATCCAGGCTATCTTCTTCCGAGTAATAAAAGGCGCGAACGCCCCAGCTCAGACTCAATTGGTTCACCAATGAGCGCTCTTTAGTAAAAATGAAAAGAGGAGCTTTCGGACGATAACTGCTCAACATGAAAGCGGTGTAACCACTTTGTGTCATACCTACAAGGGCATCAGAATTAACATCGCCCGCCAACTTACAGGCATTGTAGCAAATAGCGTCACTTAAAAAAGAAGGGGAGTGGGGTTGGGGTGTCAGGCTGTCCTCCCGGTTATATTGATACTCCGTTCGCTCTACTTCCATGATGATCTTGCGCATGGTTTCTACCACAAGCTTGGGATGTTGACCAGTTGCGGTTTCACCACTCAGCATCACTGCATCGGCGCCTTCCAACACAGCATTTGCCACGTCAGTGATCTCACTGCGGTTTGGTTTACTGCGGTCGATCATGCTTTCCATCATCTGGGTAGCAACAATCACCGGTTTTGCCCTGTGAATACATTTACTGATGATATTGTGTTGGATCATAGGGATACGTTCAACCGGCAGTTCCACTCCCAAATCGCCACGTGCGATCATCACGGCATCGCTTTCGACAATGATATCGCGAAGGTTGTTTACTGCCTCGGGCTTTTCAATCTTGGCAATGATCTTGGTCCTGCTCTTTCTTTCATTGAGCTTGTAACGCAGTAAGGTGATGTCCCTGACACTTCTTACAAAAGAAAGCGCTACCCAGTCCAGTTCCTGTTCAATGATAAAATCAAGGTCGACAAGGTCTTTCTCGGTCAGAGCGGGCAGGGAAATCTTTGTATCAGGAAGGTTCACGCCTTTCTTTGAAGAAAGAAATCCACCCATCGTCACTTCTACTTGTACATCATTATTCTTTAGTATCTTCTTAACCGCCACTTCGAGCTTTCCGTCGTCAATCAATATCTTATTTCCAATCTTTACGTCTTTATGGAGGTCAGGATAGGAGACATAGATCCTTTCCTTATTTCCTACCAGCTTTTCGTTGGTGAACGTGAGTACGTCCCCGGGCTCTATATCAATTCCGCCGTTTTCCATTTCACCAACACGCAGTTTCGAACCTTGCAAGTCTCAAAGGATGGCGACGTTATAAGGTTCCCTGTTGTTGATTTCCCTTATATAGCCGATTATCTTCTTTTTGTCGTCATGGCCGCCATGTGAGAAGTTGAGGCGGAAAACATTTACTCCGCACTTAACCAGTTCCAACAACTTTTCGTAAGTATCGCGGGCAGGTCCCACTGTCGCTACGATCTTAGTGCTGTGGTAGGTGTGTTCGATACCAGCCGCCTTGTCCATGTTGCTGTGATAATACTTTTCTAATTTATCTACGTAGTTACTCATAATGTGTGTGTAATTCCTGCGCCAGGCTAGAAAACAGGTTTGAAGTTATGTTGTTTAGAAATTGCGTTCATACGGTTCCATGAGCCGTGCTCAATAGAAAACAAATACAAGGGTGCTACGCAACAGAAGCGAATAGCAGCTCTTCTGATGGCTGCACATTTTTTATTAAGGGCTCTAAATTAGAGCAATGTTCCTTAACTAGTTTCAAATATTAGCTCGCCAATATCTTTACAATCTTCATCCACTCATCACTAACAGTGCCCTTTCTCTTTCCGACGTTTTCAAGCGGCACGTAGTTCATCTTGTTATTTTGTATCCCTACGAACACATTGAACCTGCCCTGCAGTAAGCTCTCCACTGCATGGTAGCCCATTCGGCTGGCTATAAGGCGGTCGAGGCAACTTGGCGCTCCACCGCGCTGAATATGACCGAGGATACAAACCCGGGTTTCCATATCAGGCATTTTGGCTCTCACCAGCTTAGCGACTTCTTCGGCACCTCCAAACTCATCGCCCTCTGCAACAACAATCAGGTTCACTAGTTTCTTTCTTCTTTGCTTTTCATCAAGCGACTGAAGAAGCCTTTTCACGTCCGTCTTGCGTTCGGGTATTAATATGTCCTCGGCACCAGTAGCAATTCCGCTATGCAGAGCGATATAGCCAGCGTCCCTTCCCATCACCTCGATAACGAATAATCGATCATGCGCATCTGCCGTATCACGTATTTTGTCAATGGCTTCAACGGCTGTATTTACAGCTGTGTCAAAGCCAATCGTGAAGTCAGTACCCATAATATCCTTATCAATGGTTCCTGCCAGTCCAATGCAGGGAATGTCAAATTCCTTACTGAAGGCTACCGCTCCCCGGAAGGAACCGTCACCGCCAATAATGACAAGGCCGTTAATTCCGTGCTTCTTCAGATTGTTATAAGCTATTTTCCGCCCTTCGGGCTTCAAGAACTCTTTGCTGCGGGCCGTCTTTAAAATGGTACCGCCTCGCTGTATGATATTAGATACGGAGCGAGCCTCCATTTTTACTATATCGTCTTCGATCAGTCCCTGGTAGCCGCGCATGACGCCATAGACTTCCAGGCCGTAATAAATTCCGGTACGAACCACCGCCCTAATGGCAGCATTCATTCCGGGTGAATCACCCCCTGATGTTAATACTCCTATTCTGGTAACTTTCTTTTCCATCCGATTTGAATTTCACGCTCAAAACCTTCCATTGATTTTAAACGAAGGTGCGAAAATAAGACATTGTTCATTGATGTGTAAGTGATACACGTCAACATTAAACATGATAAATGTATCTATACTTGATTTATACACATTTAGCTCCGTTTCCTGTTGTTTTCTTCCCACTCTTTCTTGTTTATACATTAAAAAAGCCCCACTTAAAGCGGGGCTTCTGATTTATCTGCCAATTAAGCAATTGTTATACTTTCATCCAGATACACATCCTGTATCGACTGGAGCATCTTCACGCCATCCTCAAACGGGCGCTGGAAGGCCTTACGACCAAGGATCAAGCCCATTCCGCCGGCGCGCTTGTTGATTACCGCAGTGCTCACAGCTTCCACCAGGTCGCTTTCTCCTTTGCTCTCACCACCGCTGTTGATCAAGCCAACGCGACCATTATAGCAATTCAACACCTGGTACCTTGTCAGGTCGATGGGGTGGTCGGAAGTCAGTTTCTCATAGACTAACTTATGTGTTTTACCATGTTTGGTGGCATTGTAACCACCGTTATTGGTAGGCAATTTCTGCTTGATGATGTCTGCCTGCAGGGTCACACCAAGATGGTTGGCCTGGCCGGTAAGGTCAGCGGCAGTGTGATAGTCCACACCGTCAACTTTGAACGAACTGTTGCGGAGGTAGCACCAGAGAATTGTAGTCATACCCAGTTCGTGAGCGTATTCGAATGCCTCGGCAACTTCTTTTAACTGTCTTGCACTCTCTGCACTTCCCCAATAGATTGTCGCACCAACGGCAACGGCTCCCATGTTCCAGGCACTCTTAATTGTACCGAACATAGTCTGGTCGTAGCGGTTGGGCATGCTTAAGAATTCATTGTGATTGATCTTAACAACAAACGGAATTTTGTGCGCATACTTGCGGCTCATGATGCCGAGCACACCGTAGGTAGAAGCCACGCCATTGCATCCGCCTTCAATGGCCAGCTTGATTATATTTTCAGGATCGAAATAAATTGGGTTAGGAGCAAAAGAGGCTCCTGCACTGTGTTCGATGCCCTGGTCAACCGGGAAGATGCTGCAATAGCCTGTGCCTGCAAGGCGTCCATGATTCATAAGACTTTGGTAGGAGCGCAGAACCTGGTTGTTGCGATTACTGTTGATCCAAACGTCATCAACGTGAGTGGGAGAGGGTAGATGAAGACTTGACTTATCGACTGTTTTACAGGAGTGGTTTAAAAGGTAGTCAGCCTTGTCACCAAGAAGTTGGTAGATCTTCGACATAACAAATAATTTTCAATCGTTAATTAAGAAAGGCAAATATACCTTTCCATCCAAGGAATCAAAATGATTTAGAACAAACAGGTCAAACCAATTGAAGTGGGATATGGGTTCTGAACCAGGGGCTGTTCCGAGCAATATTTAACTTCAAACAAAGGAAAGGCAAAATGAAAAATGTAAAATGTAAAAGGGGAAATGCGTTCTCTTCTAATTGGATTCATTCGAGGGCAAAAAGAAACCCACTGTAGAAACAGCGGGTGCTAACGATTGCTTGCTATATGAATAGAGATTCTTAAGTCTGTCTTTGAAATGTTTGATTCTACTTAGTTTCGAATCATTCATCTGTGAACAAAAGTAACTGCACCTCGTTTCCTTTTTTGGCTAAAATTGATAATATTTTACAATGCTGAAATGGTGATGAGTCTCATATAATCCTTGCTGGTACTGGATTTTAGCCCATTTTGCCTACGATGCCCAACTATTTATTCAATTGACCAGATGGCCATTTTTTTACAGTATTTGCAAAAAAAGTATCAATAATACTTCCCTGTTCACGAAACCAAAACGAAGCTGGACTCGGCTGTAGAGGGCGGATTCGTTTCGAAATTGAAATTTATGCGTCTTAGGGTCATGGTTTTTCCCGCCGCTTTTTGCAGCCAAGCGGGAGGGTTGCAGATTGCGTTTACTACGCTAGTGCATCGGGTTAGCCTAGGGTGTATTTTGCACTGTTAGGAAAAGGGAACCATCCAAGACGTATGAAACATACAAGGAATGCAAGGCGTGCGTTCGATAAAAGAGACTCAAGCAATCAAAGAATACGAAATCAGGGATACCTGGAATAAGAGGTTTGCAGGGTATACGAATTTTTAAAAGTCGTTTTGTCGATTGGACAAAGGGTGATAGAGCTGAGAAGTTGGCACTAGCTACCATAACTTTACCACTTAAGGCCAGGAGAGTTTTTTTGGAAAGGTTTTGAATAAACCTTCGTGTAATAAATCAAGCCAACGTATACCTGGACTATTTCAATTAATCGAATCATTATGAATCAGACAAGGAATTTACCACTGAGGAAACGTATCGCACTTGTAGCACACGATCATAAAAAAGCCGACCTTATCGAATGGATTATCTACAACAGGGCAGTCCTCACCAGGCACGACCTTGTTGCCACGGGTACCACCGGCCGCCTCATACAGGAGGAACTCGATTACCCGGTGAAGCGACTCTTAAGCGGACCTCTTGGAGGTGATCAACAAATTGGAGCGCTTATCGCCGAAGGCAACCTCGATATCATCATCTTCTTCTGGGATCCTATGGAGCAACAACCTCACGACAGTGACGTGAAAGCATTACTTCGCCTCGCCGTGACCTGGAACATCATCATAGCGTGCAACCGGACCACTGCTGACTTTGTATTGACTTCTATTTTAATGAACGATGACTATCCTCTTGTGATTCCGGATTATTCTGGTTATCTTAATAGGAAAATAACGTCTGCGTAGCTCCGAACGCTCACGTTGCTCCCAACGATAGAATTTTTCTTGCAACCGTAACGCCCCCGTAATCAGTATGTGAAACTGACGAAAATCATTTTCGTAGTCATCTTTTATTCTGTGCAGAGCCAGTACTTTAGTTTCTTACACTCAAACAAAACTTCTATGCGCAAAATTGGAATCCTCACTGGTGGCGGCGATTGCCCCGGGCTTAATGCAGTAATCAGGGGCGTTGTTCAAAAATGTCTCATAAATGATGTCGAAGTCATTGGACTGAAGCAGGGTTGGAAAGGGGCATTGACTGGCGACTGTGTGCCCTTGTCTTTAAATGATGTTGAAGACATTTTGACCCTCGGTGGTACTATTCTTCAATCCTCACGTACCAATATTTTGAAAGTAGAAAACGGTCCCGAAAAGGTAAGGGAGGTAATGAATCGCCTGGAACTCGAAGGCATCGTAGCCGTCGGGGGTGATGATACCCTTGGCGTCGCTAACAAACTTCAAAAAATGGGTATGAACATGATTGGTGTTCCGAAGACCATCGATAATGACCTTTCGTGTACCGATTACACCTTCGGTTTCGATACGGCTACTAATACCGCTGCGGAAGCTATCGACCGTTTGCACACGACGGCTAAATCCCACAACAGGTGCTTCGTGGTGGAAGTGATGGGAAGAAACACAGGTTGGATAGCCATCCAGGCCGGAATGGCTGCCTCTGCACACATCATCCTCATTCCTGAATTCCCCAAATCGATTGATGAAGTAGTGGCGATGATCGAAGAGCGCCGCAGGATGAATAAGAACTATTGCATCATCTGCGTGGCAGAAGGCTTCGAACTGACGGGTATGGATTCCGGTGAAATAGAAAGAGACGATTTTGGCAACGTCCGCCTTGATAAGAAGGAAATAGGACCCCGCCTCGCCAAACTGATCGAAGAAAGAACCGGTATGAACACGAGAGCTACCGTTCTTGGCCACATTATCAGGGGTGGTTCACCGACGGCTTTTGACAGGCTGTTGGGAACGAAGTTGGGAGTGAAAGCAGGTGAACTGGTAGTGGAGCACAAATACGGTTACATGGTGGCCCTCCAGGGAACAACGATTGTACCGGTGCCGCTAGAGCAGGCCTTGTCTCAACAAAAACGTGTTGACGAAGAATACTATAACACAGCTATGCTGTTTGGTAAATGGGGCAGTCATGCTGTTGAGCCTGTAGAGCCGCACGTATCTACCATATTCTAATCGCGTCCCTCCAACAACAATTATAAGAGATCATTCTTTTAATATCCTTTGGTCCCGCTAACTACGGGATCGAGGGATATTTTAGTATTTGGTCAGTTCCGGTTGCACTTCGTCGATCCAGCCCAGAATACCGCCTTTCAGATTATAGAGGTTAGTGAAGCCGAACTTCTCTTCGAGTTCATGAATGGCTTTGGTGCTACGTCCACCCATCTTGCAATGCACAATCACCTTCTTATTGCGATCGATCTTATCAGCGTTCGCGGACACTGTAGCTAATGGAATTAGTTCACCACTAATGTTTGCGATCTCGTATTCATGCGGCTCCCTTACGTCAATAATCTGTATGTCTTCGCCACGAACCTGTAAATCGTAAAGCTCCCTGGCAGTGATTTCTTTAATAGGCTTTTCTACTGCCTTCACTCCGCAGAACTGCTCATAGTCGATTAGTTCCGTGATCGTTGGATTTACACCATTTACGGGGTTGGAAGGATTGCGCCTGATCTTGAAGGTTCTTGACTCAAAGTTCAGCGCATCGAAGATGAAGAAGCGCCCACTGAGCGTTTCGCCAACACCGGTAATCACCTTGATGACTTCCAACGCTTGTAAGCTTCCAATAATACCAGGAAGTACACCTAAGACTCCGCCTTCGGCGCAACTTGGTACGAGACCAGGAGGTGGTGGAGTAGGATAGAGGTCCCTGTAGTTTGGACCTAATTCTCCCTCCCTATTTACGTAGTTGAATACGGACACCTGTCCTTCAAACTGAAAAATTGAGGCATAGACATTTGGCTTACCTAATAACACGCAGGCATCGTTGACAAGGTAACGTGTAGGGAAGTTATCAGTACCGTCGGCGACAACATCATAGTCTTTTACGATGTCAAGAGCATTCTTAGAAGTAAGCTGCTCGTTGTAGACCTTAATCTTGATGAAGGGATTCAATAATTCCAATCTTCTCTTTGCTGCTTCCACCTTTGGCTTCCCGATTTCATCCACTCCAAACAACACCTGTCTTTGCAGGTTGCTGTCGTCCACTACATCAAAGTCGATGATGCCGATGGTCCCAACACCTGCTGCTGCCAGGTAAAGAAGCGCGGGACTTCCTAAGCCTCCTGATCCTATTACCAACACCTTTGCGGCCTTAAGCTTCTTCTGTGCTTCAAATCCAAAATCGGGAATGATGATATGCCTGTCGTAACGTGATAATTCTTCTTTGGAGAAATGAATGTTTTCGTGACTCATAGTTTTCATTTGAATGATTAAGCAATGCCGCCTGCAATAGCCGGTACAATACTAATAACCGTATCTTCTTTAATTGGTGTCTGGTCCTGTTGCAGGTTGCGAATGTCTTCATCACCTACAAACAGGTTTACGAACGAACGGATATTCCCTTGTTCATCCAGCAAATGTCTTTTAAGGTCAGGGAAGTTCAGTGTGAGTTCATCAACAACACCTCTTACGTTCTGTGCCTGTATGTTCACTCTTGGAGTGTTATTCGTAAACTTTCTTAGTGGGGTTGGAATAATGATCGTTGCCATTTTATTTGTGTTGATTTATGAATTGGTTTTCGATTGTTTCTTCTTCAAATTGAGATTCTTCATTCAATTGCCAGGAACGGATTGCAGCAATTTCCCTATCCATAACTGAAATGATAATATAGGAAAAGTAGGGCTGTGCTGCCACACGGTCGTGTTCGGATGGAATAGC
>Ga0157371_10005816_pt1 | contig 10320 bp, 7 predicted proteins | sample C45metaG_FD_113462 | JGI IMG/M metagenome (GOLD analysis project Ga0157371, IMG submission 113462) | Corn rhizosphere microbial communities from Kellogg Biological Station, Michigan, USA - C4-5 metaG | ecosystem: Host-associated > Plants > Roots > Rhizosphere > Soil | place: USA: Michigan...
GTATCGGGGAGCGGACTTGAACCGCCGACCTTCGGGTTATGAATCCGATGCTCTAACCAGCTGAGCTACCCCGACATTTTGGGCGGCGAAGATAATACTTTGCCCAAAAAATACAATGCAAAAAAATGTTGTTTTACCAAGCGTATTAAGTGAAAAAATATATTTGTAGCTTTTGTGCTAATTCTTTCCAAGCGAACGAGAATCTTTCGAACTTATTTAATTACCGGATTTTGAGTTTCAGTAAATTCTCTTCTTAAAAAATGTCCACTCAAATTATTGAAGTGGACATTTCAAAAACGATACTGATCAATCACCTCGCACCGGGAGGACAATTTTTTCTCAAATAATCTGTGTATAAAGTAGATAAAAATTTTCTCGTTCCTTCTCCTTCCGAAAGGGCGTGCGTTCGGTTAGGGAAAGGCATAAACTCAAATTTTTTGTTGTATTTTATCAACTCATTCAACAATGCTTCTGCATTGTCGTATTGGACATTATCATCACCCGTACCATGAATGAACAATAGATTTCCTTGCAGGCTTTTCGCATAGTGAATAGGCGAACCTAAAATATAATCTTCTTTATTTTCCGGGATCAAGCCCATATATCTTTCCTCGTAAATATTATCATAAAAAAGAAGATTGGTCACCGCAGCAATAGATATCCCGGTTTTATAAATTTCCGGATGCTGAAACATAAGATTTAGCGTTGAGGAACCTCCCCCACTCCAGCCCCAAACAGCCACACGATCTTTATCAAAATAAGGTTTTTCAAGAATCTTTTTAGCAGCCATTGCCTGGTCATGGATGTTCAGCCTGCCTATCTCTCCATAAATCGCTTTGCGCCATGCGGCACCGCGAAGAGAAGGCGTTCCGCGATTGTCAACAGAGATTTGAAAATATCCGTCTTTGTTCATATCTCCCTGGTACAAAAAATTATACTGCGCTCCAAACTGGTCTTCTACAGTTGATGCTGCCGGCTCTCCATACACATAAAAAACCACCGGATATTTTTTCGTGGAATCAAAATTATCAGGATAAACCATCCATCCGTCGAAACTGATATTATCGTCTGTTGTCACTTTAAAATATTTTACATTGCTTTTTTCATTCACCTTTAAATTATTGGCGATGCTCTTTGCAGGATCCAATGGTTGGCCGTCAGGCAATGAAATCCATTCAACTGCGGGATAGGTTTTATAATTCGAAAAAGAATGGACGGCATATTTCGCTTCAGGAGAAATATTATAATCATGCGTGCCGACTTCATCAGCAGGAGAAAGCAATTCCAGATTGCCTGTTCCATCAAGTTTGGTACGATATAAATAAAGTTCAGTAGCATTATTTGGCGAAGCCATAAAGTAAACATAGCCATCTTTTCCATCAATGCATTTGATCGTTTCAATATCATAATTCCCTTTAGTAACCAATGATTCTTTACCTTGGCGGTCAACCAAATAAATGTGACGCCAGCCATCTTTTTCTGTCACCCACAAAAAGTCTCTTCCGCCATTTAGCCAATCCCAACCTGTTGGGTCATCATCGTTCCATCTTGATTTGATATCAATAAACGCTTTATCATCCTCAGTATAAAAATTCTTTGCAGCACCGCTGTTCACATCACAAAAAAACAATTTGCTTTCATTTTGTTTGCGGTTTAATTGCTGCAAAACCACCTGGGAAGAATTATCAGCCCATTCCATTCTCGGAATATAATGTTCGCTGGCATCGCCGGGAACTTTCATCCATTTGATGTTATCATTAGCAACTGTAACCACACCAATCCGAACCGGTGATGGCGGCTGACCAACCTTTGGATATTCAACAGGAATTATTTGTGAATAAACCGAATCCGTTGTATTAAGCATGTAATAATCACGTGTCTTCCGTCCGTCCACTTGCCAGAAAGCAATCTTCTTACTATCAGGACTCCAACGGAAACCATCCCGACAGCCAAACTCTTCTTCATATACCCAGTCGAAAGTTCCATTAACAAATTTTCGTGTACCGTCTGACGTTAGTGGTTTTATTTGATGACTTGAAAGATCTTCAACATATAAATTATGACCGCTCACATAACCGGCCTTCTTACCATCGGGAGAAATTTTTGCAAACATTAGTGATTGGGAAGGAAGCCTTTTACCCAACCGGAATAATTGATTGGTTGCGAGGTTTAAAACCCAGTAATCACCACGTGTATGATATCTCCAAACCTTAGCTGTGTTGGTAAATATTAAAAGCATTTTGTAATCACCAGAAAAACTGTAAATTTTAAAATCAAGGGGTGCCGATTCTCCTGCAGGAACCAATAATTTTCTGGCGACAAGAATGGTTTTGCTACCGGTTTTGACATCTGTTTTATATATATTGCCATCTTCTAGCGACAAAGTGCTGTTACCATCATCTGTCCAATAAACTTGTTTAGGCCTGAACTGCGAATAGGAGATAACAGTACTAATTGCGAAAATGAAAATGAATAAAACCTTGGCAATTTTAAGCTTCATAATTTTTTATAATTTATGGGTAAAAATACATAAAGCACTTTAGGTTCCGTTGTCATTTATTTAAATCAGCAAAGTTTAAATGAAATAAATTTGTGTATGCCAGAAAAAGAAAAGTTAAGAATCGATAAATATTTGTGGGCCATAAGATTGTTTAAAACCAGAAGCCTTGCAGGCGAGGCGTGCAATTTAGGAAAAGTAAAAAGCAACGGAGGCAATGTGAAAGCGGCTAAAACAGTAGCTGTCGGCGAACAGTACGATATAAAGACGGAGCACAAAATATGGAGAATTGAAGTAACCTCTTTACTTCATAATCGTGTAAAATATGAAGAAGCGATTAAATATTACCTTGACCTTTCTCCCGAACAAACACGCGTTAAAGGACAATCCAGTGCTTTTGTTTTTAACAGCGGAAAAAGAAAAAGCAAACAGGGCCGGCCGACCAAGAAAGAGAAAAGAAGATTGGATGATTTGTTTGATGAATGGTGAAATCCGTGTTAGTTTTTCTAATGAATAAATGAATAACAAATCTCTCCAGTAAATAAACAAATAAATGAAAATTGACATTATCTCTGTTGTTCCTCAGCTAATGGAAAGCTTTTTTGCGCATTCCATTTTGAAAAGAGCAAGAGAAAAACGATTGCTGGAAGTAAACCTTTTTAATTTAAGAGAATTCACCAATTATAAACACGGGCAGGTGGATGACTACCAGTTTGGCGGAGGCGCAGGTTTGGTGATGATGATTGAGCCATTAGTAAATGCCATAGAAACGCTGCAGGAAAAAACATCTTATGATGAAATTATTTTTCTTACCCCCGACGGAGAATTGTTGGATCAGAAAACCGCTAATGCTCTTTCTTTAAAAAATAATTTATTAGTTATCTGTGGACATTACAAAGGCATTGACCAGAGAGTACGTGACCATTTTGTAACTAAAGAAATTTCTATTGGTAATTATGTTTTAAGCGGCGGAGAATTAGGCGCTGCAGTTTTAGTAGATGCAATTGGTAGGTTAATTCCCGGAGTTTTAAATGATGAAACTTCGGCGCTTACAGATTCTTTCCAGGACAATTTACTCGCTCCTCCTGTTTATACAAGGCCTGAAAATTTTAAAGGATGGAGAGTACCTGAGATTTTAATGAGTGGAAATCATGCAAAAATCGAAGAATGGCGCCATGAACAATCTCTGCAGATCACCAAAGAAAAAAGACCGGATTTACTTAAGTAACTCTTGTCAATATTACCATGTTAAATAAAATACAAAAGCCGCATTTTTACTGCAGGCTTTCAAACTTTTTTACAATTGCATACAACCTTTTAAATCATATTTACGACTTATTATTAGATCCTCTGATTTTAGATTTAAGATTAAATGGTTAAGGTTTTAATTGTCCGGGCTTTTGATGAAAGCCCGGTTTTATTTACGCTACTGTTCTTTCTTTATATTCAGCGTCGGACATGTCAGGAATTTCTTCAGCTTTGTATTCACCTGAGTCTAATTTTTTCTTTGTTCTTTCAAATGCTTTCAGAGTAATATCAACATCTTCATCAGTATGTGCGGCTGTAGGAATAATCCTGAAAATTATTTCTCCTTTCGGAATCACGGGATAAACAACCACCGAACAGAAAATATTATAATTCTCCCGAATATCCATGACCATATTCGTTGCTTCCGGCAGACCTCCTTTCATATAAATAGGAGTAACAGGGCTGTTCGTGGCTCCGATGTCAAATCCTTTTTCTTTTAATCCTGTCTGCAAACGGTTTACGATGTGCCATAATTTTTCACGCAATTCAGGCATTGTTTTCAACATTTCCATCCTCGTGAGCATCCCTTCCACAACCACCAATGGAAGACTCTTTGCATAAATCTGAGAGCGAACATTGTATCTCAAATATTCAATTACATCTTTTGGACCGGCAATAAAAGCACCGATACTTCCCATGCTTTTTACAAATGTGCTGAAGTAAAGATCTACATCTTTCTGACACTTTTGCGCTTCATCTGCGCCGGCACCTGTTGGCCCCATTGAACCAAAGCCATGAGCATCATCTATTATTATCCTGAATTTGTATTGTTGTTTTAAAGCAACAATTTCTTTAATAATTCCCTGAGTCCCGCTCATTCCAAAAACCCCTTCTGTAATCACCAAAATGCCTCCGCCTGTTTTCTTTGCCATAACAGTAGCCCGCTGCAATTGCTTTTCGAAATCCTCAATATCGTTATGCTTAAACTTGTAGCTGTATCCAATATGTAATCTTACGCCATCGACAAGGCAGGCGTGTGCTTCCGCGTCATAAACTATTATATCGTGGCGGTTAACTAAAGAATCAATACAACTCATAACCCCTTGGTAACCAAAATTCAGCAGCATCGCATCTTCACGGCTTACAAAATCCGCCAAAACCCTTTCAAGTTGTTCATGCAAAACGGTATTTCCGCTCATCATCCTGGAGCCCATTGGATTGCCCATTCCCCATTTCTTTGCAGCGATAGCATCTATTTCTCGTGCTTTTGGATGATTTACAATTCCTAAATAGTTATTTAAGCTCCAGACTATCTTTTCTTTTCCTCTAAAAAACATCCTGTTTCCGAGTTCGCCTTCTAATTTTGGAAATGCAAAATAACCATGAGCTCTTTTGAGATGGGTGCCGATTGGTCCTGCATCTTTTTTCATCTTTTCAAAAAGGTCATTCATTTAATCGTATTTATGGTTCTTAATGTGCGCAAAAGTACTATTTAAGGTCCTTATCATCGTAAAAGCGAACGGATTTTAAGTCGCAGTTAACCGGCATGAATTTAAAATAATAAATATAATAAAGGTTCCTTTAAAGGTGATGCAAAAGTACATAATAATGAGATTCAGATTGAATTTCACAAGGAGTAAGCGAAGAAATATTTGATTTTTTAATTTCGGAAATTCAATGGCTGATTAACCAAATAAATCACTGCTCAAATAACGATCCCCGCGATCGCAAACAATAAAAACAATTATTCCTTTTTTTAATTCTTTACTTAATGTAAGGGAAGCTGCGGCTGCACCTCCGCTACTTGCACCAGCAAAAATGCCTTCCTGTCTCGCCAGTTGCCTGCACGTTTCTTCGGCCTCCTGCTGAGAAACATCCAGAGTTCGATCAACCCTCTTTGGGTCAAAAATTTCCGGTACGTATTCTTTTGGCCAGCGCCGGATTCCCGGAATCTGCGAACCTTCTGAAGGCTGGCAGCCAACGATTTGAATATCCGGATTCTTTTCTTTTAAATAAGCAGAACAACCCATTATGGTGCCTGTAGTGCCCATTGAACTTACAAAATGAGTGATTTGGTGATTAGTATCATTCCAGATTTCCGGGCCTGTGGTTTTGTAATGTGCCGCCGGATTATCAGGGTTGGCAAACTGGTTTAGCAAAAAATATTCACCGCTTGCACCTTTTTCATCTGCATAATCGCGGCTTGCTTCCATAGTTTCCATTAACGTAACTTTTGCCCCATATGCTTCCATTGTCAGCATCCTTTCGCGCGTCGAATTTTTAGGCATTATCAATTCTATCTGCAGATTGTAGATTTTAGCCATCAATGCCAAAGCGATTCCTGTATTTCCGCTGGTTGCTTCTATCAATTTGGTATTGCTGTTTATCTCACCTCGTTCCAACGCACTTTTAATCATATTCAGTGCTGGCCTGTCTTTCACACTTCCGCCGGGATTATTTCCTTCGAGTTTTGCGTATATTTTTACATTTGGATTAGGATTAAGTCTCTGTAGTTCTACTATCGGTGTGTTTCCCACAGTATCTAAAATGGTCGGCATTATTTACACGTTATTATTTACAAATTTATTTTCTACTATTGTTATTTGAGGAATTTGAAAAACCAAAGAGCCGGGCGGAACTGATTGGGTCAGCCAAACGTTTCCTCCGATTACCGATCCCTCACCTATCAAGGTATCTCCGCCAAGTATCGTAGCGTTCGAATAGATTACGACATTGTCTTCAATATTTGGATGACGTTTTTGTTGTGACATACTTTTGGTAATACTCATTCCGCCTAAAGTGACCCCCTGGTACATCTTTACATTTTTGCCAATAACAGAAGTTTCTCCGATGACAATTCCTGTTCCATGATCTATCATAAAGTACTCTCCGATTTGCGCTGCAGGATGGATGTCGATTCCTGTTTTGCTGTGTGCATATTCGGTAAGTATTCGTGGTATAAGCACTACTTCAAGTTTGTGAAGTGTATGTGCAATCCTGTAAAAGCAAAGCGCAAAAAAACCGGGATAAGCACGTATCACTTCAAATTCATTTTTTGCCGCCGGATCGCCCTGGTGAATAGCTTCAATGTCAGTATTTAATACACGAAAGAGTTCAGGCAACTGCCTGAAAAATTCAGCACTTACCTTTTTATGATCACATTCACTGCAAGCTTTTGTGGCATCAAGGATTACTTTCAGTTCATCCTGAAGTTTTAATAATTCTTCATTTATCGCATCGATGCTGGGATGACTGCACTTAGACATTTCAGGATATAAGATGCAAATGAGTTTGGAAGCCCAATTCGCGATCACTTTATTGGAAGGAACCTGCTCTTTTTGTTGCTGCTTTAGGTACAGATTGTTTAAAAAGTCCTCTTTCATCATTCCACAATTTGAATTTCAGGATTGTAAAATTAAATGTTTATTTGAAGGCATAATGTTTTTTTACAAATTGATAGCAGTTGTAAACACTTTATCTCCTTCTTAATAGTAACCGAACAAAAAGTAAGTATTGTTGTTTTCTATTTATAATTTCTTAACACTTGCGCGCCACTTTGGCATTGCATAGCATCGTTCAGCAGGAGCAGATAAAGAAGGACATTTTTTGGACATCATCCTTCTTTTCGCATAGAAATCAATACCAGTAAGGATTTTCACACATTATTCACATGGTTAGCATCCGTTAACACGCAATAGTTTAATTATAATCGGGCAAACATTGGTTCTAATTTTGTTCAACTCACTGTTTGAATAGCAAAAAACATCAATGAGCTATTAAACAAAATTTAAATTATGAACTTAGAAAATATAAATTTGGTTAAAAGAGGCGCTTTCTGGGCAAATCTAAATAGAACCAATAAATTGAACGACACTTTATTAAAAAAAGACAACATGCTGCGACGGTACAGAATCGCTACAAGTGTATTTTTCTTTATTGCCGGACTTACTTTTGCTACCTGGGCCAGCCGGATCCCGGCAATACAAGCAAAGTTGCATCTGAGTGATGGAGCGCTTGGAGGTGTGCTTTTTGCTTTGCCATCCGGTTTAATGCTTAGTCTTCCCTTATCTGGTTGGCTAGTTTCCAAATATGGCAGCCGGCCAATGATGATTGCCGGTGCTTTATTTTATCCCGCAATACTATTGTTGCTGGCTTCATCCTCTTCAGTCTTTCAGTTAACTATTTCTCTTTTTGCTTTTGGGGTGATGGGAAACCTCATTAATATCGCCATGAATACACAGGCTGTCGGTGTAGAAAGTTTGTATGGCCGTTCGGTAATGGCCTCTTTTCATGGATTATGGAGCCTGGCAGGTTTCACCGGAGCATTGATTGGGGGTTTTTTTGTTTCACAAGGAATTACTCCACTCATCCATTTTTCAATAATTGCAGCTTCTGCGGTATTACTGGTTTTGCTTTTTTTCGAAAATTCTTTGCGCCATGATACCGGTAATCAACAGGCCCAAAAACTTTTTGTAAAACCGGATGGCAGAATTCTTCTCTTAGGATTGATCGCCTTTTGCACTTTATTATGTGAAGGTGCGATGGCCGACTGGAGCGGAGTTTATTTTAAGAAAATAGTAGAAGCACCCGCATCAATGATTACGCTCGGATACGTAGCTTTTACAGCGATGATGGCTACCGGCAGATTTTTGGGGGATTGGCTGGTAACCAAACTGGGAGTGAAAAGGATGTTACAGATTAGCGGAACAATGATAACCGCCGGCTTATTGCTTTCTGTGTTGTTTCCTTTCCTTGTTAGCGCAACAATAGGATTTTTGTTTGTGGGCTTTGGAGTTTCTTCCGTAGTTCCAATTGTTTATGGACTGGCTGGTAAATCCAAAACCATGTCACCCGGAACTGCTTTGGCTTCGGTTTCAACCATTGGTTTTCTTGGGTTTTTAATTGGCCCACCGGTAATTGGTTTTATTGCTCAAGCAGTTAGTCTTCGCTGGTCTTTTACTTTGATTGGTGTTTTAGGTTTTGGAACAGCAATACTTGCACGAAAGTTGAATTTGTCCTCCAATTCGAAAGATGATGAAACGACTACAGATAAGGAAAGCAAATCGAACCATGAAAAACCGGGAAATCCCCGCAATGGTTTTGTAGCATGGCCTGAGACCCTTTATGTTGCGGCAGAAAAAGATAACCATGTCATTCATGGACGTACAAGAGGAGGAGGCTATGTCGCGTATCCGAAAATGGGATAACATAATTTTCTTAAAACTTTTATTTATAATAACCTGAAAAGACCTGCAAAAACAGGCCTTTTCAGTACAAATACAGTAAACAAATAATTATTGAAAGTTCTATTTCTCAAAGATCCGAATGTTTCCTGAATATTCGTTCCTATTCTGTCCTCAAATTATTAGCAGGCTTAGCTAATGCTGCTTTGGTAGAATGAAACATCACTGTTAAAACTGAAGTAAGAACAATTACAAGAGCTGAAACAATAAATGGAACAACTGAAATACCATCATTATAAGGAAACACCTTCAGCCACTTACTCATAAAATAATAGGCAATAGGAAAGGCAATGGACGAGGCTATCAAGGCCAGCCACAAATAATTAACAGTAATAAGGCTCACAATTTGTGAAATGCTGGCGCCCATCACCCTGCGAATACTGATTTCCTTTTGCTTTTGCTGAGTTGTAAAAGCGGTCAGCCCCAGCAAACCAAGACAAGTAATCATAATCGTAAGAATAGAAAAGGAAGCAAATATCTTCCCGCGCTTTTGGTCTGCTGCATATTGTGAATTAAAATCTTCGTCAAGAAATTTATATTCGAAAGGAAGATTCGGAAAATATTTTTTCCAGGTATTTCCCACTTTTGCGATTGTGGTTTTCAACTCTGAAGTGTTCATCTTTAGTTGAATCATATTTCCATTTGGTCCATAAAACAAGAGCAAAGGCTCAATAGGATTGTACAACGACTTCTGGTTAAAATCTTTTACAACTCCTACCACTTCAAGGTAATTGCCGGAAGTATCGCCCGGAAATTTAACGCGCATTCCGATCGGTTCCTTCCAGCCGAAATGTTTTACCATCGCTTGGTTCACCACGATACTATGCAATGTATCACCTAAGGTTTCAAAATTGCGTCCTTTTACAATCGGAATATTTAACACCGGGAGAAAGTTTTCATCTATCGAGTAACAATTCACGGCTTTATCCACATAGCCGCTATCTGTTTGAACCCTGAAAAGATTCAGATTAAGATTTGGTGATGAGGGATAACTATTGCCGGTTCCTACATTCTTTACACCTGCAATACTGCGAAAGTCATTATCCATCGCATTTATTTTGCCACGTTCATCCTCTCCAGTATTAACAGTGATGGTCATAACCTGGCTTTTATTGAATCCAACGTCTTTGTTACGAACATATGAAAGTTGTGCATAAACAATCCATGTGCAAATCAGCATTACCATTGAAGTGGAAAACTGCAATACTACCAGCGTTCGCCGCAAATTGATATTACCGGATGCTTTTGACAATCCTCCCTTAAGCACGCTCACCGGTTTAAAAGATGACAAATAAAAAGCAGGATAACTTCCGCCAACAAGGCCTGTCAGCA
>Ga0157371_10005817_pt1 | contig 10319 bp, 6 predicted proteins | sample C45metaG_FD_113462 | JGI IMG/M metagenome (GOLD analysis project Ga0157371, IMG submission 113462) | Corn rhizosphere microbial communities from Kellogg Biological Station, Michigan, USA - C4-5 metaG | ecosystem: Host-associated > Plants > Roots > Rhizosphere > Soil | place: USA: Michigan...
ATACGGATCGCCGTGGGGCCTTGTGTTTGCGCTTCCCATTCTCATTGCGGTCATTTTTCACGATTGGTACAAAAACATGGTTTATATTTCACCATCCCTGATTAGTTTAATTATTTTAGCCGTCATTGGCATAGCTGTATTTTATACCCTTTTCAGTATGCAGTTTAAATGGGATCGCAATGAACAAATATATGAAGAGTTAAAATTTAAACAGAATAGGGAGCACAAAGTCGATTTATAAATTTTATATTCTTTATTTGCATCCTCAAAAGTCTTTCTATACCCTCAAAATTCATTATGAAAAAATTATTTGCCTTGCCACTGATTGCTTTGTTATTTTTTGCCGCAAGTTGTAAAAAAAATAACGCTAACGGTAATGTAGCCTGTAACAGGACTCCTTCAACTATCGTAGCTCCGGCAGCAGAGCAGCAGGCACTGCAAGATTCTCTTACTGCACATGGCATCCAGGCGACAAAAGACTCTTCCGGTTTTTTTTATACCATCAATAACCCGGGCACGGATCCGAAACCAAAAGACCTTTGCACAACTGTTGCAGCTTTTTACAGGGGTGGTTTTTTTAATGGATCCGGATTTGATTCTTCCGCATCAGGAAACCCACTTATTTTTCAACTTTTCCAGGTCATTCCAGGCTGGCAGAAAGGAATTTCTTTAGTGGGTAAAGGAGCAAATATTAATTTATACATTCCACCTTCATTGGGATATGGCTCTAAAGATGTTACCGATCCCTCAACAGGGAAAGTGGTCATTCCAGCTAATTCGTACCTTGTTTTCCAGGTAAGTGTTGCAGATATCCAGTAAGTGTTTAAATTTTTCCAGGGCTTCTGAATGTTCGTGTTTCTTTCTACGGACGCATGAGGTAACTCTTATTGAAAAAGTGAATTAAAAGTTCGTTTGCTGAAAGAATCTGCCAAGTGCCGGTTGCCTGACTTTCCTCTAAGCTACTGTTGCATGCGGTTAAAAATAAAGATATGGCTTATTTCTTTATTAAACTTTTGTAATTGAAATAGCCGGTAATTTATTTGCAAGTCACCAGGTGTTTTTATTCATCCGACGATTATTATCAGACATTAATCCTATTTTACCTTTTTTTGCCTGCAAACGTTTGCGTAAACTTTTAATTCAAAATCTTTTGCAGCGAAAAACGGAAAATTGTTGCCTTTACTTCATAAATGACGAAGTAAATGGAAGTTGTCGTGCATGCTCCTGAGCAATTTAAAAACTGGTATGAAGACTATCAATCTTCCTTCATGAGTATCGGACTCAGACTTGGTTATTGCAATAATGATGTAAAGGATGTTATTAACCAGTTTTTTTTGGACTTATTAGAAAAAAACATAGATCCGAAATCTATCTCAAATCCCAAAGCTTACCTGTCAACAGCCTTTAGAAGAAAACTGATAGATCATTACAGGCATTCATCAGAACCGCCGCTTTCAATAGAGACCTGCAATAAGGATTACTCAGAACCTTCTATTCAACAAATTTTAGAGCAAATAGAAACCAACCGGGAATTGATCAATACTTTGCGTAATGCTTACCGAAAACTACCTGCGCGTTGCAGAAAAGTGATTGATCTGAAATTTTATCATGGACTGACCACAGAAGAAATTGTATTGCAAACTCGGCTTAGCAAAAGGTCTGTTTACAATAATCTTTTTGAAGGAATGAAATTGCTTCGCGCAGAACTTAATCGTTCAGCACCGATGATCCGGATAGCTGCTTTATCTTGCTGTTTATTTATTATTGTAGAAACTGCCTTATTATTCGAGGCAAATTCAAAATCCTTTCTTTTTCTTCATCTACTGCAATTTTCTTTTTATTTTTTTTAAAAAAGTTGGTAAATCCTGGCAGCATTTCCGTCTATATTTAAAATGCTGTTTGTATGCCCCATTTTTTTTCTGTGGATGAACTTATTGTTGACGATTCTTTTATTAATTATTGCCTTCAGAAAAATCAAGAGGATAGCTTTTATTGGCAGCGATACCAGGCTAATCACCCGCTTGAAAGAGAAAAAATAGAAGAAGCCAGGAAAATAGTCCTGGGGCTTACTGTGATGCTGCGGCAGCAAAAGGACAGCAGGAAAACAACCAATAGTGTTTTTCAACAAAAAGATAAAGAAATTTTTAAAATACCCCCGCTTCAAAAACTGCTAAAATATGCAGCGGCAGTAGCAGCTGTTTTTATTATTGCTTTAATTGTAAAAACAACAATCGATGCTTCTGAAAATCATAAAGGCAGCCATTCTGTAGCCTCCATCAATACTGAACGTCACACTGACTTTCTTTTTAAAACACAAAATGGTGAAAAGAAATTAATCACCCTGCCCGAAAACACAAAGATCTGGTTAAATGCAGGCTCTCAGTTGCAGTTGGACAAAGGTTTTGGCAAAGAAAACCGGAGGGTTTATTTAAGTGGTGAGGCGCTGTTTGATGTAACGCATAATGAAAAAATTCCCTTTATTGTGTGCATCCAGAAATGCGAGATTAAAGATATGGGCACATTGTTCAATGTGAAAGCCTATCCCGGCGATAAGCAAAGTGAAACCTCATTACTCAGGGGCAAGGTGGAAATAGAACTGAACAACAGCCCCCATAAAATATTTTTATCACCAAATGAAAAAGTGGTTATCAATAATGATGATGTATCACTGATAAAAAAGAAACAATCTTATACAACCCCCGTAAACAAAGACATTAATCTTCTGCCACTTTCGTATAACCAAAAAGACAGCGCGGTAATAGAAACTGCGTGGGCACAAAACCGGCTGGAGATTGTAAATGAAGACTTTCTTCATATGAAGGACAAACTGGAAAGATGGTTTAATGTAAAGATAAATATTAAAGATAATGAAGTAGGCAAATATCCTTTCACTGCTACTTTTGAAAATGAAGACATCAGGCAGGTATTGCAGGCATTACAATATGCCTATCATTTTAATTATACCATTGAAAAGAATGAAGTAAATATTTCAAAATAAAAGGAGAAACGGGTGAGAGCCGTTTCTCCGGTTACTCATAGCAAACAGGTTAAAAAAAATCTGTTGCATTTATAACAATAAAAACCCATCAAATGTATGAAAAAAGCTTTTCTGTTTATTAGCCCATACTTGTCAAAAGGGCGGGTAAAAACTCTTATTATTATGAAACTTACCGCTTTTTTTATTTTAGCTACTGCATTGCAGGTGTCTGCCAAAAGCTATTCGCAGGAAAAAGTGACCGTAAACTTTGAAAAGACGCGGTTAGACAAAGCCCTGAAAGAAGTAGAAAAAAAATCAAGCTTCCGCTTTGTTTACAGCAACAGGCTGCTTACCGGCCAAAACAAAGTAACACTTAAGGCAACAGACATTGCGGTAGAAGACCTGGTGAAAAAACTGTTGGAAAATACCGGGTTTACATTTAGTGTAATGGATAATAATTTGATTGTGATAAAGCAATCCATAGACCGCGATGATATTGTTGTAAGCGGCAAGGTAACGGATAGCCTGGGTAATCCCATACAGGGAGTAACCGTTAAAATAATAGGTAAAAATATTGGTACTGCAACAGATGCAAAGGGTGAATTTACTTTGACCGCTTCTGAGAATGACAAACTGCAATTCAGCTTTGTTGGTTATGAAACACAAACAATCGCTGTGAACGGAAGAAGAGAAATAGATGTGGCAATGGTGCAGAGTGTAAACAGGCTGAATGATGTAGTGGTAGTGGGATATGGAACGCAGAAAAAGGTGGATTTAACAGGCTCCATTGCAACTGTTAGCAGCGAGAAATTAGACAGTCGTCCGTTGGTCAATCTTGGAGATGGCCTTGAAGGGCTGATTCCGAACTTAAATGTTAATTTGGGAAATGGACAGCCGGGCACAGGAGCGACTTATAACATACGGGGATTAACAACTATTTCAGGAAATTCAACCGGGTCGGGATCTCCGCTCATATTAGTGGATGGCGTGCAGCGCGACCCTAATCTTATTGACCCTAATGATGTAGCAAGTGTAACCGTATTAAAAGATGCAGCTTCCGCAGCAATTTACGGCGGCAGAGCAGCTTATGGAGTAATTTTAATTACCACAAAAACCGGTAAAAAAGGAAAAACGCAAATTAGTTATACAGGAAATTATACCACTTCCAGACCTACTAATCTTCCCGAATATGTAAATTCTGATGGGTATATCAAACTTTTTAACAGCGCTCAAAGAACTGGTGCTTTAACTGGTGGCTACACTTCCAGTGATCCGTATACAGAACTTGACTCAACTATGGCAGCGGCTTACCGGGCAGACCCGGCTAACAATCCGGATGCATATCCGGACCCGGGAAATCCGATCAGGTACCGATATGTAGGGAATACAGACTGGGTGAAAGTATTGTATCCCGGCTGGGCTCCCCAGCAGGAGCATCATTTGTCCGTATCTGGTGGAGAAGGAAAAACTACTTATTCCGCAAATCTCGGTTACTTTACGCAGGATGGATTGGAAAAGGTGGCAAACCAGATTTATAAACGCATTACTCCTAATTTGAAAATAAACTCTGATATTGCGACTTGGCTTACCGTGAATCTCAATATGTCTATGACCCATATTGACAACAATGCAAGTGCGCCGACCTGGATTGGCCAGGGAGGTGCATGGATCCCGGGTGATTTACGTCCGCTAATGCCGGTTTATAATCCTGACCGACATTTTTCCGGACAGGGAAATTATACAAATCCGGTTGCCGTAATCACTAATTCAGGCAGGGACAAAACTTATGCAAATGACTTTTGGACAACAGGAAGGGTGATATTGAAGCCGGTGAACCACTTAACAATTACCGGTGATTACACATGGAACAGCTACGCAAATTTTGAAAAAGCGAATATCATTCCGTTTAATGAATATGGAGTAAATGGCACTTTCCTCGATATCTTTCCATGGACAAATCCATCCGGAGTAATTGAAAACCGCCAGAACAACAATTACACTGCTTTAAATGCTTATGGCACTTATGAAAACACTTTTAATGAAAAGCATTACTTTAAGGCGCTGATAGGTTACAACCAGGAATACCAGCATTACCAGTTAAGCAATTCGCGGGCGAGAAACCTTATCGACCCAGCCCTTCCGGCTATCGGCGCAAACAATGACACGAAACCCGTAGTAGGCGGTACAGAAACCGAATCTGCATTAGTAGGTACTTTCTTCCGGCTAAATTATATTTATAACAAAAAGTATTTACTGGAAATAAACGGACGGTATGATGGCACTTCACGATTCCAGCCAACCAACAGGTACACATTCTCTCCATCTGTATCGGCAGGCTGGAATATTGCAGAAGAGTCGTTTATGGGAAGTCTCAAAAATTCAATTAATGAACTAAAGATACGCGCTTCCTATGGTGAATTACCAAATCAGCTAGCTCCTGCCGGCACTATTTCCTCCGGTGCCCAGTATCCCTATATTGCCACGATGCCTACCGGTACAGTAGGATATCTGTTCAATAATCAGCCGGGAGTAACGGTTGGTACACCGGGATTGATAAGCCCTACTTTTACCTGGGAAAAAGTTCAAACAAAGAATATAGGGTTGGATTACTCTTTATTAGATAATAAACTAAGCGGCAGTTTCGATTATTTTATAACCGATACCAAGAACATGATTGTGAGAAGCCAACAATTACCAGCGGTATTAGGTACTTCTGCGCCGCCTACCAATTCTGCCGATTTGCAAACCAAAGGATGGGAACTAAGCATCACCTGGAACGATCGTGTTGCAAACAATCAATTGCATTACAGTGCAACACTTGGATTATCAGATAACTACAGTACGATTACCAAATATTCAGGAAATCCAACCAAAAGTCTGAGTGATTATTACCCGGGAGAAAAGTTGGGAAACATCTGGGGATTCATCACGGACGGATTTTATAAAACTGATGCAGAAGCGGCTGCAATTGATAATTCGGCATTGGCAGGATATACCTGGCTTGCCGGTGATATAAAATATGAAGATCTGAATAAAGATAATAAAATCGACCGCGGAACAAATACCGTGGCAAATCCCGGCGATCGAAAAATCATCGGCAACGCGACACCAAGATATAAATTTGGATTAAATATAAATCTCGACTATAAAGGATTTGATTTCGCTGCATTCATTCAGGGCGTCTTGAAACGCGATTTTGATCCCACGGGCAGCAATGTGTTTAATCCATTTCCTTACGATGAATGGGGAATTCCATATGGATATGCCATGAACTACTGGACACCTGATAATCCTAATGCTTATTTTGCCCGTCCGAGGTTTGCAGGTTATGGTAATGAGCAAACACAAACAAAGTTTTTGCAAAGTGCAGCTTATGGAAGAGTGAAGCAATTAACATTGGGATATAGTCTTCCACATCAGTTAATAAGTAAATGGAAAATAGAGAGAGTGAGAGCGTATGTCACAGGTGCAAACCTCATCACAGTAACTTCTCTTTTTAAAGGCTTTGACCCTGAAATTGTAAACTTTGGAGGAGGATATAATACCTATCCGATCAATAAATCAGTGTCCTTTGGTTTACAGGTTACTTTGTAAAAAAATAAAGTATTGTTCAAAAAAATGAAAAAAATGAAACACAGATATATCATATTTACAGCTCTTTTGGCAATGGTAGCTTTTGTATCATGCAAAAAGGAAAACTTCCTCAACCGTTATCCTTTAAGCAGCATCAGTCCTCAGAATTTCTTCAAAAACGAGACGGATTTGCAATTGTATTGTAACCAGTATTATTCACATTTACCGATACAGAATTTTGTGCACGCAGATGATAATTCGGATGATAAAGCGCCGAATGCAATCAATTCATTTTTGGCCGGAACCTATACAATTCCGTCTTCTGCGAGTGGCACATCCTGGGATTTTAGTTTCATCAGAACATTAAATTTTTTCCTGGCCAATTATTCAAAAGCAGATGTCAGTGACAGCATCAAAAATATTTACGTGGGAGAAACTTTGTTTTTCAGGGCAATGGATTATTGGAATAAAGTAAAAGCCATTGGCGATGTACCTTATATCAACACTTACATTACCGATACCTCTAAAAGTGTTTTGTTTGGAAGACGCATGCCGCATAAACAAGTGATGGATTCTGTATTGAAAGATTTAAATTTTGCCGTAGCCAACATACCGGTGAGCACTTCAGACGGGCGTTTAAATAAATATGACGCGCTTGCTCTTAAAGCCCGCATTTGTTTGTGGGAAGGAACTTACAGAAAGTATTTTGGTGTAGGCGATGAAACACCTTATTTACAAGCCGCTTCAGATGCTGCCGAACAAATCATGAATTCAGGATTGTTCAGCATTTATACAACCGGCCATCCGCAATCTGATTATTACAACCTGTTTATCCAGGAAGAATTAAAAGGCAATCCCGAAGCAATTATGGCAATGCGTTATCTTCCTGTAGTATTAACCAATAATGTTGACAGACAATTAGGGGAAGCCGGCGATGGATACAGCAAAGATTTTGTTCGTTCATTTTTATGCACTGATGGCTTGCCGACTACTATGAGCCCGTTGTACAAAGGAGACGATTCTTTGGATGCAGAAGTGAAAAACCGTGATCCGCGATTTCCACAGCAAATAGCCACCCGCGGTTTTGATTTTTTAAATGGCGATATTATTACGTTACCGAGAATCGGAACCACGGTTACTTCTACAGGATATCAGCCAATCAAAGGCCGTTCGTCCAGTATCGCTGCATGGAATGCAAATCAATCCACTTATGACTTTTTTATTTTCAGATATGCTGAAACATTACTCATAGAAGCAGAAGCAAAGGCAGAACTGGGACAGATCACGCAAACTATTTTGGATAATACGATCAATAAGCTGAGAGACCGGGTAGCGATGCCTCATTTGATGATGGATGTTCCAATAGATCCGGCGTATGCGGCAAAATATCCCAATGTTACAGGTCCCTTCAAAAACGTAATTCTGGAGATCCGCCGGGAACGAAGAATTGAATTAGGTTCAGAAGGTTTTCGCTTTGACGATTTGCACAGATGGAAAGCCGGTGATCTGATTAGTAATCCGGAAACGATTCTGGGAATAAAATTACTTCCATCTGTAAGGGCAGAATATCCACCAACACAGGTGAGCGGAATTGTTACTGATGCAAATTACTACGTTCGCGTATATCCCAATATTACCAGCCGCCAGTGGAATGATAAGATGTACCTGTATCCTATTCCAATACAGGAATTAACCTTAAATCCTAACTTACAGCAAAATCCAGGTTGGTAGCGTTGTAGATAATGAATCTTTTGGTTAACAAGATGTTTAGACAGTGAATGAACAAATATTCACTATTTCTATTTCCCATTAATTGAACTAAATACATTTTTAAATGAAAAAAATTATTTGGAGTATAGCTCTCAGTGTTTTGTCAATATTAATTTTCTCAAACTCAGACGCAGCACAATCGACAAGCAAGATTTTGCCCACTCCACAGCAGGTAAATTGGGCAAATGCAGAAATAGGCGTAATTATTCACATGGACATGAACATTTTTGCGCCTGACACTTATCATTCAGGTCAAAAAGAAACATTGCCTCCGCTGAGTGTTTTCCATCCTTCCAAATTGAATACCGACCAATGGATTAAGGCAGCGAAATCTGCGGGTGCAAAGTATGCGGTTCTCGTAGCAAAACATGGAACCGGCTTTTCTCTTTGGCCTACGAAAGCAAATGATTATACGATAAGCCATACTCCATGGAAAAATGGCAAAGGAGATATTGTCGCTGACTTTATCAAATCCTGTAAAAAATATGGCGTCAAGCCCGGAATATATTACAGCGTAAACTCAAATACATTTTATGAAGCGGGAAATAATATGCCCGATTCTGCAAGAAAAGCTTACAATAAAATAGTATTGGAACAATTGACCGAATTATGGACGCATTATGGTAAGTTATTTGAAATCTGGTTTGATGGTGGCATTCTTCCCACCAGTAAAGGAGGAGTATCCGATCAAATAGCCGCATTGATAAAAAAAGACCAGCCTCAGGCGATTCTTTTCCAAGGGCCTTCTTCCTGTAAAAATCTGATCCGCTGGGTAGGCGATGAAAATGGAAACGCTCCTTATCCCATGTGGAGCAGAGCAGATACCACCACTTCTTCACAAGGCATTGTGGAAATAAAAGGATTACATGGAAACCCGGATGGTCGGATCTGGTGCCCGGCAGAATCAGATTTTCCAAGCCGTAGTAAATCAGCATGGGAAGGCGGATGGTTTTGGAGAGCTAACCGTGAAGGGAACGTACTTCCATTAAGCGGCCTTGTTGAAAGATATTATACAACCATTGGACGTAACACGAACATGCTAATAGGAATGGCCATTGACACTTCAGGCCAATTTCCTGAAAAAGAAACTTCACTCTTTGCTGAATTTGGAAAAGAAATTAGAAACCGGTTTGGTAAAAGCATTGCGGAAACAAAAGGGAGTGGAAATGAAATGGTTTTAAAACTTGGAAATGCTCCGCGGAAAGTAAATACAATTGTCATATCAGAAGACATCACGAAAGGAGAAAATATTCGTAAATATTCTGTTGAAGCATGGGAAAACGGCAAATGGAAACCGGTATGTGATGGCATTTCAATTGGACATAAAAGAATTCAAAAATTTGAGACGGTAAATACGGAAAAACTACGGCTAAAAATTCTGGAATCTGCCACAAAACCAACAATTGAAAAATTTGCAACTTTCTATATCGAGCCGGAATATGATTGATTGCGAATGGAAGGTCATTCGCGACATTTATTAAAATCCTTTATGTAAAAAGGAATTATTTTTCTTTACATTTAGATTTTAAATTTCCCGGATGAATTTCTTTAAACTAAACCCGCCTCCATTCTATTTAAAGCTTGCTTTGGTAATGGTTGGAATACTTTCTTTAGGTTACTTAACTGTAATTGGAAAAGAAATTCTATGCCCGCTGGTTTTCGGTTTTCTCTTTGCGATCCTTCTGCTGCCACTTTGCCGCTTTTTCGAAACAAAAATTAAATTACATCGTGGTGCGGCTTCTGCATTATCGGTTGTTATTTTATTGCTTGCCATTGCGCTGTTGTTATACGTTATCGGTTCGCAACTTACCAGCATCACGCAGGACTGGCCTGTGTTTAAAGCGCAGCTTACGGAATCGCTTCATCATATCCATCAATGGATTTCGCAAAAATTTCATGTAGATCTTGCCAAGCAAATGGCGTATATTAATTCTACTGCCAACAGCATCGCTTCCCATTCAACTTCGATGATCGGCGCTACGGTGTTGTCACTGTCTTC
>Ga0157371_10005818_pt1 | contig 10318 bp, 8 predicted proteins | sample C45metaG_FD_113462 | JGI IMG/M metagenome (GOLD analysis project Ga0157371, IMG submission 113462) | Corn rhizosphere microbial communities from Kellogg Biological Station, Michigan, USA - C4-5 metaG | ecosystem: Host-associated > Plants > Roots > Rhizosphere > Soil | place: USA: Michigan...
ATCTTGAAGATCTGAGTGCAGAAAATAGCATTCGGGTGCAACTGCCAGATCAAAGCCTATGTGAAGCAAACTTTTCGTTGGATTTAAAACAAGCGCAACAACAGATTGCTGTGATTAAGTCAGTTGTTTGTCGTGAGGTGGCTCAACCATGATTACTTTAAAAAAAATAATACCAGCAGGTCTATTATTCTCTGGGTTGATATTGATTACTGCTCAGAGCTATGCAGATTGTAGTGTTAACTCAAGTGGCAATGTGTCCATTGGTAAGGTTCCTTCCATTACTCTGGCAGAAAATGGAGTTCAATCTTCGCAATTCAGTGCAGGTTTATCCTGTAGTGGATTTAGTTTGGCTTTAGCAAATACGACTTATTTGAAATATCGGGTCGATCAAATGCCAGCAAACTATATCAATAGTGTTACTGGTGAACGCCTTACTGTAAATTATTTGGATACCAATAGTAATCCAATTAATCTGGGGCAAGAAAGGGATTTGAGTAGCTTTACAATTATCAATTTCTTTACAGGACCTAATGGTGCGTTACCATTTTATGCCAAAATTAATCCAGGACAAGCGGTATCACCTGGGATCTACCGAGCTGAAACACCATTTAAAGTTAAATGGTATTACTCTGTGCCTGCACTTGCTGTGATTGGAATCGGACTCTTTTTTGAAAGTCCAGGATTTTCTAGAGGTCTACCAATAATTGGAGGTTTTAGGTGGGGGACTGGTAGTGATGCTTCATTAAATTTGAGTATTGAAGTTTTACCAGATTGCCGAATTTCGACCAATGATGTTAACTTTGGGACAGCAGCTTTTGCAGATGCCTTTACACCAGTGAAAACCTCGATGGGAATACGCTGTTCAGTCAAGACACCTTATAAAGTGAGCCTGAATGATGGTCTCTATCCACAAAATGGCAATCAACGTGCAATGAAGTCAGGAACGGGCAATAACTATATGAGTTATGAGATTTATAAAAACTCAAGCACAGAACGCTGGGGAAGAAATAACGAGCAGTGGTTGAGCGATGTTGCGACTACAAATCCTGGTATTTATGATGCCAATACGCAGCAAGGTTATGCTTTCACAACAAAAATTCTGGAAACGAATTCACTGAGTCTGCCTGCTGGTCAATATAGTGACACTGTAACTGTACAGGTTGAATTTTAAAAATATGTCCACGATAACATCATGATATTTTATCATGATGTTAATTATAAAAATAATATATAATTAAATTATTAATTTACACTATTGAAAATACCTAAGCTATATTCTTTTATTTATTTAAAATATTTTTTATATTAAATATTGCTGAAGTGAATGATTAATTTTTTGAAAAAACTTCTTACATTGTATTATTTGTTTTGTCGCTAATTTCTTGTATTTGTTTGTTAAATAATTTTTTATATTTCGTGTGCTTAAATTAATAGTGCTGTTTCTTTGTGCTTTTAAGTTTTCATTCTGATTTTATGTTTTTAAATCATTAACGGTGTTTAAAACATGAATATAATTTTCAACACGTGTTTTTTTTATTAATATCAGATTATAATAATTTTTTAATTATAAGAGGGTTATTTGTTGTGCGAGTCTATGCATATTTTAGAGTTGATGATCTGTCTATAAAAGGCAATAATTATGCCTCCTGTATTTCAAACGCTGGTTATGAAATACCAAGTAAGCGAGTGATTTTTGAAGAGGTTGAAGCGGGTATATCATTAAAATATAGAAATAAATTTATTAATTTAGTGAATTACGCAATGGAAAGTGGAGATTTATTGTTAATCAATGGAATTGATTCATTAGGTGGTAACTTTAACGAAGTATCTTCAAGTGTAAATTTGATTTTTAAAAAAAAAATTCGATTAATTTGTTTGGAGTTTTCTAAAAATGAAATTGTGGGAGATCTTAAGAAATTATTTATGCATTTTTTAAAGTTATGTTCTGATTTTGAAGAGAAATCTAGCTTTTCTAAAAAAAGTATAATGAATAAAGCAAAAAAACGTGTTGGTCGTCCAGAAATTTTAAGTGATAAGCAAAAAAAAGAAGCCTTGGATAAATTTAAAAAAGGGCATACAGTTTATTCAATTGCTAAGCATTATTCAGTTACTCGAACAGTAATCCAACGCTTAATTTTAAAATCCTCTGATGTCATTAATAGTGATGATAAGTAAATGAGGGGCGTAAAATTCCAAAAAAATCATATAAGTAGATTTGCAATTGCGCAAAAAAGATCTGATTTTAAGAAAACAATTATTGTCCAATTGGTTTATGTGTTGCGACAAGTAAATCAAAAAAATACAAAAAATTTGATGAGTCATTATAGTATTGAAATTAAGTCGATAAATGGTTTGATTAGCTATAGGGTTCAAGGAATTAAAAATGAGGGAAAAACGATTATTTTTTTATATGGTTCTGATTTATATTATTTGGATCTAAATAAATCATTATTTGATCAAGAGTATTGATTTTTTGAGGTGTGGTGAAGATTTTTTATAATTTATTTATTTTAGCTAGATTTATTTTATAAATTGAGGCTTTTATTTTTTATTTATGATATTTAAAATATTACTATTGAAGTATTGTGTGTTTTAAATAATTTTAATTAATTTTGGTGTAAAGATATATTGAAGGAGGGTTGGTTGATTATTTTTTTAAATTTGGTTGATTATATTTTAAGGATTTAAAATTTGTTAAATTTAAAATGTTTATATGAAAATAATATCTGTATGTGATTTTTTTAAAGTCAAAAGCATATTTTAAAAATTAGAGGTTAAAACATTTGGGAAGCATCAAAAATACTGTTGATACTTCCCAAATAATCAGTCTAAAGTTATAGATCAATATACTGTATAAATTTGAGCCACTTTAATTTTAATCGTTTTAATTTTAACCATCCTAATTTAAAGTCGGCATTGCAAACTGTTTATTTTCACGAATGTTGGCAGAAGGCCAGCGTTGGGTAATGGTTTTTCTGCGTGTATAAAAACGTACACCATCTGGGCCATATGCATATAAATCACCAAAGAGTGAACGTTTCCAACCACCAAAACTGTGATAAGCAACAGGTACAGGCAACGGAACATTGATACCGACCATCCCCACTTTTATATGATCAGAAAAATAACGAGCTGCTTCTCCATCACGGGTATAGATGCATGTTCCATTACCATATTCATGATTATCAATCAGATCCATGGCTTGTTGCATGGTCTCTACCCGCATAATTTGTAAGACAGGGCCAAAAATTTCCTGTTGATAGCTGTGCATATTGGGGGTAACTTGATCAATTAAGGTTGGCCCCACAAAAAAGCCATTTTGATAATCGCCAACGCTTGCTTGTCTGCCATCCACAACAATTTTTGCACCTTGTTGCTCAGCACTGTCGATAAAACCAATCACTTTAGCTTTATGTTCAGCCGTAATCACAGGTCCAAAATCATTATTTTTATCAGCATAATGCCCGAATTTTAATTTACTGATTTCATTTTGAAGTTTAGCAATGACGGTATCTGCAATTTCGTCACCGACTGCAACCGCAACAGAAAGCGCCATACACCGTTCACCTGAGGAACCAAAAGCAGCACCAAGTAGGGAATTCACCACATTATCAACATCCGCATCAGACATGATAATGGCATGATTTTTTGCCCCACCTAAAGCTTGACAACGTTTGCCCGCAGCCGTTGCAGTCTTATAAATATATTCAGCAATTGGTGTTGAGCCTACAAAACTAACCGCTTGAATACGCTGATCATTTAAAAGAGTATCTACTGCAACTTTATCGCCATTCACCAGATTAAAGACACCATCGGGAAGTCCAGCTTCTTTTAGTAATTGAGCAATATATAATGTTGAAGATGGATCACGCTCAGAAGGTTTTAAAATAAAGCAGTTACCACAGACAATTGCCATTGGGAACATCCAAAGTGGCACCATCACAGGAAAGTTAAATGGGGTAATCCCTGCAACGACACCTAAAGGTTGAAATTCACTCCAAGAGTCAATATTCGGCCCGACATTTTTGGAGAATTCACCTTTTAAAAATTCGGGTGCACCGCAAGCATATTCAACATTTTCAATCCCGCGCTGTAATTCCCCAGCCGCATCATGGCAAATTTTACCGTGTTCTAAACCAATCAGCTCACAGATTTTATCGGCATTTTTTTCAAGCAACTCTTTAAACTTAAACATGACTCGCGCACGTTTGATCACTGGGGTATCACGCCATGCGGGAAAGGCATTTTCTGCTGCTGCTATTGCATCAAGTACCGTTTTTGGGCTGGCAATAGCCACTGCAGAATTTGATTCACCTGTGGCTGGATTAAATACTTTTTGGCTACGACTTGCTTCCGTTGAAAGCTGTCCATTAATAAAATGTCCGATTGTATTCATTGATATCTCCTGATTTATTTTGGTTAAAAATTAACACCATAATTGCTGATAAAGTTTTACGATTTCTTGTTTCGTTGGAAGACGAGGGTTATTACTTGGTGAGCCTGAAGCAAGTGCTTGTTCTGCCATAGTATTTACAACTTCGTCAAAATATTGCTTATCTGCTCCAAAAGCTTCTAAAGTTGGCACTTGAAGGGATGTATTAATGTCTTTTAATGCTTCAATTAACTTGGCATTGGCAGATTCAATAGAATCATTTTGTTGTGCTGCCCCCATGGCCTTGGCACAGTTTGCATATTTTTCAGGTTCAGCCGGAATTGAATATTCAATAATCATGGGCAATAACATGGCATTTGATAAACCATGCGGGACATGGAAAAACGCGCCAATAGGGCGACTCATGCCATGAACTAAGGCAACAGATGCATTATTAAAAGCCACACCAGCCAATGTTGCACCCAGCATTAATGCTTCTCGGGCAGCTTTATCATTTGGATCAAAATAGACTTTTTTAAGGTTTGGGCCGATTAAGCGCATAGCTTCCAATGCTTGAGTATCGCTATATAAATTGGCTTTTTTACTGGTATAGGCTTCAATCGCATGGGTTAAAGCATCTATACCCGTATCTGCTGTGGTACGGGCAGGTAAACTCAACGTCAGTTCATAATCTACAATCGCAGCAATGGGCATAAAACCAGCACCGACACAAAGCATTTTTTCATTACTTTCATCATCGGTAATGATCGTGAATTTAGTTGCTTCAGAACCTGTTCCTGCTGTTGTTGGAACAGCAATAATTGGTAATCCTTGTTCGTTGACTTGTCTAGGGAACTTATAATCTCGGATTTTTCCACCATAGCGACCTAAGATGCCAATGGCTTTTGCACTGTCAATCGGACTACCACCACCCACAGCAATAATTGAATCATATTGATGTGCTTGAATAAACTGAACCCCAGCTTCAATAGAACTTGAGGTGGGTTCTGGAATGGTTTGATCAAAAAAGTCTGCTTCAATATTTTCATGTCTAAGAATCTTTTGAATATCGGCGATATAGCCTAACTTGACCATCATTTGATCAGTGATGATCAGTGGTTTATTACAGCCTAAGCTTTTTAAAATATAAGGAATTTTCTCTCGGGCATTTTTTCCGACTTCAAGAAATCTGGGCAACAAAATCGTATGTGACATAAGCGAACTCCATTTTAGTTTCATTCCATTTACATGCATTTTGTATTTTAAAAAGACCAAGTTGCATGCTGTAAATTAGCTTTATAGTATTTGTATATTGATATGTATCGTATCAATATAAAATTATATGTAAACAGGTTTTTTACGATTTTAATTAAAATAAAATTATTTGTTTATAAATAACAATGGTTTGATCTGATTTTTAAAGTGGAAAAGAATTTTGTCTAGATTCATCATTAAAAATTAGCTATATATAAATATCGATACATTATGTATCAATATAATTAAATAAATGGAGTTTAGAATGATAGGACTATTTGGAATAGTAGTGTCCTTGGTATTGCTGATGTATTTAGCTTACAAAGGTTTTAGTGTCATTATTTTGGCGCCTGTACTTGCACTGTTTGCGGTCATTTGGAGTGGAATGACGCATGAATTATTAGGGTTTTATTCGCAAGTATTTATGAGTGGTCTAGGTGGGTACATCATTAAATATTTTCCACTTTTTCTTTTAGGTGCTGTCTTTGGCAAACTCATGGATGACAGTGGATCAGCTCGCACAATCGCAATTTTTTTTGTTGAACGCTTAGGGCATCATCGCGCGATGTTATCCATTGTGATTTCCTGTGCAATCTTAACCTATGGCGGTGTCTCGCTTTTTGTGGTGGGCTTTGCTGTATTTCCAATTGCTTCGGCATTATTTAAAGAACTAGGTATTCCTAAACGATTCATTCCTGCGGCAATTATGTTGGGGGCATTAACCTTTACAATGACCGCATTGCCTGGTACGCCTGCGATTCAAAACGCAATTCCAATGCCATATTTTAAAACAGATCTATATGCTGCACCTGTACTTGGCATCATTGCTTCGATTTTTATGTTAATCACGGGGATGTGGTGGCTAAATAGAAGAGTCGAACATTCGATAAAACAAGGCGAAGGCTATGGCAATCATATTGAACATCATAAAGAAATTTTAACCCATTCAGATCCTAGTTTACTGACTGCAATGATCCCGATTGTTTTGGTGATTTTATCGAATTTAATATTATCGAAAGTGATTTTTCCAAATATGGATACTTCATATTTGGCAACGGCTCAATTTGGTCACACTAGTCTAAATTCTGTGATTGGCCTATGGTCGATTATTACAGCATTGGTGATCGCATGTATTGCCATTATTGCTTTAAATTGGAAGCGGATTAATGATATTCGAGACAGTATTCAAAATGGTGTTTCTTCTTCATTTTTACCTATTTTTAATACCGCCTCAGAAGTGGGATATGGGTCAGTTATTGCATCTTTAGCTGGTTTTGTCATTTTAAAAGATTTTTGAGTTGGTTTAGCGCCGAGTAATCCACTGGTTTCTGAAGCAATTTTGGTCAATGTACTGGCTGGGATCACAGGTTCTGCGTCTGGAGGGTTGAGTATCGCATTAAATACGATGGGTGAAACCTATATGAATCTGGCGCATCAATTTGGCATTTCACCTGAATTAATGCACAGAGTTGCTTCTATGGCTTCTGGATCTTTAGATTCACTTCCTCATAACGGCGCTGTGATTACCATTATTGCGCTTTGCGGTCTCACGCATAAACAGTCCTATTACGACATGTTTATGGTCGCAGTTATTTTTCCACTGCTTGCACTGATCGGGGTGATTACGCTGGGTACTTATTTTGGATCATTTTAATGCTTGAGTTTTAAAGCTAGAGACTTGGGTATTCGAAGTCGCTAGCTTTTATTAGTTAATCGATTGAATTTTTAATATAAGTGTTTAAATCATTGGCTGCATCTCTTAATGCATCTTGATAGCTGATTAAGTCATCTAATGATTTTCGAATACTTGGCGCATGGGTGTATAAGCAAGCAATGATTTCACCATTGGGATGGAGTATAGGCACTGAACAGGCCACCATCCCTGCGATAAACTCTTCATTATCGGTGCCTAAATTTGTCACGCCAATACGCTGAATTTCAGATTCCAGCAGATTAAGATCTGTAATGGTATTTTTGGTGTACTGGGTGATTGGAATATTTTTTAGAATATTTTTCCTTTTTTCTGCGGATAAATGACTTAAAAAAAGTTTGCCACTTGATGTACACCAGACAGGCACTGTTGAGCCCACGGGTAAATATACCTGTAATGGCCAGTTTGTCTGTATACGGTCTACATACAACATATGATTATCTTGTAAGATCGCTATACCACAGGTTTCACCAATCTTATTTGATAGTTTTTCTAAAATAGAAAACCGTTCTATTCTAAATTTTTCATTTTCCCAAACATTAAATAGTAATTGTTTGACTCTTCCACCCACCAACAAGCCACCATGTAAATCTACTTTGACATAACCTTCTTTTTCTAATAGTTGGATGAGTCGATGAATACTGGGCTTTGGAATATCAAGGGCTAAAGAGAGATCAAGTGGAGAAGGGGGATGTTTTGCTTCACCAATGGCTTCTAAAATCTCAAGTACTCGTGTGATCGATGAACCTTTATTTCGTTTTGTATCTTGTGTCATAAAATTTTCCAAAAGACCCTGCTTCATTCATACCCACTTGAGCTTATGGATATTATCATTTGAATGTTATAGATATGAAATGTCAACAGATCCTAAATAAGCCTTTAAAATATTAACGTGATTTGTTCCAACTCAACACTTTAAATAGTCCAAACATCACAATAATCCAAATTGGAATCAAAATGACCGATTCTTTAAAGTTTTGCACCCACATGATATATAGGATCATACTGATAAAAACTAAAACAATATAATTACTTACGGGTGAAAACAATGAGGGAAATTTTACCCTTGTCCCTTCCAACTTTTTGGCTCGTTTAAATTTTAAATGGGTAAAACTAATCAGTGCCCAGTTTAAAACCAGAGCAGCAACAGCCAAATACATCAGATGACTTAGAGCTTCTTCAGGCACAAAATAATTCAGTAACACGCAGCCAAAAATCAGTATAGAAGAGAAGATCACCGCAGTGATTGGTACACCTTGTTTGCTAACTTTTGCAAACATCTTCGGTGCATTGCCTTGTACTGCAAGCCCATACAGCATACGACTATTGGCATACATACCACTGTTATATACCGAAAGCGCGGCAGTTAGAATAATAAAATTAAGTAAATGTGCTGCCCAGCCTAAGCCCAGTTGACTGAAAATCATCACAAAGGGACTTTTATCTAAACCACCCAGATCAAGTTGATTCCATGGAATTAATGACATGATGATGGCAAGAGAAGCCACATAAAAAACCAAAATACGGAAAATCACGCGATTGACAGCTTGTGGTATGCTTTTTTCAGGGTTTTCTGCTTCGGCAGCCGTCATCCCAATCAATTCAATGCCGCCAAATGCAAACATTAAAAAGGCCAGCATATAAAATAGCCCAGAAAATCCATGTGGGAAAAATCCGCCATGTTGCCATAGATTTGCCACAGTTGCAGTTGAATCAGCTCCTGCTGTGAGCAAAAGATATAAACCAAACACAATCATTGAAATCACAGCAACAACTTTGATAATGGCTAACCAAAATTCGGATTCACCATAAAACTTAACATTACCCAGATTAAAACCAGTCACGATGACAAAGAAAAATAAAGCGGAGATCCAAGCGGGGATATGCGGCCACCAATAATGCACATATTTAGCCACTGCTGTAAGTTCAGTCATGGCGACTAATATATACATCACCCAGTAATTCCAGCCTGATAAAAAACCAGGAAATTTCCCCCAATATTTTTGTGAAAAATAACTGAATGAACCAGCAACAGGTTCTTCTACAATCATTTCACCCATTTGACGCATGATTAAAAATGCAATCAAACCGACGATGGCATAGCCTAAAATAATCGAAGGACCAGCAGATTGGATGACTTGTGCAGAACCTAAGAATAATCCTGTACCCACAGCGCCACCCATAGCGATCAATTGGATATGACGATTTTTAAGTCCACGTTTTAATTGGGAAGATGAGCGATTCAAAATATACTGTGCTGAATAAAAGAAGCCATTGTAATAGATTGGCTATAGATAACCTAGTTTGAAAACGATGTTGTTGAGGCAATTTTATAAGATATTGAACACTGGAATATTAGAACGCTTCCATCTATCAAAATATGATCATGTTGAGTGAATCATTTTGCTATTGAAAGAGCCTTCTCGCTTTGGGAGAAGGCTAGGATGAGGGGTATCTATACGTCTAAAAAAGACTTATAAAACAAGCTTATTCAGATTGCTCTAATGTACGCAGTGGGTGCATGCCCTCAACCATTCCCATAAATGGTGGGTAAATTGAGTAACCAACCAAGGCTTGAAGTTCAGGCGAAATCGACCGTACCGTGTCTTTGGAAAGTTCAAGCAAATAGTTTTCTTGTTGTCGTACATAGGCTTCACAGTACTGATGAGTAATCGCAAAGCGTGAGGATTTCGAATGATTTTGACCGCCACCATGCCAAGTCGTACCGAGAAAAAAGATCACCGAACCTGCAGGCATCACTGCGGGTATCGCTTCTGATCTTTGTGCAAAACGATCATCTCCCCAACGGTGACTGCCAGGAATAATTACTGTTGCTCCATTGTCTTCGGTAAAATCATCAATTGCCCAGACGGTTGCAGCACCAAGTGGCTGACGAGGACGGGGGAGGCGATAAAAAGCATCATCATAATGCAGACTTTGAGCGACTTCACCTGAAAGAATATTAATAATTTGACTCTGAG
>Ga0157371_10005820_pt1 | contig 10317 bp, 7 predicted proteins | sample C45metaG_FD_113462 | JGI IMG/M metagenome (GOLD analysis project Ga0157371, IMG submission 113462) | Corn rhizosphere microbial communities from Kellogg Biological Station, Michigan, USA - C4-5 metaG | ecosystem: Host-associated > Plants > Roots > Rhizosphere > Soil | place: USA: Michigan...
AGCTGAATCCGGGCACAACCATTCATCTGCAAGTGATGCGTGACGGCAAGAACATCACGGCACCGGTCACTCTCGAAGCTATGGGCAAGCGCGACAAGTCGGGGAATGAAACCTCGGACGCGGGCCAGGGAAAGCCCCGCTGGGGAATCGGGCTGGGAGACATTACGCCTGATGTGCGTCAGCAGCTGCAGGCGCCGGACAGTCTTCACGGCGCGGTGGTTGAGCGGGTACAACCGGGCAGCCCCGCCGACAACGCGGGCTTGCAGCAGGGCGATGTGATCCTTGAGGTCAATCGCAAGCCGGTGCACGACGCCGCAGAGGTAAAGAACGCTCTGGGCAGCGTGCCCAAGGGACAAGACGCGCTGGTCCTGGTCTGGTCAAACGGCGGCAACACCTTCCGGGTGCTGCATCCCACGGAGCCTGGCCAGGCTGATAGCGGTTCGTAACTGGTCACGAAGTTCTCCCCAGGGAGGCGGGGCGGGGGCGTCCCGTCTCCCCATTTTTTTCAGATCACGCGGGGTCAGCCGCCCTCGGCTGTCCGGGCGAGCGAAGCTCGCCTAGGTTCGCCATTCGGATACTGATCAGTTACCGTCCGACACATCCGGAAGATCAAAAACCTAGCGGAGCTGCGCTCCGCCGGACAGCCGGGGGTGGCTGTCCCCATGTGATTTTTGGTCTAAAATTAACCTATGCGGGGTGAAAAATTGACCTATAATGCCGGTCGCGATGGACACCATACCGACTGGCGCAGCCCCGCGCATAGCGGTTGTCACCACCGATGAGTCGGTGCAGTTGGCGACGCAGGAAGTATTAGCGTCCGCCTTCCACACCACGCTGCTGGACTCGGGCGAGCAGGTGCTTCCGCTGCTCGCCGAGGCCACCGTCGAAGCCGTCGTTCTGGACCTCGAAACTGCGCATGCCTCGGACGATCAAATGTTGCAGCTGGTGCGCCAGCTTCGCGCGCACGACGAGGACCTGGTCTTGCTCGGGTTCACCCGATCGCACAACAGGACTTCACGCAGGCAGTTCGAACAGGCCGGAATCCGTCAATGTTTCGTCGCGCCCGTCGATTTTGTGGAAGTACAGGCAGCGCTGCGGATCGCGCTGGAGGAACGGTCCGCGGAAATCGAGAACCGGCGGCTGCGCCAGGAGGCCCGCGAGCGAAATTCGTTTTGCCAGCTGATCGGGGGCAGCGAGCCCATGCGGCTGGTGTATGACGCCATCACCCGTGTGGCCGAGAGCGCGGTCAACGTGCTGGTGCGCGGGGAAAGCGGCACCGGCAAAGAACTGGTGGCCCAGGCTATTGTGGCCAGCGGCCCGCGGCGGGACAAGCCCTTCGTCAGCGTAAACTGCGCTGCTCTTCCCGAGAGCCTGATCGAGGCCGAGCTGTTTGGCCATGAAAAGGGAGCATTCACAGATGCTCACGAGTCGCGCGCCGGGCATATTGAATCGGCCAATGGCGGAACTCTCTTCCTGGATGAGATCGGGACGCTGGGGCTGACTTTGCAGAGCAAGTTGTTGCGTGTGCTGGAACAGCATGTGGTCCAGCGCATCGGCAGCCGGACTACCAAGAAAATCGATTTCAGGCTGATTGCCGCCACCAATGAGGACCTGGAGCAGGCGGTGCGGGCGGGCCGCTTCCGGGAAGATCTTTATTACCGGATCAACGTGGTTCCGATCGCGCTTCCTCCGTTGCGCGAACGGCCGGGGGACGTGGCCATCCTGCTGGACCACTTTCTGCGCATGTACAGCGCTGCCAACGGCGTCCCCCTAAAACGCCTGGATTCTGACGCACTGGAGATTCTCGAGGAATATCACTGGCCGGGAAACGTGCGGGAGCTGGAAAACCTGGTACAGAGACTGGTCATCATGGGGTCGGGTGCCGTGATCACGGCCAAGCACCTGCCCCAGCAGATTCTTTACACCAGCGCCGCCAAGCAGGAGGCCCTGCTCATCCCGGAAGAGGGCATCTCGTTTGACGACGAGATGGCGCGGATTGAACTGGCCTACCTGCAGGCGGCTTTGCGGAGGACCGGAGGGAAGAAGGTGGCCGCCGCCAGGCTGCTCCAGATCAATGCCCAGAAGATGAAGTACCTGTGCCGTAAGTATGGACTGCAGGGTTAATTATTGACCCACGGTGGGTTAATTTTTAAACCTCACCGGTTGCGGCTCCGAGGCCGGAACCTGCTCTCGCGGCGCTGACCCGCTCCCATCTCATTGAATTAATTGGGCTGCCGCATTGGGGGGCTGTCCGGAAAGGTTTGGCACGGGCATTGCTTATACCTGATCAGACCGGACAGAGCCGACAGCGCCCGCGGTCAGGCAAGACAAAATTTCAAACGGAGAAAACATCATGTCAGTCCAGAAGAAATCATTGATCAGCCAGCGGAGCGCAGTGAAGGCGGCCATTCTGGCCAATCCGACCCAGAGCGTCGGGTCCGTCCCATCGGTACGTCCGGCAGCCCGCGCAGCTGCCCGTCCGGCAGCTCGCGCCGCCGCTCGTCCAGCGGCTCGTGCAGCAGCGCGCCCGGCAGCTCGCGCCGCGGCTCGCCCCGCCGCCCGTGCAGCGGCCCGTCCGGCGGCTCGTCCAGCTGTTAGCGCTACCAAGTAGGGTAACTGGCCGAACACAAGTAAGCGTCACTCGTTCGAGAACCAAGGGGTCGCAGAGAATTGTGGCCCCTTTTCTCTTGATCGTCACCCCGGACGACGTGGGGACAGCCGCCCTCGGCTGTCCGGGCGAGCAAGGCTCGCCGGGGTTGTGCCCATGCCCAAGTGAGACCAGCGTCATCCTGTCCGGTGAACCGTTGCCGACCCACGCCAGATCCTTCACGGCCTGAAGGCCTTTCAGGACGACGCCACGGGGAGTAGGGGCTTTCGAAACATTCGATGCCGAGATCTGCGGAGCTGCGCTCCGCCTGGACAGCCGAGGGCGGCTGTCCCCACGTGGACTGCGCCGGAGGCTCACCACATGCGGCGGCCAATCAGGTCGCGGCCGAAGCGCCAGGCCAGTCCCGCAATACTCCGCCTGCCGATCATGATCTTGGCATTTCCGCTCATGCCTTCCCTGAGATCTCCCCGGTTCTGGAGCTCGACCTTTCCCAGATAGAACTTTGGCACTCGAATGCCTTCCAGCTGGGCCTTTTCGAATAACCCGGGTTCAATCGAGGCCGCCGCCGGAGCCAGCGAGGACAGGGTTCCCGCCCAGGACTCGAACTGGGATTCGGCATGGAGCCGCACCGGGGCACCCACCCGAACGTCTCGCATGCCAAACTCCGGAACGTAGATGCGAGCCGTCATAGTCGATAAGTCAGCCACTTCGGCAACCTCGGTTCCGGGTTTCAGGTAAGCGCCCAGGAGATTGTGCATCCGGGGAGTGGTGACAGTTCCAGAAATAGGACTGACGACCTCGAGGCGCTTCATCTCTTCCGCCAGGTTGCGATGCCGTTCCGCGAACTGCCTCCGGTCCTGCTCCGCCGGGCCAAAATTTTCATAGTTGAGGCCAGCCTGGGTGGCCCGCGCCGAAGCGTTCCGCAAGTCGGCGCCGGCCTGCGCGGAAGCGGATTCCATCTCCAGATTGCGCAGGCGCAGCAGGGGTGCGCCGGGCGCGACCGTTTGTCCCTCCTCGACCAGGACTTCCGCCACGGTTCCGGGCACCTCGGTGTGAATCAGAGTTCGGCGCACCGGCTCAAGCGAGAAACGGCCGTCCACGAACTCAGGCCAGATCGGCGCCAGCAGCACTGCCAGAAGCGCCACGCCCACCAGTACCGAGCGAAGCGGCGTGAACCAGGCGAACAGGCGTTCTTTTTTGTCGAGATAAACGGTTTTCATGAATCGCTCCAGCATGGTGATGCGCGATCTGAAAATGCGCAGGCCGAGAAGCAGGGCCGGCACCCACGCCCACTCCGGCGTGTACGACCTCAGGATGTGATAGACGAAAATAACAACGAAGGCCATCAACAGGTAGCTGTACACGCCCGACAGCGCGGAATAGAAGATGTAAAGCACCCGCCGGTGGCGGGGAACGTACTCCACTTCCGCGGGCAGGCGGAAAATGTGCTTGCGGGTCCAGCTTGAAACGAACGCGGTCGATCGCTCTTTCAAATCGGCTTCCCCGATCAATTCGGCCAGCAGATAGTAGCCATCGAGCTTGATCAGCGGGTTGAGATTGAGCAGGGTCACGCCGATGCCGGTCACCATCATGACTTTGTAAGCCAGATCATGGATGTACATGCCGGTGGCCGTGCCCCACCAGATGAAGGTGGCGACCACGCAGATCATGAGGTCGGCCCAGATGCCGGCAATAATGGTGGAGATGCGGGCCTTCTTGTCGCCCACGATCCAGACCTGGGTGGCGTCGCACACGAAAGTCGGCGCGAAGTACATCAGCAGGAACTGCATCTTCTCTACCCGGGCGCCGAAATGTCTGCAGGTAAGGCCGTGGGCCGATTCGTGGAAAAAGGCCATGGCGCCGAACAGGAACCAGAATTCCACCAGGTCCCAGCCGGTTTTTGCGGTGAAGTTGTAAAAAGCGAAGCTGTCATTCCAGATCTGCCCTAGCTTGTCGGTCCACATCCAGCCCATGACGCCGAACATGAACAGAGTCAGAAGGGTGAACCAGGTGGTGTACACAAATTCAAAATAGGGCTGGATCCTGGTCAGATAGTCGTCGGCGTTGGGCCAGGTGTGAAGGGTGATGTCGGTGACATCGGCGATGTGAAAGCGCCCGCGCTTCTGCCGCTCCGTGCCCATCTTGGCTTTTAGGGTGATGTTCTTTTCCAGCGGCGTCTTGTAAAGCAACTCGCCCTGCTCTTCCAGGTAGGAGGTGAATTCCTTGACGTAATCCTCCGGGAAATCGATGTTGTACTCATGGAGAAGCAGGTCCGAAATCTGCTTGTACGATCGTTCGCCATCGAACAGCTGGGCCACTTGCCACTGCTCCGGACTGAACCGAAGGTAGATATCGGTGCCCGGCATCTTGGCCAGCACCACGCGTACACCTTGTTCGACGTGTTCCCGGGAAATGACTCGAGGATCGAGTTTGGGAAAGCGGCGCTGGGCGGCTTGCGCCGGGAGATCAGGCAGCGCTACCTCGAGGGCCTCGAGGATATTCATTTCGGGTTAGTGAGGCGGATGGTGGTGAGCATTCCCGGTCGAAGGTCCGGCGCGGGGCCTTGAAGCCGGGCCACGATCTCGATGGTTCCGCTCGAAGGATCAACCACCGGGCTGATCTGCCGGACTGCCGCCGTGTGACGGACCGCCGACGAGCCGTCGGCCAGTTCCACGGTCACGGTTTGTCCATTCTTCAACTTTCCGAGGAAGCGTTCTGGAAGCGTGAACTTTACTTCGAGGGGCGCCACGGCCGTGACCCAGAACAAACGGTCGCTGATCGCAACTTTCTGTCCCACGCGGACGTAGCGGCGAGCGACGATACCGTCAAAGGGAGCGGTGATACGGGTCTTTTCCTTTTCCAATTCAAGCGACTTCTCGGTGGACTTTGCGTTGCTCAGCAGTTCGGTCTCGCGGCTGATTTCGAACCTGTCCGCTTCCACTTTGTATTGTGCGTGCTCCAGCGTCTCCTTGGTGAAGACACCCGCTTCCCAGAGTTTTTGCGCACGGCTCAGATCTGATTCGAGCACTTTCGTTTCCGCCTCCCAGTTTTTCAGGTTGGCCTGGATGGAGCGGGTCTTGGCGGCGGCCGCGTCGAGGTCAGCGGAAATCTGGCGGTCGTCGAGGCGGGCGAGCAGCTGGCCCTTGCGCACGCGAGTGTTGGGCTCAGCCAGAATGGAGACGATGACGCCCGCGCGCAGTGCGGCTACGGCGACCTGGTTTTCGACCAGGATGGGGGCCGAAGCCACGAAGGCGCTGTCGTCTGGAGGAGGCGCGGAGAGAGAAACCGGCGGGGCGGGGCGTGCCACTGGCGCTGCGGCGGCTACTCGCGAGGTTTCGCTCGAGTCGCTGCAGGCGTTCAACGCCAGCGCAATGGTCATCACGGTCGCGAGCTTAACAACCCGTTTCATAAACCCTCCTACTTCTGGCCTATGTGACTTTCCGCTCATGCTCGGCGGGCAGGATGCCCGCCGGACAGCCGGCGGGACGCCGGCGCTACCAAGTTCCTACCATCCGAACCAGGACCATAGCTTTGACCAGATCCATATTGCGGGGCGCCGGAAGAGTACTTTTCCGGCGGGGCTCCATCCCGTGACGACTTTGGCCCGGCCCTGCATGCCGTCGCGAATGGCGCCGTCGGGATTGGGCACCGCTACCCGGGCGAAGAAGACGCGATCGGACCCCTGCACCTGGCTCCTTGGACTCACCACTGTGACCGCACCGTGGAAGGTGCGGGTGGGAAAGCCGTCCAGCTTCACTGAAGCTTTCTCGCCGGGGTGAAGCAGCAGGACGTCGTCTTCGTCGATGGCCACATCGACAACCGCGCGCGAGGTATCGACGACTTCAGCAAAAGTGTCGCCGGGCATCAGCTTCCGTCCCACCAGGTCTTCCACGTGTGAAGTCGCAACCACGCCGTTGATGGGGGAGCGCAACTGGGTGCGATCCAGGCGCTCGCGGGCGCGGGCCAGTTCCGAGGCCCAGTAGTCGGCCTGGATGCGCTGAATGCCGGCTTCGCCGCCGTCGTTATTGTTCAACGCCCGATTCATCTGCGAGACCGCGGTTTCGTACTTGGCCTGGGCCGCGGCCAGTTGAGCCCGGTACTGCCAGTCCGAAAGCGTGGCCAGAACGGTTCCCGCGCTCACCGCATCGCCCTCGCGAACGTTGACGCGCTGCACCACGCCCTCCACCTCAGGCTGGACCAGAACGCTTTGCGTGGGACTGACCGAAGCGTCGCCCACCACGCGCAGCGGCAAGGGAAAGATCAGCAGGAAGAGCAGCGCTGCGGCCGCGCCTGTCACCAGCAACGCCCGGCGCCGTTTCTCGAGTGCCAGAAATTTGCGTTTCCGGTCGAGCACCGGCTTCAACAGGTCGATGAAAGGAACTTCGCGGTAAAGCGAGGCGTTACGCAACGCAACCGTCGCCTGCGAGGTGAGAATCTTGATCATCTCCAGGTGGGCGGGGCCGAGGAAGTCGGGATCGCTGCTCTCGAACGATAAGGTGCCGACCCGGCCGTCATCGTCGGTCAGCGGCACGGCGTAAAAGCCGCGCATGCCAGTCTCGGAGAAGTATTTGGTGAGCTTGGCCTGGGTTTCGGGACGGGGATCTTCGAAGTGCTCTCCGTGCTGCGAGAAAGACACGGCTTCGCTGGATAGTGACGCCCATTCCAGCAGCTCCTGCAGCCGAACCACGTTCGGATCCTGGGGATTGATCCGGGGCATGCCGGTGACGGCGCGGACCTTCAGACGTCCGCGCTCCTCGAGCGCGATGGCCGCTCTTTCATATGGGATCACGGCGCCGGGGCCGGTGACGACCGCATCCAGAACCCGGCCGAGATCAAGCGTAGAGGTGATTTCCGCGCTCACCTTGACCAGGGTCTCGAGGATCTCAACCTTACGTTCGGCCTGCAGCATCCCGGCGTTGTTCAGCGCCGACGCCGCCGTTTCTGCAATGGAACTGAGGAGGAAAAGATCGTCCTCGTCGAAGGGCGTTCCATCCAGCTTGTTGATGGCTTCGATGACGCCGACTTCGAAACCCTTGGCCACCAGGGGAGCCACCATGGCAGAAAAAATACCGCCTTCCCTGCCCGCATTTCGCCGTTGCAGCCGTTCGTCACCGGCGTCGTCAATGATCAAGGGTTCGCCGGAGTCGGAGACTGCTGCCACGTAGCCCTCGCCAGTCCTTTCCGAAGACCCCACTTCGCGGGTGGGGTCCTCGCCCGCCCGGTCCATCAGCAGCAGTTCCTGCTCATCCTTGACCAGCCAGAGATTTACCGCCTGGGCCTCGAGGAGCTCGCGCACCTTGGCGGTGATGATGGGATTGAGTTCGTCCATTTCCAGCGTCGAGTTGAAGACTTTTTCTACGTCGTAAAGCTGGGTCAAGCGGGAGATGGATTCGAGATGCGAGTTACGTTCACCCTCGTAGTGGACCGCGCTCGAAAACGCGGGAGCGGCATATTCCACCAATTCGACCAGCCCGGTGAGATCAGAGGGATTGATTACTTCATCGAAAGTGGCTGCTTCCACGGCCCCGATCAGGGTCCGGTTGACGATCATGGGAACATAGGCCAGGGACAGGAGGCTACGCCGGGCGTGCAGGTGAGCGTAGTCTTCACGGACCAGGTTCGTTCCGGAGAGAAGCAAGGGCTGGCTCTCTTTGGCGAGAAGTCCCAGGGTGCCGGAATCGACGGGGATCGCCTCATCGTCCAGGTGAATCTCGCCGGCGACGGCCTTGGCAGACCACCGGGTGATTCCATCGTGCTCCTCCAGCAGATAGACCACGGCAGCGCCCGATAGTACTTCGGTGACTTGCTGGGCCAACAGAAAGGCGCGTGGCTGGACTTCACGTTCCTGGAGCAGTGCGCTCAGGAACCGGGCCTGCACATCGACAGATGTCGACTTCGGCATTGCTTGTTCTGACAGCCGCCCGTTGCCGATCGCGCGAGACAACGAAATAAAAGTGGGGAGGGTGCGGGTCCCGCGCACTTGCAAATTCGCGGCGGCTCCCGTAAGTTGAGCGGGCAATCTAACAAATCGCCCTGCCCCTGTCAATGTTTGGGGCTGGCGATGATGTCACGCTTTGCGACTTTTGCGTTTTCCCTTTGCGACCTTTGCGGTTAAGTTTTAGGAGCATCAGGCAAGGTCAAACCCTTTTACCGCAAAGGGCGCAAAGGAAGGGCCCGCAAAGGGCGCAAAGGGAAGCATCTCAGAGGAGCACGATGGAGATCAACGTACGCAGGCTTTCCGAGGTTCAGATCGTACAGATTCGCGGTGCTTTACGGCTGGGTCCTGGAGTGGACAGCTTTCGCCAGACGATGGACGATGCCCTGGCTGCCGGGGACACGCGCCTGGTGATCAACTTCGCCGAAGTACCGATGATTGACTCCAGCGGAATCGGGATCCTGGTCAAAGCGATGGCCTCGGCCAAGCAGCGGGGCGGCGGAGTGAAGCTGGTGACGCCGTCGAAATTCGTGGTGCAGACGCTCAAGCTGATTGGCGTGCTGAATCTGTTTGAGATTTTCGAAGACGAGAACGCCGCCGTGCAATCCTTCAATTCGCACTGAAAACGGCGGTGGCGCGCCCGCGCTAACGCAGATGGATATTCAGGATGTTGAAGATACCGAAGAGGTAGATCGCACTCCCCAGAGAGAGCAGGGCCAGGGTAAGAGTCGCCATGGGCGAACTGAAAAGGCGCCGGCGAGGCGGGGCCTGGTGTTCCAGTGCGGCCCTGTACTTGTCGATCCATTCCTGGTCCTTGCTGACTTGACCAAACGATGACTGGATCGATTCCTGCAGCCGACGCTGGTCGTCTCCCTCGAGTCCCACAAAGCGGAAGGGTTGCTGGTTCCAGGAAACCGGATTCAGCATTTCCGCGGTGCCCAGAACGGGCCCGGTCGGAGTCACAAACATCAGCTTTACGCGTGATTCCCGGACGGCCGGTTTGGGCAGAGAAAGCATGCCGCCGGTCAGCGAGATGACTTCCAGTTGTGCCTGGGTACGGTGGCCGTCTTCAAATCGAAGCACGGCATGAGTGACGTCGGACAGGTTCAAGCGCGGCGCCCGAAGATCGTAATTCGGGAGAGCAGGATCAGGTTGGGGGAGGGCGTTCACAGGATGAGTATCCTCTTTGTGCGCCGTGAAGAGGAGATTACGGAAGGACCTGCCACGGTCTCGTTACCTGGGAAAGCGGACGCCGGACTTCGGCCGTCGGACGGCAGACCTCGGACGTCGGGAAAATCTTCATTGATTTCGCGGATTAGAGCCTCTTATCCCGGTATTATCTGCGGGCATCCGTGGCGGCGGTTTTTTCTGCTTCCGCACATTTTTCGGACAACGCTGGTGTGGTGGCCCTTACAGGGCCGCGTTCTCAGCGCAACACACGCCGGCCCTTTAGGCGCAGTGGCGCCACTGGGGCTCAAGCCCCAGCCTTCTCCTCCGGGACGCGGCGCTCAGACGGATTCTCCCGGTTCCCGCGCGTTGAAACGATTGATGACGCCTCGGGAATTGCCCACGACGCCTGGCGTCCGAAGTCCGGGGTCCGACGCCTGACGTCTGACGTCTGACGTCCGAAGTCCGAGGTCCGGGGTCTGACGCCCGAGGTCCGACGTCTGACGCCCGAGGTCCGAGGTCCGACGGCTGACGTCTGGCGCCCGAGGTCCGAGGTCCGACGGCTGAGGTCTGCCCTCCCGCAGCGCTCCCGCCTTGCGGGCCCACA
>Ga0157371_10005823_pt1 | contig 10314 bp, 7 predicted proteins | sample C45metaG_FD_113462 | JGI IMG/M metagenome (GOLD analysis project Ga0157371, IMG submission 113462) | Corn rhizosphere microbial communities from Kellogg Biological Station, Michigan, USA - C4-5 metaG | ecosystem: Host-associated > Plants > Roots > Rhizosphere > Soil | place: USA: Michigan...
CCACTTCGAGCAATTCCAGCAGATCAACCCGGTGGTCAAGGCGCCCACGCTGATCCTCGATGACGGCGTGGTCCTGATGGACTCCACCCTCATCCTCGACTACCTCGAAGCCGCCAGCGGCAACAGCCTGCTGCCGAGCGACCTCAAACAACGCGCCCACGCCCTGCGCCTGATCGGCCTCAGCCTCGCCGCCTGCGAAAAAGCCGTGCAGCTCTACTACGAACGCAACCTGCGCCCGGCCGACATTCAATACCAACCGTGGGTCGAGCGCGTCGAAGGCCAACTCGCCGCTGCCTTCACTGCCCTCGAACAGGAATTGGAAAAAACCGGCCTGCCCACCGACGGCACCCTCACCCAGGCCGGCATCAGCCTCGCCGTCGCCTGGAGCTTCACCGACCTCGTCGTCCCCGACCAGATCGATACCCGCCGCTACCCGCACATCGCCCAATACACCGCGTACGCCGAAACCCTCGAAGCGTTCGTCAGCACCCCGATGACTTGACCATGAGCACCACCGACACCGCCACCCCGGCGTTAAAGGAAATCTTCAACGCCGAGCGCCTGCAACACATCGCCAGTGAAATGAGCGCCGTGTACCCGGCGTTCAAGGCCAAGGCGTTTCTCAAGCACGCCAACCAAGGGCTGGCGGAACTGTCGGTGATGCAACGCATGGCCCACGTCAGCGAAAGCCTGCACGCCGTGCTGCCACTGGACTACGAAGATTCCCTCGAAGTCCTGCGCCAACTCGCCCCCCGCCTCAACAGCGGATTCGTCAGCATGTGCCTGCCGCACTACGTCGCCAGCTACGGCGGCCACGCCTTCGATACCTCCATGCAAGCGCTGAAATACTTCACCACCTTCGGCTCCTCCGAATTCGCCATCCGCCACTTCCTGCGCAGCGACCTCGAACGCTCACTGGAACTCATGCACGACTGGACCCAAGACCAAAACCACCACGTCCGCCGCCTCGCCAGCGAAGGCACCCGCCCTCGCCTGCCCTGGTCATTCCGCCTCGAAGCCGTGCAAGCCAACCCGCAATTGACCGCCGGAATACTGGATAGGTTGAAAGCCGACGAGAGTCTGTACGTGCGCAAATCCGTGGCGAACCATCTGAATGACGTGACCAAAGAACATCCGGAATGGGTGCTGGACACGATTGAAGGCTGGCCACTGGAGAACAAACACACGGCGTGGATTGCCAAGCATGCGTTGCGCAGCTTGATCAAACAGGGCGATCTGCGCGCGCTGACGGTGATTGGTGCGGGGGCCAAGGCTGAGGTTGAGTTGCTGGATGTGCGGGTGGAGCCGGCAGTGGTTCGGTTGGGTGAGGCGATTACGTTGTCGTTTACGGTGAAGTCGACGGTGGCGCATGAGCAGCGGTTGGTGATTGATTATGCGATTGACTATGTAAAGGCGAATGGCGGGGTTTCGGGGAAGGTTTTCAAGTTGAAGACGGTGGTGTTGGCTGGGTTTGGGGAGGTGGTTGTGGGGAGGCGGCAGGTGATTCGGGATTTTACGACGCGGAAGCATTTTTTGGGGCGGCATGGGGTTAGGGTTTTGGTTAATGGGGAGGTTTTGGGGAGTGCTGCGTTTGAGCTCGTCGCTGATTGATACTGCTAATAGATTCCGTTGATCTGGCAGTGCTCGGGCTGATAGGGAATTACGGATGGGGCTACTTTCGGCCAAAAGCGGACATCGGCAAACGACCGCTTTCAGCCGAAGAAGACGTTCTAATCGAATGGATTCCTGCTCCCCTGCCTGCGCCGTGAACTACGCTCACCGGAAATCTCGTTCAAAGACGAACCTGTCCAAATAAGTAAAACCTCAAGATCGCCACAGCAGGTGCACTGACACTACTCCTACTCAAACACACCCAAGTGCCGCAATTGGTAGGGATGTCAATAGCGGCTTTCAGAAAATGTTTTGAAGCTGTTAAGAGAACGCAAATCATCTTAGTTGGAAGGGCGAGCGCTAGCATTTTTACTGCTCTAGAAAATCCATGCTCTACTATAATGATCGCGCGTGGTAATTTTTAGGGATTCATGATAGTGAATTTAGTCTGCATGGAGAAAAATTATGAGTGACATGGCTTGGAGTGACGATTTATTCGAGCGTAAAGTGAGAGCCGATTTTCTATCAAATTATTTGGATGAAGACATCTGCCGTGTATTAAATCTCGACTCTCCTTGGGGTGCTGGAAAAACTTACTTCCTAAAAAATTGGAGGTTTCAGCTTTTAAGTGAAAGTTCGCGCCCCGTGGTTTACTTCAATGCCTGGGAAAATGACTTTTTGGGTGACCCTCTTTTATCACTCGTGTCGGTAATTCGCGATCAGCTTTCTGCTCAGGGCGGAAAGCCAAGTCAGATTAAGGGAAAGGTAAAAGAATTTACGAAGAGAGCTGGGGAGTTAGCGGTTGCAATAGCTCCTTCAATTATTAAGGCTGCGGCCAAAAAACATCTTGGTGAAGACTTTCTCGAGGTTTTAGATGGCGAGGTTACCTCTGAGGCAGCAGAAAAATTCGTGGAAAATGTTTTAAATAAAAACCAAGAGGCTTTAAATGCAGTTGACCACTTTCGGACTTCGCTTGGTGAGCTATTTAAAGCTGCGAGCAGTAACAGTGAAGGAAGGCCAGTCTATATTTTTATTGATGAGCTAGATCGTTGCCGTCCTACTTATGCAATCGAATTACTCGAGCGCGTTAAGCATTTTTTTGCAATCGAGGGGTGCCGGTTCGTCATCGCAACTGATACTGACCAGCTGGCACACTCTATCTGTGCTGTTTATGGTACAGGCTTCTCTTCAAAGCGCTATCTTAAAAGGTTTTTTGATTCGACTTTTAAGCTAGATAATACGCTTATTGATAACTGGATTGTGACGAACATAAAGAATGAGATTTGTCCTCCATTTAATAATTACAAAGTTTTTGAAATGGCTGGCGGGAGACCTCAATTCGGATTTGGCGATTTCGTCGAACCAGCCGTGACATCAATTTTTAGCAACAAGTTAAATTCACATCAGATTGTTTTTAAAGCGCTAGTAATGGCGTTTGATTTTCAGATACGAGACTTGGAGGCTATCCTCAAGAGGCTTCATACTTTTAATGGGTATTTTAAAGAGGGCGGTTGGGATTTTTTCTTTTGTACGTACTTGTTGTTTTTGATTCATTCGGATGTCGTTATCAAGGCCTGGGGATCGTATTACAAAGACTTAGACTTTTGGAAGGATCTCAATAGTAAATATCCAGCGACTAGTACTTTGTATACTGGAGTGGGTAATATCTCAGTTCATGAGTTGGCTAGAATATACTTCCGAATGCTAAGTTCGGCTGGTAGAGAGCTAATGGATTTGGCGAATGGGAAGGGTATGGAATCTCCGGTAGCGCTTGACGTGATGCGGAAGACTGATGTGTACATCAAGTCATTTGAAGTTGCGAAGCTTTCCGCTGAATTAACCTAGATTGTTTATGTGCTTTCAATTAACTGATTGCGTTGAAGTGTCGTTTTTTTGGAGTAAAACACTGCGCAATTAAAGTTATTATAGTTACCAATTTTCCTATCGATACATTCAACACTGTTTATGCACATCAGGCCCTTACACCACGATCCGAAGTGTGGGGCCTTTCATTGGACTTGGATCGAAAGCCTCTTTGGCCTGCTTCTGCCAGTCAGTAATGACTGCTATTGGTCGGTAGCTGCCGGTCCCGGTTGATAGCTATCGGCCAACAGTGGACATATTGCCATCGATTTTCTGAGCTTCTCGATAAAAAGCTTAAGGCAACATGTCTGATATCTTATTTTTTAATTCGTCGAACTCATCAGGAAAATTTTTAAAAACAATACCGCAAACAAGTATTAAACAACGCTCAGGATCTAGATTTACTTGCTCACCCACTTCGACAAATTCTTCATGCTTGCCTGCCTGTAATGCGTATTCCACGATTTCGGTAGCGCGCTGAGCTTCAACGCCTAGCTCAACTCCTAGTTTATGCGGGATCTCGCTGCACTTTTGCAGAAGCCAGGCTTCTGGCCATGTGTCGCCTGGTAGATAACTCGTACGTGAAAGTAACCAGTCATTAATCTCGGCATCTTTTCTCTCTGCCATGTTTTTGGCGTGTTCGATATTCTTCGCTTGCATTTTTTTCTGATCCGCATCGTATACAGCTAATATATTCGCATGCTCATCTCTCAAAAAATTTGCAGCTAACTGGCGAGCTACAGCAGCGGCGGAGCCAATTCGAGTAGTGTTTATCCGACTGCGTGAGCCACCATCTAAAATGGTTTCAATGATAACTTTTGCGACTGGATCTTCAACAAATATCTCAAGTTCTTTCTCACCGATAGCTCCCATTTTTGAGAAGGCAAACTCCGCCGATACACCAGGAGTAATTTTTGTCTTAGACCCGGTTCTCTCAATAAAAAACCTAGCATCGTCAGGCAAACATTGAAATATTTGTTTTGAATGTGTTGTGCATATAACCTGAGTCCCTGTACTCATACATACTTCTTTAAGGCGTTCCATAAACAACCTTTGGGCCCTCGCATGTAGACCAAGCTCAATTTCATCGAGAACCAACAAAGCTCCCTCGCCAGAAGCATATATGGTAGAAAAAATATCAAAAAGCGCGTTTTCACCTGCGCCCATATTGAAGCCCGAATAAACTACATCACCAACTTTAACAATCGGAAGGCCGTACTTTCTGTACTCTAACTGTCGATAATCATCGTATCGCTTACCGAGAATGTAACCAACAGCGTCTTTAACCTTCTGCTCCCACCCGTGAACTCTCAAATCTTTAAAGGATCGTGAATAAGATCTTGACTGGCTGCGTTCAGCGTGAGGGACAATTCGTTCAATCCCCAAAAAAACTACAGTCCGTTTTATTCTGGTGTCATAGTCGTTCCACTTCCCTCCTGCCTTTTTCTTTCTTATTTGCGATGCGATTCCTTCAGGTGAGCTTTTCCAATTATTGTGAGCAAAGCTATACCAGATCTCTACTCCAGGAGGAGCAATTTCCTCCGAGTGCTGCACAAAAAAATCAGAAAAAGTGTAATAGCTCCTACTGCGCTTTGGAAGTTTGAAACCATCCAGTTTGTTATGATAGGCACAAGCAGCGAGCGCTAGCATAGTTGACTTTCCGGACCCATTAACTCCGGCAAACGCACTTATCGGATAGTCGAGATCCACCTTGAATGACGTCAGCCCGCGAATGCCACCAGTTGAGATTTGAATGCTCCGAAGCAGGGCTTTGGTGTTATCTTTGCAGAACCATTTTCGTAATTTCTTATCTAAATTACTTTCCCTGTACTTCATTCGTTCTCCCCACCATCAATTAACACCGGCTGAAGTGCTGCGTGGCCATTTGCTATTCCTAGCACAGATTTTGGATACTATCGAGCCAGCGATGAAATTTTTCAATGAATTATGTGGTTGGCTAAGGAACTCCCCTTCTCAAGGTAGTCGACGGGCTGCCAGCTACTCCCTACCATCAACACGTTGATCTAATAGGCGAACGGAGTCCCGGCGCTGGGTCAATTTAATGCTAGATACGGCTTAAAATTTGTCTGTGGGTACCACAAAAGCTAGATATTTCCCTGGCGATCAAGCACGTACAGTTCTTGGCAGAGATTTTAAGAGGAAGCTTTAACCGATTTGTCCACTTGCACAAAGAAAAGAAAAATTGAGATTCCTTTTGGCCGATAGCTGCCCTCAGGGAAGGGAGATCGTTAGTGGAAAAAGCAGCCTTTCGCGACTGTTTGCTATTGGCCGCTTTCTGCCTGTTACGAGGGCCAGCAGTCGACGCATAGAGGAGCCTTTGCTAACCAACCCAGCACCGAGATTAGGCGCCGCCGGCGAGTTTCGAAGCTTGGTCCCTGATCCTTTCGAGGGTCTCGTTGACGTGCTTCGGATATTCGCCGCTGAAATACTCAAAGGTGAGCGGGTTGGCAGTGTAGAAGTGACAGCATAAATCGACCCAGTCTTTCGTTTTCAGCGGGCCATTTATCTTGAAGAGCTTGTTTGATCTGGCCTTGATGTGCGCAGTGTTCTTCATCGTCATGTTGAAGTCGGAATCGCGCCGCTGGAAATATTCATCTTCCGTGAAAAGCTGGATCGCGCCGTCGAAGTGCCTGAAACAGTTGGTCGCGAGGTCGAACTCGGCGTGCAAGTAGCGGGCTGGGAAGAAGTGCTGCCCTTCAACCTCGATCCGAATGTCCTCCGTCTTCATTTCCAAGGCCTGAAACGACTTGATGCCATTCAACTCGCTCCATTTGATGTCGAGACAGTACGCGCTGGCAAAGAAGAAAGAGATGTGTCGAGGTTCGAGATCCAGGGGCGGGCGCAGCTTGGCGACTCCGGTTTTGATGTTTCGTATGTCCTCGTCGAAGGGAGCACCGTACCAAGTGTCGGCCTCGAAATAACCAAGCCCGCCGACATCAATCCGGACCCGGTCTTCGTCGAGGGCAATGTATTTTTCTATGCCGGAACTGTCGAAACGCCAGAACAGATCTATAAATCTCGGGGCCCAGTTATTAACAGGGTGCATTCCTCGTCGGTAACAGGAGTGGGCCATCAGAATAAAGTCGGGGCCGGCAAAGCATCCTTCATAATGGGGGCTGGGAGGGAATCGGTATGCGATCTCGTTGAACGGCAGCAGTCCATCGCGCTCGGCCTTGATTGGTCCCAATAGCGTTCTTGCGATGCCTGGCGCCTTGGCAACGATGCCGATGGTTTGGATGTACTCGAAGGACTCCGTGCCGAGGATCACGCCTTTGGATGCGGCTAGATCGGTGAACTTCGCAATTAGGTCAGTTGCGTCGGCAAGCCGTTTGCGGGACTGTTTTTCGATGTCCGCTAAGTAACGGTCCATTATTTCTTCGTATTCTTGGTCAGCCATCGCTATTTCCGAGCAGATGATAGGGCGCATCCAATATACATACGCGATACTTATGAATGGACGATTATCCCGTAGAGCCAGTTCGGAAGCGCGGCGTCCAAGTCCTGGAGTGACTGCCCCTGGCCAGCAGCATCTCTCGTCGAACGTCCAATATTGGCCGATTGCTGCCTATCAGAAGAGTTGCAACCGACCAAAAGGAGCCAGTCGAAGGCGTCCTGGAAATCAGGGGACATGCTTTAGCCTCACCATTGAGCGTGTCGAACATTTTTAAAAATTGATAGCGGCTCTCAGCTTAAATAAATCCACTTTCCTGTTGATACGTATGCCTGCATGTCTATCGGAGGCCTCCGACGTTTTTCTCTCATTAAAAAATTCATCAGATGAATGTAGAAGTCTAGAAATATTCCATTTCCTTCATCTCGTACTTTTGCTGCGGATATCTGAGGCCGAATTAGGCCTTTATCAAGTACGATGACCCTGTCAAATAAGCTAAGATCTCCTTGAACCACACTTACTGATGTTCGAACCCTATCAAATTCCTTCTGAGCCCAATTATCATCTGACAAATTGCTCGCGAATGCGAAAACAATATAGGGACATCGGAAACAATCATTAGGTGCTTCACCCTTGGTTGGGGTCGGAGAAAATTTATGTTTGTAAGGCTTTAGGTTTCTTACCTTTGAGGCTGCCAAAGCACACGCATTAAGTTCATCCTGCGTTAAAATAGATTTAACTTCTATTACTGCGTATAGAGCTTCTGCTGGGAGTAGCAAGTTTTCACCCGCAGTTAGTAGCGGTGCTGCCGTAGCACTATCATAAATAACAAGATCTAATTGCCCTGTACGAGAGTCCAAGTAGTCGATTGCCTCCCCTTTTCCGATTGAAAAATCCTTAGGAAGATGCTGCCTTAACAGTTGAGCAAGTGCATCCGCCCTTTCATCGCCACGTATTCCTCGATGCTGAAAACTCCCGGCAGAGTTTGCCGCCATAGCTAATTTATTCTCAGCGTCCGTCAAAACTTGCTGAAAAATTTTACTCGGATTTTTCGTTGAGCGTTTCAACGTAACCTCATTCGATTAAAAATTGAGCATGCGGAAAAACTAGAGGGAAGCTTTAGCTGTCCAGCGAACGATTATAAACAGACGACACTTGCGCAATATTATGTTCCGCCACCCGTGCCTGACAATTTAGCCATTCATGGATAGCTTCTTCAGCAGCTTGCAAGATCCAGAAAGGCGACTTGAGTCAGGAAGAAAAACCGGCATAGCCTACGCGGAGTCTACGAAGTCGCCAGGAGGGTGTCCATGGCTTTTTCTTGGCCGCTACAGCTGCTCGTGACTGGACATTTGTCCTCTTTACTAATGGACCGCTTTTGGCCGAAAGCGGACTTTCGTTGAACCCGACATTGACTCGGTATCTGTCAAATATGATTACTCAGAACAAAGCCGCTGAAGACGGACAAGAGAAGTGTCTCCTGCCTGTCTACTGCCAACTCCCGTACGGTATGCCGAATTTATCGATATAACGCTTGGACTTTTCGCTGACGGGATACGCATATCGCCCTTGGTTCTTTCCTTGGCTAGGCCCCAGCGGTTCGACCTCTGCCTGCGCTCTGGCGACTTTGACAGGGCGATGGCACTCGTCCCGAACAAAAACTTGTACAACGCCCCCAGGAGCCAATCCCAGATAAATAGATGCGCTGTAGCTGGCCTGTTCCTCGGGTGTTTCCGGGCACCGCTGACTGACCGATTGCGCCATCAGCTGCCTCGCCTCTTCAGGCACATCCACCCAAACCTTATAGGTCTGCGGCTCGACAATGGATTGCCAGCGCACGTAAATGCGTTTGGGCAAGCCAGCGCCAATCACTGGTTTCGCAGCCGCGCCTACCGCATGCCAACCGCGCGCGGACTCTTTACCATTTTCTGGCTCCCCGCCAGCGGCCGTCCCTCCTCCCGTCCGCGTGAATAGCTTGCCGTTTATGTCTTCGACGGCACTGTCCTCAACCCAAACCTTCATGTAATAGGGTTCGGTGAACGCAAGCTCCCACGAATCGGATTTCGGGTCGTTTTTCGCCGATAAGGAATCAGCAGATTGGCATCCAGCCATGAATAATGCGCACAGCAGAGTTACAAGAACTTTCATCACCAAAGCGTCCAGTCGGGTACGTGGGGGTGTTGCACACGGATTGAGTCCTCCGTGGGGGCATTGATGTAAACCGCATTGATGCCGCTGCCGTCCCTTCGACCAAGTGGATGGTTCCAGTTGGCGGACGTGTGAATGTACTTGAGTTTGAGCAATTGTTCTTCTTGCGGTGTGGTGCTGTAGTTACCTGCTAAAAACCGATCACACATGGCTTGAAGCTCTGGGGGAATGGCGAGATCCGGAGTGTCTGGAATGTCGTTGAAACGAGCTCCCTTTTCTTTCGCCAAACGATGCATCACCCGCAGATAGACCCTGGATAACAAACCACTCACGGGGCGTTTGAGTTGAAGTGCTGCGTACACGCGCTTCTGCCTTGGACTCAATCTGTCCTGTGGGCTATCCGGCATTGATAACGCCTCAGGTGTTACGACTTCGAGCATGTCAGCAGGCCAGCCTTTAGATAGCCATTGGCTTTTGGCATTAACGGCATCGCGATAAATCGAGGTAGTGGTCACATCTGTATTTAGAGACACGATGAGTGTTTGCATAGGCGTGACAAGGACACACTCCTCTGCCTCCTCCAGGTAACCGCCACCAATGTCGGAATGCACACCCGGCAGGGTAATTTCCAAGTGATCTGCTTTGACACGACTGAGAGCGAAGTTGGCCCGGCATTCATCTCGGGCAGACAATTGGACGACATCGGTAAAAAAGCGGCGATCCAGATAGAGTTTGATGCCCGTCGCAATGGAGCTTTTGATGTTCCCCAGATTGGACCAACCTGCAATTGAGGGAACGGTATCGAACAAGCCAATAAAGCCCACATTGATATCGCTTTTGTATTGGTCGATAAACTTGGGGCTGAAGGCTCTGGGTAGGTTACGCAGGACTGTACCCAGCGGCCCGCGGCTAGAGCGGACAAGCTCATTGGCAAAATGGCGAGCAGCCGCAGCGCCGCGACTGAACCCAAATACATCAAAGGTCAGGGAACTGATTTCACTGCCCGGGTTATCGACCAAAACTCGGCTGATCGTTTGTTGAATTTTTGGGAACGAGGATTCGACTCGCCCTGCTACACCCGTTTCTCCACGACCGGTGCCAGCGCCGAACTTGCTGTCTTCTTCACCCGCTCGTGTACCGATGCCTTCGATATAGATGACACGTGAAGTGCTCTTATGTAATCCCTCTCCTACAGCGTCTGGTACGGCGTCATACAAGTCGCTCAGCTTTTTCACATTGCTGACATCGTTGCCGTAACTGCTATCCGGATCACTCATGTA
>Ga0157371_10005829_pt1 | contig 10307 bp, 3 predicted proteins | sample C45metaG_FD_113462 | JGI IMG/M metagenome (GOLD analysis project Ga0157371, IMG submission 113462) | Corn rhizosphere microbial communities from Kellogg Biological Station, Michigan, USA - C4-5 metaG | ecosystem: Host-associated > Plants > Roots > Rhizosphere > Soil | place: USA: Michigan...
TTCAAACACATATGTTCCCTTGCGCAGGTAATTGAAGAAGAAGTTGGTACTGGCATCTTTGGTGGATTGATAATAACCAAGTCCTCCCTGCCATTGATACCCGCTTAAAACATTCACCGGTTCAAGTGCAGAAGCACGCATATCCTTCATATGAACGTACTCCATATCCCTGTCCACTCTTAATTCGATGCGGACCTTGATTTTATCACCTACTATTAAATCAGTTCCTTCCTGGACCGGTTTCAGTACGGGTCCTCGGTCACTATTCTTTTCAATGAATAATTTCTTAGTCAACTGTAGTGGTGTAGCAGCTGCTGTTACCTTGTCCATATCTTCAAAATACTGCCAGTATACAGCGCCCCATGAAGGGGCTTTGCCAGGCTGGTTGTTTGATGGAGAAGCATTTTGAACTGCCAGGGTTATATTGCCCATGGCTGGTTGTATGTTTGCCGGATCAATGGTCTTTTTAAAATACCCGGTACCTGCTTCTGCTTTTTCATTCTTGTTGGAAATACTGGTAGCACCCATTTTGATTTCTACTGAAGGTTGATCTTTCAGCCAGTCATTCCCCTGTAGTAATAGCGCATAACAAGCTTCGGCTGTAGCCTTTGTAGTGCCCCAGTTATTGGTTTGTTTATTTTTTAATAGCCAGGTCTTCATATCATCTACATTCTCTTTATCCGTACTTATCTCCTGGAAGGCCTCTATCAATAATGATTGGGTTTCAATAGGTGCATACCACCAGAACCAGCTATAGCCAAAATGATTATCCTTCCAGTACATGCCCTGTTCTTCATTTATTATCGCCCGCTCTTTTATTGATTTTAAGATGGCCGCGGGCGTTTGTTTATCTCCCATTCTATGCAGCGCCAATGCGATCATTCCCTGCAGGTACAGGGGTTGTTGTATCCAGAATTGTTTCGCCTGTTTTTGATAATAGGAATAAGCAGCCTCGGTGGCCTGGTCTACAAGTTTGTTTGTAAAGAAGCTGCGCATATGCAGGTACTGTATCTCGTAGTAACCAACCTGCTGTTTGTTAAGGTCTGCTTTGCTCTTCACCAACCTATTATATTGATCTGTGATTTGCTTATCCAAATAGGGTATAGCAGTAGCGATGATAGGTTGTAATTCACCAGTTTCTCCTCCCAGTTTCATTAAATGTCCTATCCCTGAAATGATATACTGGGTAATGTACCTGTCATCCGGCCCGCCGGTAAACCATACAAATCCACCATTGGGACTCTGCATTTGCCTGAGTTTGTCCAGGTGCTTCCTGAGTTGCTGTTGCATTTGCACCATGTCAAAAAGCAGGGCAATGTTTTTCTTTTGCTGCGATTCTGAACGTGCCTGAAGCACCCATGGTGTTTCTTCGAGCAAGGCAGATTTCAGTTCCTGGTTCTTCTCCAGGTTAGAAAGCAATGCAGCTGTATCAGCTGTTTTCCATCTTTGGAATATTTCTTTAAGGCGCGGCGTTGTTGTCACGATCTTTTGAGCAAGGGCATTGGCAAAATACCTGTTCCAGGTTTGTTCAGCACATTCATAAGGATAATCTTCCAGGTAGGGAAGGGCCTGCACTGCATACCAGGCAGGATTGGAAGTATATTCTACTGTTAGAGAATGTTGCTGTAATGTTTCGCTTTCACCTGAATGTAATAGCTTGTTGAACTGGAAGTTTTTGGTACCGGTGCCACGCATGGCCAGTGGAAGCGTTTCTGTTACAAGCACTTTATTCGAAAGTACTGGCAATATATTTTCTTCCCCGTCAGATAAATTGCCCGCACGTGCTGTTATCCTCCACACCAGTGCGTTGCTGAATTGAAACGGCACCTGGATAGGAAAGCTAACTGCTTCACTTTGTCCGGCGGCTACAGTAAAGAACTGGTTGGGAAAGGTATTCATGAACCATCCATCTACTGATTGATTGGTAGTAGCATCTATCAATTCCAGTTGCACCTGGCCTGTCAATTCTTTATCAGATAGATTCACGATCTTGGTTGAGAACTCCATGTGATCTCCCTGGCGCAGGAAACGGGGCGCGTTAGGTTGTACCATTAGCTCCTTTTGCGTTACCAGTTCTTTCTGAGATAATCCAAATGCCAGTTCTTTTGTATGTGCCAGCGTTTGAAGCTTCCAACGGGTGACAGCTTCAGGCATGGTAAAGGAAAATTCAATTGCACCATCCTTATCTGTTCTCAGGTCAGGAAAAAAGAAAGCTGTTTCATTAAAATTGCGCCGTGGCTGGATGGAATTGTCAACTGCTGTAGCGGTTGGAGGTTTTACCCCTATGCCTGACACCACTACTTCATCAAGGTGAGCGGAATCCATCATAACATTCTGCTGAACCTCAAGCCCGGCAACTTTGCCTTCGAGTGCACCAGATACTTTTTCTCTTGCTGCCATTGGAAGGGAACTTGCCCCTCTTATGAAGACATGAACATTACCATAGAGGTCAAAGTCAAGTCGGTCATAGGTTTTATTGAAAGACCTGTATTCGCGGTTCTCCTGCCATCTTTCTTCTGATTCAATGTCTTTAAAATTCGGGCTGCCATTCCATGCATATAAATTAGCATAAACAGGCCAAATGCCAGGTAGGCTCCACTGGTGTGGTTTGAACTGATCAAGGGATGCGTCATACATACTGGCGAGCATTTCTGCAGCCACCGTTTCTTTTTTATAGCCTGTGATCTTTACTTTCCATTTTTCTTCACTTCCGGGGAGTGTCTTATCCCGGAAGGTGGCATACTCTACCTGCAATGCTTTATTCGACCATGGGACGTTGATGATGTCATTGAACTGGTAAAACCTGTTATCCTTTACAAAGAAGTAGGACACCCCATAGCCACCCCTGTCCGATTCAGAAACATTATACTTCCAGGTCTTTTTCTCCTGGTTCAATGAACTGTAATCTATGGAAACATCCTGTTTTTTATCATCACGTCCGGGCTTTCGCACTTCATTGATAACAAATACATCACTGGCAGCAGAGCCCACCTGCACAGTAGTGGATTCACCCGGCTCAACCGGATGATCGCTGCCCTTTGCCCATATGTAAACCGGTTTATTGAATTCCTTACTCTTTGAATCAAAGAGTTCAACGTATTGCACTACTTTGATCTCTTCGCCATTTTTGTCTTTTGCCGTAAAACTGAGTTCATAATAACCAGGCGTGAAAGGATGGTACAGCGGTAATTCGCCGTTTTTACGTGTACTGTCTGTTATGCTAAAAACCAGGCTCTCTTTTGCCCACGTTCTATAGTCTGTTTCATTCCTGTATTCATCATGGGGGAAATTTTGGATGTAGTTTTCCCTGCTCATAACAAACTGGTCTGGTTCTCGCCAAAAGCGGTTGCGTATCAAACGCTTTTCAGGAACCAGTTTAGAGATACTGATAGTGATTGGAGTGGATTGAAATTCTCCATTCATATTTTCTGTTCTGATACTTATCTTCTTAAATGAATCAACCTCTATGGTGGGCTGCATATCCAGTTTGAGCAATAGAGATTTGTAGCCTGCACTGACCTGCTCTTCACCAGTCCTTGTTTCTCCATTGATATCAGCAACATCAGCATACACCTTATAATCAAATACAGGTTCTGCTTTCGGGTCCATCTTCCTGTCAGGGATGGCGGTAAATGATATCCTGAAATTGCCATCCTTATCGGTTGTGGTTTCGCCATGTGCAATTTCCATAGGAGGGGCAGGAGGGAACCATATCTTATAGGACATCCAGGGATAAAGAAAACGGGCCTGCCGTACAACCCTGTAATTCACTTTGGCTGCATCTATGGTATTGCCGGCATATGCTTTGGCAAATCCTGTTAGATTTATGGTATCTCCAACCTTGTACGTGCTTTTGATCTTTTCAAAATCCACATAAAAGCGCGGCCTTTTATACTCTTCTACAGAAAAGTAATATTCATTATCATTTTCATCTTCATAGATCCTGAACTGACCATTTAATGAATTGGTGGGTAACTGGAACTTGCCTGAGAAAGACCCATATTCATTGGTGCTTACTTCAAGGGAATCTATATCATCGCTGTTGGCATCTTCCAGGAAAACATTGGTTTTGTATTTCTGTGCTATACTGTTGCCTGCTTTGTTTTTAGTAACAGCGATGCCCTTGAAATATACTGTTTGTCCCGGACGGTATATGGAACGGTCGGTAAAGAAAAACACCTTTATTTCTTCATCATCCTTATCTTCTGTTTCATCATTATAACTGTAATAATTATATACCTGGTCATTGAGGGCCAAATGATCTTCCTGGTAAGAGATATCAAGGAAGTAAGATTCGTTTTTCCTGTCTTTGGGTCTGGGGATCTCGAAGTCACCATTCTTTCCAGTTTCATAATTACCAATAATTGTTTTGGAATAAGAGCTGGTCTTATAATTATATACCTGCCTGAAGACCTGGACCCTGGCTTTTGGTAGAGGCTTTCCAGTTTCCCTGTGCAGCACATAATACTGATTGTCCTGGTTGATATAGCTGATATTGGAAACATAAAATAGAAGGGACCCCAAAAGGTTGTTTTTCTTGTTGAACTGTTCATCAGGCGATGCAAGTAAAATATATTCTCCAAGTGGCAAGCCATCAATTTTTACTTCCGCATAATGCTTTTGCAGGTCATTTGTCGCTGGCAGATCCTGCGCCCATGAGCGGAGGGTTTCCGCTTTGAGAATGGCATTCCAATACACATTTTGATCACCTCTCTTTTCAATAAGTTTCCTGAGGTTTTCAGTTGATCTTATAATGCGGAAATGCAGGCCAGTGATATTTTTATACTCTACCAGTGAACGAAATGGTTGAGAAGGTAGGTTTACCTTTTCCACTTTAAAAGAAAAGGAAGGCTGCTGTATCTCCTGCAGTAGATTATAACTGTTGGTCCATCCTTCGTTCTTTACGGAACTATCATTCACCACCCTTTCCAATATCTCCTGGGCTTTCACCAGGTCATGCCTATGAGTGCTATCTTTTAAAGGATCATATTGAGCAGCCTGGTCGTGGTAATAAGATGCCAATAGATAGCTTGCCTGTGAGGCTATATTTTTTTTACCTGCTTTGTTTACCAGGGTTTCAAGTGCTGCGATATACAATGAATCCTTTGCTTCATGAACAGAGTGCTCATGTACGAAACCAATGCGTTCAATATCTACATCCATTAAGGCACTGGGATCCTTATCTTTTAAATGAAAGGCAATCAGATCCTGGTATATAAGAAGGGCTTTATGTTCCAGTGACATTGAATCCCTGGTGGGAAACTGGTATTGAACAAATGCTGCTGCCGGAGCAAAGGCCTCAGCCTGGCTGATCTCAAATGCGTAGGCAGGTTTTTTAATATCTCTTTCGTTATTTGTGAAATACTCCAGTGCCCTGTGTGCAAGCAGGTCATAAAGGGTTGGGCGTAATGCGCGGCTATTTCCTTTTATGATGATGGCGCTATAAGGTTCCAGCCTGGTTTTTTTCAGTAGCTCCTCTTTTTTTATGGAAGCCAAATAGAGTTCAGAGATCTTATGATGCAGATCATCAATTGTCCATGTGGCAATGTCGTCTTTTTTAAAATCAACCGTGTTGGTGCGGCCATATAATTGCCAGCGCTGATTTTGAAAATATTGCCAGTAAAGTCCGGCCAGTAAACTGTTCAACAGCGATACTGCAGGCTCTTGTTGTACCCTGATCTCTTTTTCTATATCCCTGATGGAGAGCAACAGGTTATTTTCCCTGTTTTGCTCTTGCAGGCGAACCATATATACCAGGGATTTGATTACCTGTGCTTCCTGCTTATCTTTTTTGGCCTGGGTATATATCTTTTTGACCTCTGTTAATGCGGATTGGGGTAAGTTTTTCTTTTGCACCAGTTCTTCAACTTTTGTCCATGCAGCATCATAATTTTTCATTTGGGCAAATGAATTTAAGGAGGTGAAAAAAGTAAATATTGAAAATAAAAGGTAGTACGTAACAGGTTTCATATTGCAATAATTCATTTTGATAATCCTCAGTAGGATGCGCTAACATACAGAATTACATAAACAACATGGATTTCAGGTTATTAATAGCCCTTTTGCTGTGCTTTAACTTTTGTTTACCTAAGAAGATATAAACAATTTGAAAGCGCAGCAATCTGATATACCGGAGGAAACTTAAAATGAAAAACTTCTTTACTTTAATTATGGCGGGGTTGATGAGTGTTTCAGCCTTTGCCAGCGATATTACTGTGACATTTACAGGTAATAAAACTTACCAGGTTTTGATTGATGGTCGCTCTATAAATGACAATGGTTATGCTAACAGCACTATTTATTTGAATAACCTTCGTTCGGGCCAGCACTACATACAGGTGTACAAGGCAAATGGTAACCGGCAACGAGAAAATAAGGTGGTTTATGCCAGTGATTTTACAGTGCGCCCTCAGTATGACCTTTTTATTACCATAGATAAAAAGGGCAGGGTTAGTATGGATGAAAGGGCTGGTGCCTATAATTCAGGAAATGGTAATGACCGGTGGAATAATGGTAACACCAAGGATAGATGGAATAACAGGAACCATGCCGATCGCCGTTATGACAATAACAGGAACGACCGCAATGGAAGGCATGGCGATGATGATGATGATGACAGGGATGACCGTAATGGTAATTACAACAAGGGCGGGTATGGTAATGGCAGAAACAATAATGGCGGTTACAGCCAGGATAATGGAGGGTATGGTAAAAGAGGATATGGCAATGGTTACAACCAGGCTGTGAGCACAGGCGAATTTCAGCAATTGGTTGCTAATGTAAGATCGGAATGGTTTGCCAGTGGAAAACTGAATACTGCAAAACAGGGTATTGGCAATTATTACTTCACCACTTCACAGGTAGGTCAGCTCATGCAATTGTTTAGCTCAGATAATGATAAACTGGAATTGGCCAAACTGGCTTATAGTAAAACAGTAGACCCTAATAATTATACAAGCCTTTACAACCTATTCTCCAATCAAAGCAGCCTCGATGAACTGAATGCATACATTCGTGGACAACGTTATTAATTAAAATAGACAAGAAAATAAAAAGGGCCTGCGTTCAATGCAGGCCCTTTGTTGTCAATATTGGTCTATAAGATAGAATGTGTTAGTCCAAAAGAGACACTTGTAATGAATTCATGACCTTTTAGGGTCTCATTGGCAAAAGAAACCGCGCGCATTGATTTGTAACTCAAATTACAATATGCATTGAACCTCGTTCTGTAGCTCAGAAAATAATCAGCACTAAATCCCAATGCGGGCTGAATAGTTCTCAATTCCTTATATGCCACCAATTCAGAAGCTTTTCCATAAGATGCATCTAGTTGAAGGAAAGCATTGATGACAGTCCTGTTATTTGGAAAGTATCCAAATCCATACCTGCTTAATAGCCTGGTTTCCCATGCTTTGGTATCTATTTCAGATACAGATTCAGAGCCATTAAGAGTATTCCTGTATTCCAAATTATTCCAGTTTTTTTTGTAGCTCATAATGGTTATAAAGTTGCGCTGCCACTTCAGGTTTAAGGGTTTGTTACTTTCGTACCTTATCAATGGAATTAGATTGGCATATGTTTTCTTCCCCTTCGAGGAACTGGTCAATCCATCTGCTTTATAATTGCTATTGTCTTTTTGAATACCAGCGCCAGGTAATAAATGTATATACCAATTGGAACCTGATGAACGATAAGGCCTAAAGGCCATTACCCAATTGTCATTGATGGTGGTAAAATACCTGATATCGTTTATACTGATCAACCCTGATGATTTTAAAAAGGAATCGATCTGCGTGAATTCATAGATCCTCCTTCTCCGGTTGTCAAATACTCTTTTGTTGTTAACAGCTGTTATGAGCTGGGCAAACTGCCTGGTGATTTCGGGTGAAGGATGATTATTCAACAGGCCTTGTTGCTCCAGGTCATTTAAGATATACAGGGCTGTTTGGGCATCAGTAACATTTTCTATCCTTCCCTTGCCTATCCCCAGCATAAAGGTATTTTCAGCAAGGATGTGGTGACCGGTAGAATTTTGACTGTTGTATTTTGATTCGCCTGTAGTTAGGGTGTGGTTCAAATTAGTGCCCCACTCCCAAAACCAGTTGTTTTTTATATAGAACCTGTCATTAAAATTCCAGTAAACATTGTACTGGAATGATTTGGATTTGGTGATGGAGTCATCCAGATTTAAAGAACTATAATTTCCTGCAGGGGAAAACCTTATCACCGAAGAATGTATTTTTTTATCAGTACTTGCACTACGATAGTAGGCCAGGTTAGATGGTTGCAATTGCCAATATGATTCTTTTCTTTTGAAAGACTCCAATGCATTGTTATCACTCGCCCAACCTGAAAAACCCAGGTTAAGCTCCAGGGCTGTAAAACCTGGTGTTCGGTATTTATAATCTTTTAATTGAAAGCTGCTGTCCTGTGCATAGGTACTGTGAATAAAAATCAGAAGGAAAAAGGGTAGAAGTGTTTTTTTCATATGCAGGCATTTGATTATGGTTGATTAAAGTGTAAGTATAATCTATCCTTTCTGCAGCATGTTTAATTGTGGTATTAAAAAAAAGCTAAAGCTGTAACTGGAAAATATTGTTTTTCGACTATGAATTAACGGTGTTAAATAACCGTAGCAATATTCCAAATTAGCTGTTCCCTATTCCTGTCCGGCCTGTGTATCTGTTTTTATCAGAATTTTTACCTGAAGGTATGGTCCTCAGTATGCATAAAAAAAGACTGTCTTTATAGGAACAGTCTCTTTTATAAAACATAGTAAATTCTACAATATTATTTTTTCAATAGCTGCGCCATGGTAATGCCAATATCAGCAGGGCTTTGAACCACATGTATACCACATTCTTCCATGATCTTCATTTTGGCAGCAGCCGTATCTTCTGCACCACCTACAATGGCACCGGCATGACCCATGCGGCGTCCGGGAGGAGCTGTCTGGCCCGCAATGAATCCAACCACAGGTTTTTGATTTCCGTTGTCCCTGATCCAATGGGCAGCTTCTGCTTCCATGCCACCACCTATTTCACCGATCATAACAATGGCATCTGTTTCCGGATCATTCATAAATAGTTCTACTGCTTCTTTAGTTGGCGTGCCAATGATAGGGTCGCCACCAATGCCCACAGCAGTTGAAATACCTAAGCCTGCCTTTGCTACCTGGTCGGCTGCCTCGTAAGTAAGGGTGCCTGATTTTGAAACAATCCCAATCCTTCCTTTTTTGAATACAAAGCCTGGCATAATACCAACCTTACATTCATCGGCTGTGATAACGCCGGGACAATTAGGCCCTATCAGTCTTGTATTTTTTCCTTCTATAAAGTTTTTCACTTTCACCATATCCTGCACAGGAATTCCCTCCGTGATACAAACGATCAATCCAACGCCTGCATCAGCTGCTTCCATGATGGCGTCAGCTGCAAATGCCGGTGGTACGAAAATGATAGATACATCGGCGCCCGTTTCTTTAACACAATCGGCAACTGTATTGAATACTCTTCTATCAAGGTGACTGGTGCCACCTTTACCTGGTGTAACACCACCAACCAACTGTGTTCCGTATTCGATCATCTGTGAAGCATGGAAAGTGCCTTCAGTACCGGTAAAGCCCTGTACCAGCACTTTTGAATTCTTATTGACAAGGATACTCATATTCTATTTTGTAAGTTGGGGGCAAAAGTAAGGAAATACCATGTCCCTGTTTATTGAATCTATTTTATAGTATTCTAATGATATGGTTGTTGATAGTTGCTTTCCAGGCACAACTACACCGGAAGTTTCATTAGTATTCCCATTTTACCAGTGTAGCGCCCCAGGTGAAGCCACCTCCAAATGCTGCCAGGACAATATTGTCGCCCTTATTTAATTCATGACGCCACTCCCAAAGGCATAGTGGGATGGTGGCTGCCGTTGTGTTGCCATACTTTTGAATATTCAGCATCACCTTCTTATGATCGATTCCTATCCTGTCAGCTGTGGCATCAATAATCCGCTTATTGGCCTGGTGGGGTACCAGCCATGCAATATCATCTCCTGTAAGATTATTTCTTTCAAGCAATTCAGCACTCACATCGGCCATGCCTTTTACTGCGAATTTGAAAACCGATTGACCTTCCTGGTAGACGAAATGTTCTTTATTGGCCACCGTTTCAGCCGTTGCAGGCTTTAAAGATCCCCCAGCTTTCATATGCAGGAACTGGCGTCCGCTGCCATCGCTTTTTAAAATGCTGTCCAATACACCATAACCCTGGTGATTAGGTTCCAGCAAAACAGCACCGGCACCGTCGCCAAAA
>Ga0157371_10005831_pt1 | contig 10306 bp, 13 predicted proteins | sample C45metaG_FD_113462 | JGI IMG/M metagenome (GOLD analysis project Ga0157371, IMG submission 113462) | Corn rhizosphere microbial communities from Kellogg Biological Station, Michigan, USA - C4-5 metaG | ecosystem: Host-associated > Plants > Roots > Rhizosphere > Soil | place: USA: Michigan...
CGAAGGCAATGGCTTCTACATTGAAGTCATGCCCACGGGAGAGAAGTCATTTCGGTATCGGTACCGGCTCAACGGCAAGCGCGAAAAGGTGACCATCGGAAGCTACCCGTCGATGACGCTGAAAGTCGCGCACATCAAGCACGCGACGATGCTTGAAAAGGTCAATCTTGGGGAATCGCCGGCGCATGCTAAGCGAGAGGCTCGGCTTCAGGCTGCGGCTGGCCTCGATCCACAAGATACATTTGGGTATCTGGCAGAAAAGTGGATTGAGCAGGTACTTAAGCCGGCGAACAAGAATTCTCGCCAAGATGAGATCTACGTCCGACGGGACATCATCCCGAAGATTGGCAGCAAGCTGCTCCAAGCGATCAACACGCAGGATGTATGGAGCTGCGTCGAAGCCGTCAAAGCACGAGGCCATGGGCAAGCAGCACGTCGTGTGCGCAGTGTGCTCAAGCGTGTCTTCGACTATGCGATGAGCCATGGTCTCACGCAAACCAACCCGGCCAGTGCGGTTAAACCGACTCATATCGCGCTGACAAAGACCCGGTCTCGCGTGCTGAGCGCTCAAGAAATTCCCGGCTGGCTCCATGCGATCGAGACGAGCAGCATTGCTAGGTCGACAAAGCTCGCCCTCAGATTTCTTCTGTTGGTTCCCGCTCGAAAGGGCGAGCTCATCTCCGCGAAGTGGAGCGACGTAGACTTCGGGGCAAACACATGGGATATCCCAGAGCACGCCAGCAAGAACGGAACTCCACTTCGCCACAAACTCCCTGATCAGGCTATGGCAGTCCTACGTGAGCTGAAGCAGCTGGCCATGGATAGCCAATGGCTACTTCCGTCATCGCGTGGTCTTGGCAGATCGCACGTTTCAAGTTCGACAATGAACTCCGCGATCAGAGGAATCACTGGGCTGCCGCAGGGTGTCGTCATACATGATTTAAGGCGAACTGCCCGAACACACATGTCCGAGCTTGGGATACCTTCCAACGTGGCCGAGCTTTGTCTCAATCATCGCCCAGCTGGCGTAAGAGGTGTCTACGACCGATCAGAGCTCATTGAGCAGCGGTACGCAGCCTTGCAGAAATGGGAAAGCTACCTTCAGGCTCTGATGCTTGGAGGAGACGCTGATAGCCATGCTCCCAAGATTCCGGCGCAGTTCGGTGAGATGCTCCAGCAGGTTCAGGCCGACCCTGTGCTGAGGCGACTTTGGCTGAGCGCGTTGCTTGAGCAGTCCCAAGCGTGAGCGCATTCGCTGGTGGCCATAGATGTGCTTTTTCACCTCCTGCTGTGACACATGAGCGAACCTTTTCAGACGCTAAATCAAGCCTCATCTCATTCACTGAGATGGCGACAGGGGATGCTTCGCAATTGTCGGCTGGCCCGCTCGTGATATCGCAAAAAGATATCATATATGATATGATGTTCCCATATATGGCGATGCTCAGTGAAGACGAAGACCTGTGGCGTACGGAAGCGAGGCGCGTTCTCAAGTCGCGGCTTGCCCGACACGGCTTTTCCTATAAAGACCTTGTAAGCCGGCTAAATGCAACAGGAGCCTCCGAGTCGTACGCCGGCATTGCCAACAAGATTAGCCGTGGCTCATTCAGCTTTGCTTTCTATCTTCGATGCATTCACGTACTGGAGCACACCTTGCAAGACAGCGAAGCAGCCCGGTTGCTAGCGGGCAAAGGACTTTCTGATGAGTCCTAGCGCCAAACTCATAGCCCGCAAACCCATGAAGAGTAGCGCTGTACGCAAGCCTGCTTCCGCAAGAGTGCCCCAGTCAAAAGAGCAGAAGCCACACATCACAGAAATTCGGGCTGATGCACGAGCTATTCCGCTGCCCGACGGTTGCATCGACCTCGTGGTTACTTCTCCACCTTATTGGCAGAAAAGAGACTACGGATTCTCCGAACAAATTGGGCTGGAAGAGACTCCAGATGAGTTCGTAGGCCATCTAATTGATGCTCTACGGGAGTGGCGACGACTGCTTGCGCCTCACGGCTCCGTGTTCCTCAACATCGGCGATAGTTACAGCGGACGCTCTCTGGCAAGCGTGCCTGGTCGGCTCGAAATTGCCGCATGTGCTGATGGATGGAAGCTTAGAAATCGCATCATCTGGGCCAAAGAGGGAGGGATGCCTGATCCCGCAAAGAACAGACTCGCAAATCGGCATGAGTACATCCTTCACTTTACGAAGAATGGCGACTATTACTACGACTCATTTGGGTACTCAAACCGCTTCGGTAATGGGAGCACTCCAAGTGACGTCTGGACCATTCCGCTTCGACGGGATATGAGCGGACATCTTGCCCCCTTCCCTGAAGAGCTAGTGGAGCGAGCAATCACACTCGCTTGTCCGGAAGAAGTCTGCCTAACCTGCGGGAAGGCACGCAGGCGCATCGTTGAGAGAACGGCAGAGCTTGACTCGTCACGCCCGCAAGCAAAGCGGGCGATGGAGCTGGCAAAAGAATACGGACTGACACCCGCCCATATCGCCGCAATCCAAGCCACAGGAATTTCCGACGCTGGGAAGGCGCTGAGGGTTCAGACGGGAACTGGTAAGAATACCGCGGCAGTGAAGCGCCTCGCAGATGAGGCGAAAAAAGTCTTAGGCGGCTACTTTCGAGAGTTCACCTTTGCACGTAAGCGAAGTGTTGGTTGGACGTCATGCGACTGCAATGGACCGTACCGCCGGGGGACAATCCTTGACCCGTTCAAAGGCAGCGGCACCACCCTGCGAGTAGCTAGCTCGATGGCCCGAAGTGCCGTCGGTGTAGACTTTGCTCCATCTCATGACACAGATGTATGGGGAGCAAAGGCTAGCCATGGAAAAGGAAAGCAGCACCGGTGACTTCTTCGTGACAGCGGAGGCAGCCAGAGTTGCCATCTCGAAGCTGACGGCCATGGGAATTCATCCTCATTTCTCAGGCTATCTGGCGACTGTGAGTACCGCTGCCGAGGAAAAAAGGGAGGACAACCTGAAGGTAAATTTCCAGCAGTTCTACAGCGACTATTTGCTGGTATCGGGCGCACCGACCGACAGGCCTTACCTGCAGCCATTTTCGCAAAATGCCAAAGGTGTGCCTCAGCTCTTCAACAAGAATGTTGCAGGTTCCTATGCGCCGAGCTCCCTCCGTGACGTAGCTCCCATCCGGGCTGTAGTGGAATTTAGGGGTAGCAGGCAGCATGTGACGCAATCTTTGAAGACAGCCCATGAGGAGCTAGCCCTCAAAGCGCTTACCGGCTCGCAGAGGATTCCAGTTCACTCCCTAGCCACATTTCTATTTCGCGACCACAGAATCCCGTTGATTTCTAAGGGCGCGACCATTGAGTCCGCGCTACATATGTTCTGCGTTATTTTTGGATACGACCTAACGCAGCAGCCGAGCCGGGAACGGTTCGAGAAGCTATATGAATTTGACAGCGCGACCTTCGATAGCGTGACTTACGCAGAATCTTAGAGGATGGAGATGGACAACATTCGAAACCCACGCCTTTCTCTTCAAGATCTAGGAATCGAGCAGCCCGAGCCGAGCGCACCAGCTCGTAGATCAGGAATCACTTCAATTCCTGATAAAGACAAAGTCTATGTTGCGGTCAAGAATGCGCTGCTAGATGGCTATGCAGGCGTCATTCTTCGCGGTCCTCCGGGAACTAGCAAAAGTTGGTATGCGAAAGAGATTGCGCTAACTATTGCTGGCGACGAACCGAACTGCGCCTTCTTTGTGCAGTTCCACCCGTCGTATCAGTACGAGGACTTCATTGAAGGATGGGTCCCGAACTCATCAGGTGGCTTCGCACTGTTGCCGAAGACCTTCTTGAACATGTGCGCAGAGGCGGAAGAAAACCCTGAAAGGATCTACGTCCTCGTTATTGACGAGATCAGTCGTAGCGATGCGGCCAGAGTATTCGGTGAAGCGCTGACCTACCTTGAAACTTCAAAGCGAGGGATGCCGTTCAGTCTTGCATCCGGTACAACCACAAGTGTTCCATCAAATATTGTCATCATCGGAACAATGAACCCTTGGGATAGAGGGGTAGACGACATCGACGTCGCATTGCTCCGGCGATTCGCGCAGATTGACATGCTGCCAGATGTAGCGATCCTCGATGAGCTGCTAACACGTAATGGAGTCGACCGCGGGCTGATTGATTCAGTGTCCCAGTTTTTCTCAGCACTTCAGAGGCAGTCGAATCCGATGCTTCATGTTGGACATGCCTACTTCGCACACGTCAAGGATGCGGAGTCACTTGGGCGAGTCTGGGAATTTCAACTGCGACACCACTTCCGGTCTGCTTGCCGTCTCGAACCTGACGAGCTGAGGAAGCTAGAGAGCATGTGGGCGCAGCTAGTTGCGCCATCGTTAGCGCTAGCGCCAGTCGCGAGTGAAGTGCCTGCCAACGTGCAGCCGGTCGAGAGCGAAGCGAAGTAGCCGTGACTGCGACGGCAGCACCACCAGAAGCACTTGATGCTCGCGACCTCCCTCCAGCGACGGGGGTGGACCGTAGACTGGTAGTGCAAACAGCGGAATATCAAGATGCGGCCGTTCCCATCGAATTGCTTATTGCAGGCGGCCGTCTAGACATCTATCCAGAATTGTTGCGCACCTCCGTCTTGCGAACCTACTCGCGCGCGGGGAAGCTGTTTTTCCAAGCAGGTGGTTGGATAGGTTTTATACCCATCAACGACAGAGTAGCGCTTGAGATTCGCCCAAGGGTTCCCATCGCGAATCTTGAGCGAATACTTTGTCTCGCCGGCAATATCTCACCTATTGTTCTTAGTGGGCATCTGCACCAGTTCTCAGGAAGTGCAGCCGGGCTGCCAGCGTCGCTGGTAGACATCCTCGCGGAACGACTCATATCTCTGACCGAAGCATGCTGGAATGAGGGCCTGCACTCTGAGTATGTTTGTCGAGAAAAGATAGGGCAGAATCCGCGCGGAAGACTCTTGCCGTTTGCTACTGTGCAATATCGGATGCGCAGCCACGACCTACTTTCCATAGTTTCTGAGCAGTACGAGAGGACGCACGACACCAGTCCTAACCAGTGCATAGCAGCGGCGTTAGACCAACTTCATGCAATTTATTCAGGGGTCCGCGACAGAGCTGGCGCTCGCTCATTGGCCTCACGTCTTGGACGAGCGCAGCAGTTGCTATCCGCTGTAACCAGAACCAGCGAGCGCCACTTCCTCGCAAATCCACTAGTGCGCGACCCAACTCGGCTGCCAGCCTCCCGGCCAAGCTACCCGGCTGCAGTAGCACTTGCAAAGATAGTGCTGTCCGGAGGTGGGGTAGACCTTAGAAGCGCTGGTGGCCAACTATCTTTGCCTCCCATGATGATTAGCATGGAACTGGCCTTTGAGAGCTATTTACGTAACGTGCTATCTCGGGCGGCGGAAGGCCTTCATGTGCAAGACGGAAACTTGCAGCCCCCTATCGGTGCTAGCGCAAATTTGTTCCATGACGCTCCGGCCGAAAGCTCTCTAAAGTCGACTCGATCGACTCCGGATATTGTCTGCTCACTGTTTTCAGCCACTGACAGAAAACTCGTTATCGACGTCAAGTACAAACCAGACACAAGTCGAGACGACCTCAATCAGGTGCTCGGGTATGCGTTGACGTTTCGCAGCAACATTGTGCTAATGGCATGCCCGAGGAAGACGGCTTTATCAGCGGCAGGCCTGCACCTCCTAGGCCAAGTGGGGGGAGTGAGGGTCTACCACTACTTCGTAGACCTAGGCTCGTCAGATTTAGAACATGAAGAACAGGCATTTGGCGACGCGATTTTGCAACTGCTTAGCGCCGACGAACCAACCACGGTCTAATTCCATGATCTCAATTTGTATACCTTCTGATACCGCCCCTCAGACCTATCAGAAATCCTATCAAAATGATATAATCTCAACCTATAGGAGATTTGATATGGGTGAGATCGTCGGTTACGCACGTGTCAGCACTGCTGGCCAGTCGCTAGATGTGCAGCAGGACAAACTCAAGCAGTTTGGCTGTACACGGGTCTTCGCTGAGAAACGATCCGGCAGACAGGCAGAAGGTCGTGCAGAGTTACAGGCATGCCTTCAGTTCCTGCGTGATGGTGATGTTCTGGTCATTACCCGGCTTGATCGCATGGCACGGTCTGTCCTCGACCTAGCCAAGATTGCTGATCAGCTCAAGAGTAAGGGTGTAGCACTCAAGGTGCTGGATCAGGCTATCGACACAGCTACATCCGAAGGCAAGCTGATGTTCTCCCTGCTGGGAGCGTTTGCAGAGTTCGAGTGTGACATTCGCGCGGAGCGTCAGAACGATGGCATTCTGAAGGCCAAAGAGAAGGGCGTCGTCTTTGGCCGCAAGCGTGCGCTGACGCTTGAGCAGTGCCAGCGTATTCGCACGCTACGCGAGGAGGAAAGCTTTTCCATGCCGCAGATAGCCGAACGGTTCAACGTCGGTGTAGCGACTGCGTATAGGGCTCTGAAGGCTTGTACGAATGAAGTTTGATCTAGCTGCAGTTCTTCCGCAGATCACTGTCCAGCGTGGTTACACCGCAGCAACGTATGAAGTCGATGCTCGTGCCCATGGAGCTGATGCCTGAGAGCCCCCAAGAGCCTCTACGATCCCATCAACGCTACCCTTTAGGCCCGACTGTGCAAGCCGGCCACATATTATTCAAGCCGGCCAAGCTAACCTGATAGTTTTGGTATTCCACCATACCAAATCCGGTAACTCCGTCGGCCCTCTCGTTGCTGTAGGCCTGCTCGACTAGGGCCTTGGCGTCATCGCTAGGTATGCCAAGAGCGGCTTCGGCGGTTTGCGCGCAAAGTGCGAGGAACACGCTCTTATCTTGAGTTCCAAAACTGTACGCTCCCTTATAGAGCGTCACTTTTCCTGCCAAAAATTTACCAACACTGCTGCCGTCGCTATCCGCATGGAATGCGTCAATTTTGTAAGCGGCAGTGACAGCATTGTTCCATCGAGCAAGAAACACATCTGCCGAGCCTGCCCAACCTGATGTGTTCGATGTTGAAGGCGCTCCGTCGGATGATGAGCATGCTGCCAGTGTAAGGAACAGGATGAGCGGTGTTAATGAACGTGCCTTCATTTCATTTCCCTATTGAAGTATGTGATCAAAGATTTCCATCGGGCTGTATGGCATGGATCAATGCAGCTGACGGCCAAGCATTGAGCCAGATGCCCAGCCTCCAAAAAACCGCACCAGAAAGCTGCCGAAGTCATCTTGGATGGTCGAGTAGCATCCGCGTAGAGAATGGCTTTAGACGATCTCCCACGAGTTTAAAAATGCGGTCAATAGAAATGCCAAACTTGCTTCTGTGAATCGAGATTTCTGACACAGGGCTTTCCCCCGTCACGCGACGTTCGAAAGCTCATCCGTAGATGATGATCTCTGACATGTGGCTGCATCGTTCACAGCGGTACATGCCGCACAGCAGACGAGAACCTTGCCCAGGGCTACTAACAATGTGCGTCACGCTGCTCACGTGGCCACAGCTCTCGCACTTGTCGCGCCAGTGCACGCTCTTTCCATCATCTCGAACGATTACCGCACCCGTAGCACCAGCCATCTAAGAGCCTCTCAAAAGTAAAGCCTATTTTAGCATAGTCTGTTTTGGACTATACCAAAACGGTCTTTAGCTTTCTTTGTCGGTTCATCGACAGGGGCAAGGCTATGGCCGCATCCACGCATCATCGGGACTACCAGCTCTTGCTCAGACTGTTGAAGGAGACACGGCAAAAAGCATCCGTAGCCCAAACCGAACTGGCGGCGAGGCTGGATACGACACAGACCTTCATCTCCAAGGTTGAGCGAGGCGAGCGCAGGTTGGATCTGATCGAGCTTGTAGAAATATTTGAAGCTTTGAGCATTGCGCCCGAGGCATGGATCAAAGACTTTCTTCAGCATCGTAAGGCTGAGCACAAGCAGCATCCTGTGACACGGAAAATTTCGGCCTAGCGTCATGCACGAAGTAGGTCTGGGCTAGCCGTAACGTGTAGCAATTCTCATCAGCGTAACGCTACGGAACCCATGCGGCGTAAGGGTTACAAACGTTTGGGAATTTCTGCGTTACAGGATACCTAATGCCTCGGAAGATCTGCGCAGAAGCGCATGATCCCTTGCTAGAACATCTTGTGAGGCGGAGTTGCATCGACAGCGATGACACCATGCTTGTCGAGGTAGAACAGCCGATCGGTACCTCTCCAGCCAAATTGGGCTGCATCTTTGAAGAGGTAGCCAGCCACGTCTTGGCTGTAGACCGGTCCCACGTCGACTCCTTTTTCTCCGGCGCTGACCAAAGTGTAGCCATCGACAGTTTTGAAATTTCTGGAGGCTTTCCAAGCGGCGTCCTTCAACTGGGCGATGGCAGCCGATTCGTCGGTGGAGAAGACGGGATGGTCTTTGATCAAGAAGTGGAAATGGCAGTTCTTTAGCCCCTTCTCGCCCTTCCTGATCGCAGCACGCTCCAGAACGGCAACGCCTTGTATGGACGTCAACGGTAGCGTTCGCTTCCCGTGGAAGAGCTTCTTTGTAGTTCTGCGCCAGTAGGTGTCGGCAAATTCTCTGCCTTGGTCATCACTGATGAGGTATTGAAAGGTCAGGGTGTTGAAGAATCGGAACGGTCCATATCCATTGACCATATCTATGTAATATTGCCTCTTTGCTTGTTCAAAACTATTGATGCTATCAAACATTTTCCTATCCTTTAGGCATAGCTATCTCAAAATTTGGGCACAGCTATCTATAAACTGATCCAACAATTTGTCGTCAGTCGGGTGCTGCGTTGTAGGGTGCGAGGACGATCGCCGTGACGCGTTGTCGAGGTCTTGCAATCGTATTTAGGGAATTTTTTGAATCGTGTCGAAAATTGGTCGTGCTCATCGACCGGGCGTAGATAGCTCCGGTCGATGGATAGCTGAGCCTTACCTCAAGGTGCCCCAGCTCACCCTTGAGACCCTTTGACGCTGAGCATGCGATCTAAACAATTCCAGATCCTGGATAGCGCCATCGCTCAGTTCATCCAGCGTTGCGAAAACATCTTGGTCAGCAAACACATTGGTGCCCAGTGAAATGGCTCTTAGGACCTGGTTTCGAAGATAGGCCTCCGCGGGCATCTTTGCCGATTTAAAGCACGGATGATCTTTGAGATATATCGTGATCTCCGACGCTTTCTCTGAAGTCGTAGCATCACACAGGGCTATGCCCCCAAGCCCAAATCGAAGCTGTTGGCGCCTACCTCCAATGTATGAGCTCTGCAAATACCATGTCACCCAGGAGCCACGAGCTTGGACCGTTGAGAGCGATAACGGCTTGCCAAAGCCAAGGACGATCTTGAATCGATATGGCGCGAACTCAGCAGCATGATCTGCGTCCAGTTTTGCTATGAAGTCCGATAATTCACTTTCAAATTTATTTCGTTTAATTTTCATTTCTTAATTTCCTATGTCTTTGTTTTTTCGATAGCTGTCCCCAGCTGGGCCATCCCAGCGGCAGATGTACTGATCGGAAGTGAGCGCTGTCAGGAATCTGTTCAGCGGTATTGCTTAGTACGCTTTTGCTAACGTCAATGAGCGGCTTTGACTCTCCCGGCCATCCAGCTGCGCACGTCGGCCTCTAGCCATGCCACAGCTCGCCCTCCAAGCTGGATCGAGTGGGGGAAAGTCATTTTGGCCTGCATGTCGTAGATCTTCGTCCGAGACAGACCGATCATTTGCGTCACTTGGCAAAGGCGAAGGAAGCGGTCCTGTAGGGGGTATTCATTTTTCATGTGTTATCTCCTGATAAGTAGGTTTAAGGTGGCAAGCACTGCCGGTTGGCTGCTGTGCACCGAGGGAGATAGTACACGTGAAATTTTTCTAAGTCACTGTTTTAATTGACTTTATAAGAATAGCCACGCCGAATTTAGGGTAGGCGAGCCTGCGGCCGACTGCTCGGACAAAAGCTAATAAATGCACAGGAATTCTTAGGGATAAACAGCGAGTAAACGCCAAATTTGGAACCACAAAGGTTCACGTCCTGCGAGCCTTGTCGACGCCCGTGCCGCACAGCCTTGTCGCTGTAGGAAGGTGTCTTTGCCAAGCAACGGACTAGCGCTCACGCAAGCAAGCCAATATCGGGTCCACCACTGGGACCACCAACTCCAAGTGTCTGGCAAAATGGCACGTTATAGCGCAATTAAGCCATTCGCTACGTTCTGCATCGGCAAGTGATCAGCCATCCGGCTGCGCTAGGAAAGCATCCACGTCATGCACGCCCGGCATGCCGCCCTGCGCGCCGAGCCGGGTGACCGACA
>Ga0157371_10005832_pt1 | contig 10304 bp, 7 predicted proteins | sample C45metaG_FD_113462 | JGI IMG/M metagenome (GOLD analysis project Ga0157371, IMG submission 113462) | Corn rhizosphere microbial communities from Kellogg Biological Station, Michigan, USA - C4-5 metaG | ecosystem: Host-associated > Plants > Roots > Rhizosphere > Soil | place: USA: Michigan...
AAATTTAAAATATCCACGCAAGCTTCGCGGATGGACACAGGAAGAATTCGCGAATAAATTAGGAATCAAACGTTCGCTCATCGGCGCTTATGAAGAAGAAAGAGCCGATCCCAGATTGGAAGTTTTGGAAACGATCAGCGAAATTTTTAAAGTTAGTCTTAATGAACTTTTATTGCAGGATCTGAGTGAACAGAAAGCGCCCAATTATCTTGCAAAAAGAAGGCAAATGAAAATGATGAGCGCTGATAGAAACGTGATTCATTTTGTTCCGGTAAAGGCTGCGGCTGGTTATCTTGCCGGTTATGCCGACAGTGAATTTATTGACGAACTGAACACTTTCACTTTGCCGATGCTTTCAGGCGGCAGTTATCGTGCGTTTGAAATTATCGGAGACAGTATGATGCCAACGCCGAGCGGAAGTGTTATTGTTGGAGAAAAAATTGAAAACATTGACAGTGTAAAAAATAATGCCGCTTATATTGTTGTAAGTAAAAGTGAAGGAATCGTTTATAAAAGAGTAGTAAAGAATAATAAGAATAAAAATAAGCTTACGCTTGTCAGCGACAATCCAGCGTTTCAGCCTTACCAGGTTCAAACGGCTGATGTTTTGGAAATGTGGCAGGCACAGGCGGTGATCAATAAAGTGACACAACATCAGAGATGGGATGTAGATTCTTTGGTAAATCTTGTAAGCAATTTACAGGACCAGGTAAGCAGTTTGAAGAAGAAAATGAATTAGAATTGTTTATGTTTGTAAGTTCGTACTCCTTTGAAAAAATATTCAAATCAATTTCTGAATTTCATCTTTTCAAAATTAAAAAATAAGAATCATGATCAAATTACAAATCATCGGACACCTGGGCGGAGATTGCACCACCAATGAAGTTAGCGGAAGAACCGTAATTAATTTTAATGTAGCCCATTCTGAAAAATACAAAGACGCACAAGGAAATATGGTAGATAAAACTACCTGGGTAAGATGTGCTTACTGGACAGATAGAAATTCAATTGCGCAATATTTAAAAAAAGGCCAGCTCGTGTATGCTGAAGGTTCTCCTGAAGCAGAAGCCTACATGAATAAAGAAAATCAGGCTGCAGCCACTTTAAAAATGAATGTTTTCAGAATCCAATTGTTGGGCGCGAAGAATGAAAACCAGGCAGGAAGCACACAACAAAATTCTTCTTATCAATCATCAAATAATTCCTCGAATGTAAGTCAGCCGGCCGCGTCACAAGTTGAAGAGCCAGCCGATGATCTGCCATTTTAAAAATACATTGTCTGAAGTTAATCGGTTTCAGCAATGAAAGTTTTTAATATCTTTTTTATTGTTGTATTTATTGTATTTGCGGCGTTACAATATAATGATCCCGATCCTTATGTTTGGATGCCCATCTATCTTTATGCTGCGTTCATTTGTTATCTGGCAGTAAAAGGAATATACAACCGCCTGCTTTATATCATTGGCTTTGTTGTTTACGGGCTTTACGCTGCCTATTTATTTTTTGATCCGAGCGGAGTTTTAAGCTGGATCAATAATCATCATAGTGAAAATATTGCTCAAACCATGCAGGCATTAAAGCCATGGATTGAAGAGACTAGAGAATTTTTTGGACTTGTTATTTTGATTTTTGTTCTTCTGATAAATTTGATATGGCTTTCAAAAAACAGGAAAGTAAATTCTTTGTCAAAAGCCTGAAGGCCAATTTATTTCTCTTATTTTTGAAAAATGATTTCTACAATAACATTCTTTGTAAAAAAGAATTCGATCCCATTTCTCTTATCTCTTTTTGCCTTAACGCAATTTTCTGCTGCTCAATCCCAAACCCTTTTCAAAGGAAAAATTATTGATGAACAATCGAACCCGATAGAGGGAGTGTCGGTTCATATTCTGAACAGCGAATTTGGAACGGTTACCAATTCAGCAGGGATCTTTGTGTTTAAAGACGTTCCCGCAGGGAGTTATATTTTAAATGTAAGTCATTCAGGTTTTGCTGAAGCAAATGAAAAAATAAGCATTAGCGGTCAGTCGCAAAATGAGGAAATAGTTTTACATCCTGAATACAAACAGCTAAGCGAATTAACTGTTACAGCACAAAAAAGAGAAGAGCTTGTACAGCAGCTCCCTTTGAGCATCACTTCTCTTTCTGCAAAAGCAGTGAAGGATTTTCATGTCTGGAATGTAAATGATCTTACTGCTTTATCGCCGAATTTATACACCGGCGATCCCGGAGATAAAAGAAATGTGACTTCCATTCGTGGCATTGTAACTACCTCTTACGATCCGGCTGTTGCTACTTATATCGATGGCGTAAATCAATTTGGATTGGACACTTACATTTCGCAGTTGTACGACATTCAAAGAATAGAAATTTTAAGAGGCCCGCAGGGAACACTTTATGGAAGAAATGCGATGGGCGGGGTTATCAATATCATCACCAAAAAACCTGAAAATAAAACAACCGCTTTTGCAGAAGCAAGCGTTGCCGGATATGGAAAAGTAAGGATTACCGCAGGAGTAAGAACCGCGCTGATAAAGGATAAACTATTTTTTGGCGCAGCAGGATTGTATGAAAAAATGAATGGTTTTTATACGAACGAATTTGACAACAGCGATTATGATAAACAACACAGTATTTCCGGAAATTATTACCTGAAATATTTTATCAATCCCAAATGGGATATGAATCTGAACTTCAAAAATGTAAGCAACAGGAATTACGGCCCTTTCCCTTTGGTAGTTGGAGATGATGCTTTAAAAAATCCATACAAATTAACGCAGAATGCAAAGACAGAAATGTTTGATAATACATTAAACGGCTCACTTTCTATCAGTCATTCCGGGAATTCGCTGAACTTTAATTCACAAACTTCTTATCAATCCAATTACAGGTATTACAACAAACCAATCGATGCTGATTTTTCACAACTTGATGGAATCACAATTATCAATAATTACGGCAAGGACTGGAATCATGTAAATGTTTTCACAGAAGAATTAAAATTTTCTTCACCGGCAGGCACGAACAGTTCGCTAAAATGGACTGCGGGAACTTATTTTTTTAATCAAAACAGCCCGGTAAAACAAGCAACTCATTTTGGAAAAGATGCGCAGATGCTGGGAAGTCCGGATATCGATTATTCTTTGATTAACACTACACAATCCAAAAACACCGGCATTGCTTTTTTCGGGCAAGGCACCTATGATGTTACCAGTAAAATCGCTGTCACAGCAGGTTTGCGGTATGATTACGAACATCAGCATCAGAATATTTTGGGAGAATATCAAAAAGATTCTACTCCTTCTCCTGCTTTTGATTTTCAGCGGGACACTTCTGCATCCGCCAACTTTAGCGCCGTTTCTCCGAAGCTTAGCGTTGATTTTCATTTTACTCAAAACAATAGTTTTTATCTTACCTACAGCAAAGGTTTCAGAACCGGAGGTTTAACTCCTCTTTCATCTGATCCTTCGCAGCCCCCGCTTTTCAGGTTCAAGCCTGAGATTAGTAACAATATTGAATTAGGTTCAAAAAACACTTTCTTCGATCAAAAACTTTTACTGAATGCGGCGATATTTTATAGCATTATTTCTGATGTGCAGGTACCAACCCTTATTTTGCCTGATGCAGTTACGATCACAAAAAACACAGGAAAATTAACGAGCAAAGGAGCAGAAGTGGAAATCAATGCACTGCCATTTAAAGGAATTCATGTAAGTTATAATTTTGGATACACTGATGCGGTTTATAATTCATTGAATCTTTCTCAAAACAATACTTCAGAAAATTTAAAAGGAAAGCATCAAATCTTTACACCGGACGTTACTTCAATGCTTGCTGTTCAATACACAATCGCTGTTGGATCGAAAAAAAATACCGAGCTTTTTGTTCGCGGTGAATGGAAATATTTGGGAAAACAATATTTTGACCTTGCCAATACGATTGAACAAAAAGCTTACAGCCTTTTCAACAGCAGCATTGGCATCAATTGGAAAAACTGGTCGTTGTCACTTTGGGGAAGAAATTTAAGCGATAAAAAATACATTCTTTACGCTTATGATTTTGGTGGAATTCATTTAGGCGAACCACAATTGCTGGGAGCCACTTTTGGTATAAAAATATAGATCACACTTTTTCAGTAAATCAATAAATAAGAACGATTCTTTTTTTGCAAAAGATTTTTGGTTTGGAAATTGGTTGATCTATCTTATCTGATTTTCTCTAAAAATTTTTGCATGAAAAAAAGTTTCCTCTTCTTTTCTTTGATTGTATTTTTTCAAATTGCTTTTGCACAAACGGTTCAGAAAGTAGCGCCGGGAATCTGGAAAATAACGTATGGCACTCCAGAAAAACATCTTCCAACAGAATTTAAAGAAAAGCCTTTGCTTTCTTCTTTGCAAAAATTACCGGGTGATAATATTCCTCCTTTTGATTTAAAAGAAATTCATTTTTCAGAAATGCCGTCAGGCGTTTTGACAGAAATGGAAGTAGATTCTTCAGAACGCTTTTATGGCTTTGGACTCCAGATCAATTCATTTGAACAAAGAGGAATGAGAAGAGAGATTCGTACGAACAGTTGGCCGGTTGGTAATGTTGGTTTCAGTCATGCGCCGATGCCTTTTTATATTTCTTCAAAAGGATATGGCGTGTTAGTAAATTCTTCCCGATACTCAATTTTTTATATGGCGTCAAAAGGAAAACTGAAAACAATGTTGCAAAAAGCAGAAGCAGATTCCGGCAAAAAGGTAGCGCTGAATACGATTGAATTGTATGGAAAAAAATATACACGATCTGATGAAGTAAATATTCTTACAGAAGGAACAAAAGGAGTTGAAATTTACGTTTTCAATGGGCCTTCGATGAAAAATGTAATACAGCGTTACAATCTTTTTTCGGGGGGAGGAGCGTTGCCGCCGATGTGGGGGCTTGGCTTCGAATACAGGGCCAAAGCGACTTTCAGCGATCAGCAGATTTTACAAACAGCAAAGTATTTTCGTGAAAAAAATATTCCGTGCGATATGTTTGGACTGGAACCTGGCTGGCAATCTGCATCTTATTCGTGTTCTTTCAAATGGAATTTGAATAATTTTCCTCACCCGGATTCTTTCGTGAATCAAATGAATTCTGAAGGTTTCAAATTGAATTTATGGGAACATGCTTACACAAATCAAACATCACCGATATTTTATAAAATTGCTCCTTACTCAGGAAATTATACCGTTTGGTCGGGCGCTGTTCCTGATTTTATTTTGCCAGAGGCAAGAAAAATATTTGGTGGTTATCATGAAGATAATTTTGTGAAAAAAGGAATTGCTGCATTTAAATTAGATGAATGCGACGCAGCCGATTTTTCAAAAGCGGACAGAGAATGGAGCTTTCCTGATATTGCTCAATTTCCTTCGGGAATTGATGGAATACAAATGCGACAAATATTTGGTTTTTTATATCAGCAAACGATGCTGGACCTGTACAGAAAAAATAATAAACGGACGATGTTTGATGTGCGCGCATCGTATCTGTTTGCGCCGCCTTTTACAAGTGTTTTGTATTCTGACATGTATGATCTTCATGATTATGTGCGAATGATTTGCAACTCCGGTTTTGCTGGAATAAACTGGTCGCCGGAATTGAGAGAAACTTCTTCCGATTCTGAGTTGATACGCAGAATGCAAACGACATTGATGTCGTCGCACATGGTTGCCAATTGTTGGTATTTGGATCTTCCTCCGTGGCTTCAATACAACACCGATAAAAATGTAAAACATGAATTGTTGCCCAATGCAAAAGAATTAGAAGCGGCTGCAAAAAAACTGATCGATTTGCGAATGAGTTTACTTCCTTATTTATACAGTGCTTTTGCAAAATACCATTTTGATGGAACGCCGCCATTTCGGGCGTTGGTTTTGGATTATCCGAATGATAAAAATGTTTGGCGGATTGATAATGAATACATGATGGGCGAAAGTATTTTGTGCGCTCCGTTTATTGACAGCGCGTTATCGCGCGAAATATATTTTCCTGAAGGAACCTGGTATGATTTCAATAACAATAAAAAATATGAAGGTGGAAAAAGTTATGAAATCAAAATGTCTCTTGATGAAATTCCCATGTTTGTAAAAGCCAATACTCTATTGCCTTTGGCACGTCCGGTAAATTTTGTTACACCATCCACAGTTTTTGAAATTAATTGTAAGGTTTATGGAAATCCTGAAAAACCAATTCAATTATTTGAGGACAACAGTTTCAATTTTGATTTTGAAAAAGGGAAATTTAATTGGGTGAAAATATCTTTTTCAGGAAATAAAATCAATACAGGCCGGAGTGGAAATTATTCCGGCAAACTTTATGATATCAGCAATTCATTTGAAAAGTTTTGAGGAGAATTTCTTTAAAAAAGAAAATAAAAACTCCACCTTTTTGTTTGTTTACCATAAAATATGAAAGATAAATACAAATAAAAGTTCTTTAAAAACAATAAGTTACAAAATAAATAACAAAAGGGTATCATATTTGAGTAAGCGATTATAAATTCTAATCGTTTCACAATGAAAAACAACCACAATGCTTTTTTAATTATTCTCGTTTTTCTTTTCGGGATAATTTCAAAAGCCAATTCGCAAGACACCTCTTCTATTCGGAAAGATTCAGTAACCAATTATTCAACTTTGAATCAAAATGCAGGTACAACAATAATCGATACTTTACAACAACCGATTTCAATTACTGATACGGTTCATAATCCTGTTTCAATTAAAAAACCCAGGCATGTTACAGACAGTTCTGATCTATACACAACCAAATTTTCCGATTCATTAAAAAATTCTTTTTCTATCGACAATGGTTATTACATTCAATATCCGCGTCAGTTTATTTTCAGAATTTATTTACGAAGCAAATTTGCTCCTTTCACCATTTCATCCAACGGGAAAGAGGATTTGAATTATAAAACCAATTCGAAACTCGGGCTGGGACTTGGTTTTACTTATAAAGCGCTGACATTAAATCTCGCTTACGGATTTAATTTCTTAAATCCTGAAAACGGCAAAGGAAAAACAAAAGGCGTTGATCTGCAACTTCATCTTTATCCAAAAAAATGGGCAATTGATGCGACAGGCGCTTTTCTCAATGGATATTATTTGGATCCGAAAGATTATAACGGTCTTAATCTTTCTGATTATTATTTACGACCAGATCTGCAAAGAAATGTGATTGGCCTTTCTGCCTATCATTTAAGCAACTCAGATAAATTTTCTTACAAAGCCGCTTTCACACAGAGAGACTGGCAAATAAGGTCTGCAGGATCATTTTTGTATGGCGCCGAAATTCATTATGGAGTGGTGAGAGGCGACAGCGCATTGGTTCCATTTGGTGCAAGTCCCGATTATGTGCAGGCAGGAATTGACAAAATTCAATTTTTCAGTATCGGACCGGGAATCGGATATGCATACACTTTAGTTTTAGGAAAACATTTTTTTGTCACTGCATCAGCCATTGCCAGTTTGAATGTAAACCTGTCGGCTGAGTCAACAGGAATTATTAAAAATACAGTTACGAAAATTTTGCCTGCCGGAAATTATAAAGCCGCCATTGGCTACAATAGTGACTCCTGGTGTGTTTCAGCCTACCTCATAGGAAATGCATTGTATGCGGGAAGTGCCGTTTCGCATAAAGAATATTTCTTGCCAACAGGAAATGTAAGTTTTATGGTGGCAAAAAAATTTGGAACAAAAAGAAAAGAGTGATGATTTTATAACACTGATTTTTTTAAACGAATTACGCGAATTCAATAACTTATCTCACTCCTCTCACCTTCATTTGTAAAGTATAAACTTTTTGTGAAGCAGTAATGAATAAAAGATTTCTGTCTTTGCCTGCAAAAGTGATATTGCCTGTCCAATCTGCAGGAACATCAATATGTTCGATTTGTTTTCCTTCAGCATTAAAAACGGTAACACCTTTTCCGGTCAGATAAATATTCCCCTCGTTGTCGATCGTCATTCCATCGGATCCCATCGGAGTAAACAAAGTTTTATCTTTCAAACTTCCATCTTTGTCAATCGTGTATTTATAAGTTTTATTTCCCTCAATATCTGCTACGTACAAATATTTTCCATCCGGCGTACCGATGATCCCATTCGGTTTTTGAAGATCATCAATTACAACAACCGGCTCATTTTTTTTCTTTAAAAAATAAACTTTCTGTCCTTCCAGATCGGGCGATTTTCTTTTCCAATAAGAGCGCTGATAATATGGGTCTGTGAAATAAATAAATCCGCCAGAAGTTACAAAAACATCATTCGGACCATTCAAAAGTTTACCATGAAAATCTTTTACCAAAACGGTTACTTTCTTATCAGGACTTATTGACCACAACTGATCGTGTTCGTCGGCGCAACTGATCAAATTTCCTTCATTGTCAAAATACATTCCATTAGAACGGCCGGCGCCTGACATAAACACAGAAAGCTTTCCATCAGTAGAATATTTCCAAATCTTATTATTAGGCTGATCGGTAAAAAAAACATTGCCGTCTTTATCCGTCGCCGGGCCTTCTGTAAAAGTAAACTGGTCAGAAATCAGTTGCAATTTCGCACCATCTGCAACAACAGGACTTCTATTTGTTTGTGCTTCTGAATTTGACATAACGGCAATAAAAAATAAGAAGTGAATGAATTTGAGCATATTGAATGTAAAGTTAAGCTGTTCGAATCAACCAGCGATAAAATGCAAAAGAGTAATTCTACGAATTGTTGTTGTCGTTAATTTACTAACCCGTTAGTAAATTCAATAATTGTAAAAAATAGCAGTAACGCTATTGTTCAGCGTATGGCGCCGATCTATCTTTGTATCAGAAGTTGATTGATGTTACAAACATTAATCACCAATCCAAATCCCTTGAAAATCGTTCCCAATCCAGGAAAAACCAAAGAGTCCGATATCAATCAACTTCTTTTTTTTGTATTCAATATTTGTGAAAAATATAAATCCTAATGAAAAACCAAGCCATTTAAACGGCTTTAAAAGTTTAACCCTGAAGAAATCCAAAACCAACAGGATTAAATAATTAAAAACTTCCGCACTAATCCAGCGGAAGTTTTTATTTTATAAATTGTCAAAACATTTTTATTTGAATATTTAACCCCGATCTTTTTTAACTTTACAAACATCGCAGGCTTTCAAACTATTAAATCATTCATTATGATTGAAATAATTCAGGGGCTTCCAAAAAATGTTGCTGCTTTTAATGCAACAGGAAAAATAACAGCAGATGATTATAAAACAACGATCAACCCGTTGGTAAAAAAAATTGCCCACGATTTTGGACAAATAAATTACCTGCTTGTTATCAATACCTCTTTGCGAAATTATACATTTGGCGCGTGGATAAAAGATGCATTTTTAGGCTTACGATATTTTCCAAAATGGAATAAACTTGGAATTGTTTCCGAAAAAAAAGATATCAAAAAGTTCACTGATTTTTTTGGAAAATTTCTTCCGTCTGTAACAAAAGGTTTTATGATAGAAGATGAACAAATTGCGAAACGTTGGATAGCTGAATAATTTTTTTTCTCTGTAAATTTATTTTACCAAACAAAAAACCGGATGAATCAAATCGCTCTTGAGAATTTATTTGTGATAGATATTGAAACTGTTTCTGAAAAAGAACACTTTCAATTGCTGACAGATGAATGGAAAGAATTGTGGACAGAAAAAATCAGCAGACATCTTCCTGCCGACACAACTGCTGAAGATTTTTATCCGATGAGAGCCGCTATCCTCGCGGAGTTTGCAAAAGTTGCGTGCATTAGTTTTGGTTATTTTAAAAAAGAAATTAATTCTGATTCATGGCAGTTCCGCGTAAAGTCTTTGTGTTCAGAAAATGAAAAAGACCTTTTGAATCAATTTGTTGCTACGCTGAAACAATTGCACACCAATCATAACAATTGGATTTTTACCGGTCACAATATCAGGGAATTTGACATTCCATTTTTATCACGAAGAATGATCATTAATCAAATTCCGATTCCTTCTTTCATTGACTTTCAAAATATGAAACCCTGGGAAACGCCGATTTTGGACACATTGCATCTTTGGCGTTTTGGCGATTACAAACATTGCACTTCTTTAAAATTATTGGCTGCTGTTTTAGGTGTTCCTTCGCCGAAAGATGATATCGACGGAAGTCAGGTTGGCGATGTTTATTGGAAAGAAAAAAACCTGGAACGCATTTCCATTTATTGCGAAAAAGATGTGGCAACCGTTGCCAATGTTGTTTTAAGATTCAAAGGTTTGCCGTTGTTGAAAGA
>Ga0157371_10005835_pt1 | contig 10302 bp, 6 predicted proteins | sample C45metaG_FD_113462 | JGI IMG/M metagenome (GOLD analysis project Ga0157371, IMG submission 113462) | Corn rhizosphere microbial communities from Kellogg Biological Station, Michigan, USA - C4-5 metaG | ecosystem: Host-associated > Plants > Roots > Rhizosphere > Soil | place: USA: Michigan...
AAAAGCAACCGGGCATGATAAGAAGCCTTCAATACGGACGCCCCTATATCCGTTGCATACCTACCCTTTGGTTATTGGATACTGCATTTTCAGAAAGAGTAAATGATACCCGTTATGGCAAAACGTTTCAAACAGTATGGTATGCAAATAATCCTGATCCAAAAGCTTATCCCAAATGGCCTGATCCTTTACCTTCCGGTGCGCCTGCAGGAGCTAAAGCAGGCCAGCCAAAATTTGGATTCGGCGACACCGCCATATTTATGCCCGGTTATGATGTAACCGATGCTCAAATAAAAGCTGCACCTTACACGCTTATCCCTCCGCGTAAATATAGTATTGCGTTATCTCCCGCAATGTTTAAATATTTCGATACAAAACGTGCAGACCTTAATTCGCCATCCATTAGGCCGGTTATTGTTTATCGTTTAGCGGAAACTTATCTCATTGCCGCTGAAGCTGCTTTCATGGCCGGCAAAATACCGGAAGCGCTTACCTATGTGAATGCTGTAAGAGAAAGAGCAGCCTATCCTTCAGGCGACCGGCAGGCAATGGATGTGGCCGCTTCTGATCTTTCTGTTGATTTCTTTCTTGATGAACGCTCAAGAGAATTATGCGGAGAAAATATGAGATGGTGGGACCTGGTAAGAACCAGTAAGCTGCTCGAAAGAGTACGGTTGCACAATAAAGAGGCGGCGCCTAATATTCAGAACAAGCATATACTACGGCCAATTCCGCAGGCACAGATAGATGCTACAACTACCGGTGACCCGTACCCACAAAATCCTGGCTGGTAAATAAATATGAGTGCAATTCTTTTTAAAATAATGTTTAACTATAGATATGCAATTATCAAATAAAATTAAAGTTTTTTTATTCTCTTTAGTATCAGGCATCTCCTTTGTAGCGCAAGCTCAAAACGGAAAATTATTTTATAACGTAAAAGATTTTAGCGCAAAAGGCGATGGGGTAACAATTAACAGCGATGCCATCAATAAAGCTATAGATGCAGCTGCCGCTGAAGGTGGCGGAACCGTTTATTTTCCTGCGGGAGATTATCTCAGCGGCTCCATTCATCTTAAGAGTAATATTTGTTTATACATTGACCAGGGCGCAACATTAATTGCCGCTCCGGACTCCTCTGAATTTGATAAGCCGGAAAAAAGTGTAAATGATATCTACCAGGATTATGGCCACAGTCACTGGCATAATAGTTTTATCTGGGGAGAACATTTGCATGATGTTTCTATTATGGGCGCCGGGACGATTTGGGGGAAAGGATTGGTTCGAAGTGGAAGCAATGGGAATGGCAAACCAAATAAAACAATCAGCCTTTTGCTATGCAGAAATGTTAATATAAGAGATATCTCCATTTTGCATGGAGGATGGTTTGCATTACTTGCAACCGGCGTCGATAATCTTACTATAGATAATGTGAAGGTGGATACGAATCGTGATGGCTTTGATATTGATTGTTGTAAAAATGTTCGCGTCTCCAATTGCTCAGTGAATTCTCCGTTTGATGATGGGATTTGTTTGAAAAGCACCTTTGGTTTAGGTTATGCGAAAGCTACTGAGGATGTAACAATCACCAATTGCTTTGTAAGTGGTTTTGATGAAGGAACGTTATTGGATGGTACTTTCAAAAGAGCAAATACAAAAAACCATTCGCCGACCGGAAGAATTAAATTTGGCACAGAATCAAACGGTGGCTTTAAAAATATTACCATCACAAATTGTGTATTTGAATATTGCAGAGGGCTTGCGCTGGAAACTGTTGATGGTGCGCTGCTTGAAGATGTAACCATCTCAAATATTACCATGCGTGATATAGGTAATGCACCTATCTTTATTCGTCTTGGAGCAAGAATGAGAGGGCCGGATACAATACCTGTCGGCGCTTGCAGAAGAATTATTATCAGCAATATAGTTGCTTATAATGTTGATGGCAGGCAAGGGACTATTATCGGCGGACTCCAAGGTCATGATATTGAAGATCTGCAATTAAGCAATATAAGAATTTACTATAAAGGTGGGGGCTCAAAAGATTCTGTAAACCGTACTGTTCCTGAATACGAAAAAGATTATCCTGAACCTGCCAGTTGGAAGACAATGCCTTCTTATGGGTTTTATATTCGCCATGTAAAGAATTTAAAAATGCATGATATACAGGTAAGTTTTATGGATGATGATTATCGGCCTCCGTTTATTTTAGATGATGTAAAAGGAGCGATTCTTTATGATATCCAGGCCCAAAAAACTGCCGGTGTTTCTTCTTTTATTTTGAAGAATGTACAGGATGTAAACATTAGGCAAACTATCGGTGTGAAGGATACTTTTATTAAAAAGGCATCCAGGAAAGATTTATAAGTAATGTGTTTAAAGTTATTTGAAAAATATGCTCTCAAAAAAAATAGTGCTTGTTTGTTTAAATCTCGTTTTAATTAACATCTTTTGCTTTGCCCAGGTTAAATTGCCAAAGCAAATTGACCGATGGTGCATACAGCCTGATGGATCCATAGAATGGAATATTAACAGTCGCCTGCCGCATAGTGATCATATTGAAATGAGCGGTCAAAAAGTTTCTCTCTGGATGGAATATGGTGTTGACAGTAATGCAAAACCGTGGTTTGTAAGAACTATGGTTTTTCCAACCTTCCGGTTGTTGCCTGTTCGCACCATTGCTTCCATGATGTATAATATTAATGATGACGACCTTCCGAGAATTTTAATCAATGATAAATTATTAAAAGCGGGGGTTTATAATGCAACGATATCAAATGACCAGCCTGAAAAAGCAATCTGGATTCGGCATAAAGGCATTATGGATGTGTATAGTGAAATAGGAAAAGACGGTCTTTTAAAATTAAAAAGAACCTTTTTCCCCTCAGTAGATAGACCAATGGCTATTGAAAAATTAGTATTCACTAATGCAGGTAAACAGCCATTGAAAATTGAAATGGAGTATATGTTCCGCGAAGTGAAACCTGCGCCTGAAGTCTGTAGTGGCGGACAACATAGCTTTATTGTTTCTACCGTTAATGATGGATTGAAAACTGTTGCGCCAGGCGATTCTGTGATGTTTGCAGTTACTTATCAGGCAGTTAATCAAAAAGCAGATATCATCAAAGCGGATGTTGCAGCAGAAGAAAGAGCAAGAAAAAAAAGAGTTGATGAGATTCAGTCATTACTCGTGCTGGAAACTCCGGATACGACTCTGAATACCATGTTTGCTTTTGCTAAAATAAGAGGAACAGAAAGCATCTACAATACGAAAGGCGGATTCATGCATAGCCCGGGAGGTTTGCGTTATTATGCCGCTATCTGGGCCAATGACCAGGCGGAATATATTAATCCGTTCTTTGCTTTTTTGGGAGATGATATTGCCAACCGGTCTGCAATGAATGCTTACCGCATGTTTGCCAGATATATGAACCCAGATTATAACCCAATACCCAGTTCAATAATTGCAGAAGGCGATGCCACATGGAACGGCGCCGGCGACAGAGGAGATATGGCAATGATTGCTTATGGTGCAGGCAGGTATGCGTTGGCGTTAGGTAATGTTGATTCCGCAAAAGTTTTATGGCCATTAATAGAATGGTGTCTCGAATATTGTAAAAGAAAATTAAACGATGAAGGCGTTGTATGGAGCAATAAAGATGAACTCGAAGGAAGATTTCCTTCGGGCAATGCCAACCTTAATACAAGCTCTTTATATTATGATGCTTTGCGGTCTGCTGCTCTTTTAGGAAAGCAATTAGGCGTGCTAGTTAGTCAATCCAAGAAATATAAAAAAGAAGCAACACAGCTTCGTGCTAACATTGAAAAATATTTTGGCGCCACCGTTGAAGGCTTTAAAACGTATCGTTATTACAAAGGCAATGATAAATTGCGTGCATGGATTACCACGCCGTTGGTAATGGATATTTTTGAAAGAAAAGAAGGTACCGTTGCTGCTTTGTTCTCCCCACGTTTGTGGACAGAAGATGGACTCGCTTCTCTCGCAGGTGATAAAACATTTTGGGATCGCTCCACTTTATATGCTTTGCGTGGAGTATTTGCCGCAGACGAAACAGAAAAGGCTTTTAGATTTTTAAAATATTATTCCGAAAGAAGATTGCTTGGTGAGCATGTTCCTTATGCAGTAGAAGCGTATCCTGAAGGCAACCAGCGCCAGCTATCCGCAGAGAGCGGATTGTATTGCAGAATATTTACGGAAGGTATGTTTGGCATGCGCCCCACCGGTTTCAATTCATTTAATATAACGCCACACTTACCCGAAGAATGGAACCACATGGCACTAAGAAATATTCATGCATTTCAAAATCAATTTGATCTTGAAATAACAAGAACAGGAAAAGATAAATTAGTGATGACCGTAATAAAAGGCTATCAGAAAAAATTATACATTATCAAAGAAGGAGCCACCAAAGAGATTAAATTATGATGTAAGAAAGCTGTATCGACGCTTATATCACACAGTGGGCAAACAAAAAAAACGGTTTTTACATAAATAATCAACATGCTGAAAAAACTTGTATCAGTGATTGGAGTTACGGTTTGTATCAATTTTAGTATAATGGCGCAAAAAACAAACACGCCAAAATCCAACACGGATATTGTTGAAAAAAATAATGCTACGCATATTGCCCGCATAACCAAAGATTCATTAGTTGTTATTTCCGGAAGTACTTATTCATACTCCGTTGATACGCCTGAGGACAGCGGATTGGTTTCAATAAAGACGGGAGTACAGCAACTTCTTATGCAGCTTACATCCAAAGACGGATCTGCCCAATCATATAGGATTATTGATAAAGACGGCAGCACAAAGAATGATGGCGATTTGGAAACCGGTGATCATCTTGAAGTAACATCACAAGATAAAAAAGTCAATAAGATTTATTACATAATAACACAGCCAATGGCAATTGCCGGACAGCTTCTTTTAGAGAAAAATAAAATAACCGTTAATACAACTAGTGATCTAACGCTTTATTTTACAACAGGCCAAAGAAGCCCGAATACAACTGTAAGAATTTATCTTCCTCAGGGTATCAATGTAACGGCCGACAATACTACCGTAAATGTAATTGGCCGTGGCGATGTAAAATTGAAAGAACTCGCCACACAATCTATGGGGCGGCTGGGCACTAACTATCGTTATATGAAAGTGGGCAATTTTGTCGTATCGAAAAATCATGCCGGAGGTTCTGTTCTTCTATTCAAACATCTTGACCTGAGGCCCGCCAATGGCTCCGACCTCAAAATAGTGATCCATAATGTGAAACTGGATAAAGCAGGAAAGTATCCTTTCAAAGTAATTTACAATACCTCACAGCCTGAGGTACTTACCAGCGGAGGCATTGGCGCTGAAACCACTGTACTCACTGCTACTAATACCATTGCTGATTTTGAAAGAGTATTGGATAAAAATCTTCAATACAATGAAACGCAGGATACTTATACAAAACTAGATTTTAGATGGGGCACAAATGTTCCTTCTAATGTTCAATTGATGCAATCATTGGATAAAGGAAAAACCTGGAAACTTTCTTCATCGAAAGTGGATTACAAAAACGCCAGGGCTACCATTTCCCAGCTATTGCCAAATAAGCTATACACTTTTAAACTTTCAGTGAAAAATGGCGTGCACAAAGGATTTTCAAACAACGTGCAATTTTATTCAGGCAAAATGGATGTAAAGAATTTTGGAATTAACGGCAATGGCAAAGAAGATAATACTGCGAAAATAAATGAAGCCATTGAATACCTGCATCAGCTTGGAGGCGGCACGCTTCTTTTTAGCGATGGCGTTTATAATGTGCGTACGGTTCATTTGAAAAGCAATGTGTATCTCTATGTTCAGAAAGGAGCTACTATTAAAGCGCTTAAAGGAAATGATGCGCCGGAAGCCACCTGGTTCAGTGATAAGAAATATCGATCAGGCCTTTCCCCAACGGATTCAGGCCCTTATGATAATCCTGAAAACTGGCTGACCAAGCAGGATGTGGGACATCATTATTTTAGAAACTGCATGTTCTTTGGCGAAAGATTGGACAATGTAAAAATCATTGGTAACGGCCTTATCACCGGTGATGGCAATTTGGTAAACAGTGATAAAGTGATGAACAATGCGCCTGACAACCGTGCTGATAAAATGTTTGTGATGAAGCTTTGTACCCATGTAGAGATTGGAGGCATTCAACGCCAGGAAGATCTTTGGTACGATGAAAAAAGGGATGAGCCTTATTATATCAACAAAGATGGCTCAAAGGATTTTGACACGGACAACATGTTGAAGATAGAGCGTGCCGGGCATTTTGCCTTGCTCGCCACCGGTACGGATACGCTCAATGTGCACGATACGTATTTTGGCAAATACAATCAATCCAATGTGCGCGATATTTATGATTTTATGGCTTGCAATTTTGTAAGGGTTACCAATATTTATTCCAAAGTAAGTTCCGATGATATCATCAAACCGGGTTCTGATTGTTCATTAGGATTCACACGGCCTGCAAGGAATTATAAAGTGCGTAATATTATTGGCGATACCAATTGCAATCTTTTCCAGATAGGTTCCGAAACGGCAGATGACATCATGGATGTTCATGTTGACAATATTTATGTGCTGGGCGCCAACAAAGCTGGCTTCTCCATTTCTACGAATGATGGAGCCAAGATAAAAGACATACATCTCAATTGCGGGCATACCGGAAGTATTCATTCACGCTCTAAAATGTTTAGAACTACGACGCCTTTTTTTATTTCTATTTCCAATCGCGGACGAATCCTTGGTGCTGATGTATCTCGATTTAAATTTACTGAAAATGGAGTGAAGCATAATGAACTTTTGGTTACCAACGTAAACATTGGGTCTGTCGAAAACATTATCTTAAATGGTGTTGACGTTTCTGAAGTTTACAGCGGTAGTTCTTATGGAAAGAAGGAAAGATGGAAACCTTATGACGGCACCCAAAGGAAAGCAACCGCAATTGTCGCGGGCTATGCGTTGCCGGAATCGTCTGTTGTGGAAGGAGGTTTAACTTTTAATTTGCCCAACGGCCAACACACCGGCTACATCAAAAACATTGAATTCAATGATGTGAATTTTTTATACAAAGGGGGTAATCCTGTTAGCGACACAGCCGCCGCACCGCTGGAGCTGGGCGTAGGGCAATACAATGTGGCCAATCTTAAAGTGCAACCGTCTTATGGTCTTTGGGCGAGGCATGTAAAAGGACTGACCATAAAGGATTGTAGCTTTAATTATGAGAACCGGGACAGCAGATATGTCCTGTTCCTTAACGATGTATTTGGCGCCAAGATATCCTCCGTAAAAATGGTACGAGCAAGAGATAACTTGTCTGTAATAAAATTAAAAAATTCATCTAATATTTCTATTAACAATACTGTTTACTATAACGATACATGGGGAATCGCGCCAACTGAATTACCAGGTACCTATATCGGCCCCAATTAGTAAAAAAAAGCGAGAATTCGCTTATCCTTCTATCTAAATTCTAAGTAACAATATAGCTTTCGGACACGGCGTGGCGATGTGGCGGCATTTGAAAATCGTCAGCCTATAACTGAAGCTAAATTTATCAATAAAAGCTCATGGTTCTATGGCTCGGTGTTATTCGTTGGCTGGAAACCGAAGCTGATTAGCGAACAAAAAGTTCAGAATATTTTCACCGCCCCGTCATATTACCAAACCGGCTAACGGTTCGTTGTTCTTTTTTCGTCATTTACATATTCCAAAATGTCACTTGGCTGGCAGTCTAATGCTTTACAAATTGCCCCTAAGGTGCTAAAGCGTATTGCTTTCGCCTTCCCTGTTTTTAAGATAGAAAGGTTAGATAATGTCAAATCAACTCTTTCAGAAAGCTCATTCAATGAAATTTTTCGCTTTGCCATCATCACGTCTAAGTTTACAATAATTGGCATAGCTTAAATTGTTAAGTCATTTTCAGATTTCATATCTATGGCATTTTGCAAGAGTTTTTCAAATATTGCCGCAGCAGTTGCAAATACGATAGAAACAAAAGTAGTTACGATACAAATGGCAAGAAAACCCGCAGGGTCGTCTTCTTTATTGTGAAATAGTCTTATATATAGTCCCGCTAACACAATTAAAATACTTAGTACGATTGCACAATACTTTATACTCTTTAAAGTCTTAACAGAGTTTGAAGAGAAAACTTTATTTTGTCCGATGTATCCAAGTAATTTGAACGTCTTATACAGTGCAACAAAAAAAGCGATTGATGCTGCGTATCCATATAAGATGAACGGGTCAAAGTAAATGCTGAACAAGTCTAAGTTTGCGGCTCTTCCCTCAGTTAACGGAAACCATAGCAAAATGGTAAGTGCTACAATGCCGATAAGCACGATGACAGACTGAAGAAATACTACTGGAATTATTTTCATAATGATTTTTTATGCTGTAAACATAATAAATAATTATTGATAAACAATAAAAAATTATTGTTTATGGAAAATAGTGGGCGAGTAAACGTCTTTTTGTCTTATCCTGAGTTGTCACAGTTAGGATTACTTCGGTAGGCCGTTACAATGCCCACTAATTAGTTAATTTTTGTTCTTCAAACTTTTGTTAATTGCCAATTCAAGCCCTCTTAATTCTGCCAAACCCCGTAAACGACCGATAGAACTATATCCTGGATTAGTTTTTTTGTTTAGATCATCCAACATCTGGTGTCCATGGTCAGGACGCATGGGAATGGAAATATTTCTTTTCCTCATCAGCAAGCCAATTTCTTTTACTACTTTATACATATCAACATCACCCTCAAGATGATTGGCTTCATAAAAATTTCCTTCCTCACCACGTTTGGTGCTTCTCAAATGTATGAAGTGAATTTGTTTGCCGAAAAGCTGAATCATTCTGACTAAATCATTATCCGCTCTCACACCAAAAGAGCCTGTGCAGAAACACAAACCATTTGACGCAGAAGGAACTGCATCAATCAGTTCCTGCGCATCTTTTTCAGTGCTCATGATTCTTGGTAATCCCAAAATCGGATAAGGCGGATCGTCAGGATGAATCGCCATTTTTAATTCTGATTCTTCAGCGACCGGAATGATTTTTTTCAGAAAATAAAATAAATGTTCTTTTAAATTTCCGACATCAATTCCTTCATAGGTTTTTAATGCCGCAAGAATCTGTTCTTCTGTAAAGCGCTCCTCGCTTCCTGGCAGGCCTATTAAAGTATTGCGATAAAGAATTTCCTTTTCTTCACCAGTCATTTGTTCAAACCGTCTTTTTGCTTTTTCAATTTCATTGATTGAATAATGTTTTTCAGCATTCGGGCGTTTCAATAAAAATAAATCGAAGGCAATAAAAGCTGATTTTTCAAAACGTAAAGCCCTGCTTTTATCAGGCATTTCGAACGAAATATCGGTGCGCATCCAATCGAGGATCGGCATGAAATTATAAGTAACTACTTTTAATCCACAGGCAGCTACATTTCTCAAACTCTCTTTATAATTTTCGATGTATTGCTGAAAATTTCCACAATGTTTTTTGATATCTTCATGAACAGGAAGACTTTCAATTACCGTCCACGACATTCCTGCATCTTCTATCAATTTTTTCCTTTTATTGATCTCTTCTTTTGTCCAGATTTCACCAACAGGAATATGATGTAATGCCGTAACGACGCCGGTGCATCCTGCCTGCCGGATATGTGATAAACTTACAGGATCATTGGGTCCATACCAGCGCATGGTTTGTTCCATCAACGCATATTTTTCTTCATTCACGGTTTAATAATTTTTTACAGCAAAGGAACAAATATGGCGAATTTTAAAATGATCAGTTGAAACTTATTGTACCATGAAGATAGCATGTACCGGTTTGAGATAACCTACAAACAAATGAAGATTTTAGTCTTTATTGTCCTAACCAAATGTTTTAAAATTCGTCAATATTTAACTTGATTATTTTAATTGAAAGGCAACTACTTTTTTTGCATTGAAAGTAGGCACGTATAAAATTTTTTTAGCCTGGTCGAAAGAAATATCGGCAGTGTTCATTTTTTCTGTGTGTGAATCCAGTAAAGTGTCAATATGGCCAGACGCAGTAACATAAAAAATGTAGCCGCTCCATCCTGTGAGAATAAAGTCGCCATTACCCACATCCTCCAGTCCGTCTATGCCTTGTGGCATCTCGGCAATTTTTGTTATGTTTTTATTTTTATCTGCTTTAATAAAATGTTTGCCCTCGCCAATATAGAGATCCTCACCAATTGCCTTTAACCCATTTACACCTTTCAT
>Ga0157371_10005836_pt1 | contig 10301 bp, 10 predicted proteins | sample C45metaG_FD_113462 | JGI IMG/M metagenome (GOLD analysis project Ga0157371, IMG submission 113462) | Corn rhizosphere microbial communities from Kellogg Biological Station, Michigan, USA - C4-5 metaG | ecosystem: Host-associated > Plants > Roots > Rhizosphere > Soil | place: USA: Michigan...
AAGTTTGAACTCTATCCTGATTTTTCTACAGGTGGAATGATTGATGTAAGCAATTACAACGATGGCATGCGTGGAGGCAAAGTGCGCGTGCGTGCTACCATTGAGGAAGTTGATAAAAAAACAATCGCTATCAAAGATGTTCCTTTTGGAACCACCACCACGCAGTTGATTGACAGCATCATCAAAGCAAACGAGAGCGGCAAAATAAAAATTAAAAAAGTAACCGACAACACGGCTGCCAATGTAGAAATTACCGTTGATCTGGCCCCCGGAATTTCTCCTGATATTACCATTGATGCATTATATGCTTTTACTGATTGTGAGATTTCTATTTCTCCAAATGTATGTGTGATAGAAGGACAAAAGCCAAGATTTGCAGGTGTTTCAGAGCTTCTTAAATTTTCGGCGGATCATACGCGCAATTTATTACAACAGGAGCTTGAAATTAAGCTTCGCGAGCTGCAGGAAAAATGGCATTACACGTCATTGGAAAAAATATTTTTTGAAGAAAAGATTTACAAGGAATTAGAAAAGAAACATGAGACGTGGGAGAAAGTAATTACAGCAATTGACAAGGCTTTTATTCCTTTCAAAAAAATGTTGCAAAGAGAAGTAACGCGTGAAGATATTTTGAAACTAACCGAGAAGCCGGTAAGAAGAATTTATAAACTGGACATTGATGATCTGATCAGGCAGATAAAATCTTTGGAAGATGATATTGCTGAAGTAAGGCATCACCTTGAATTCCTTACCGAATATGCGATTTCTTACTATGAAGAATTATTAAAAAAGTTTGGTAAAGGAAGAGAGCGAAAAACTGAGATCAAATTGTTTGACGTCATCCAGGCAAAAGCCGTAGCAATTGCAAATACAAAAATATATGTGAACCGGTCAGAAGGCTTTATTGGCACAGGTTTGAAGAAAGATGAATTTGTTGCAGATTGTAGCGATCTTGATGACATCATTGCTTTCACTAAATCGGGAAAGATGAAAGTAGTGAAAGTGGCAGATAAAGTTTTCATCGGAAAAGATATAATTCATGTGGCGGTATTCAATAAAAGTGATGACCGTACTACCTACAACATGATCTATGCTGATGGAAAAAAAGGAATCAGTTATGCAAAGCGTTTTAATGTAACCGGCGTTACCCGCGATAAAGAATACGATCTTACCAAAGGAGATGAAAAAAGCAAGGTTCATTATTTTTCTGTGAATCCAAATGGTGAAGCTGAAGTAGTTCGCATTCTTCTCACGCCCGGATGCAGCGCACGAAATAAAGAACTGGATTTTTATTTCGAAACAATGGAAATAAGAAGCCGCAGTAGCATCGGAAACCAGGTTACAAAATATCCGGTCAAGTCAATTAAAATGTCAGAAAAAGGAAGATCAACGCTGGATAAAAGAAAGCTTTGGTTTGATGAAACTTTCGGGAGATTGAATACAGAAGAGAAAGGAAAACCGCTCGGCGATTTTGATGGTGATGATAAAATTTTGGTGATCTACAAAGATGGAAATTATGAGATTACGAGTCAGGAACTAACCCAACGTTTTGATGTGGACTCAATTGAGCTAATTGAAAAATTTGACCCTGAGAAAATAATTACTGCTGTATATCTTGACAATGAAAAACTTCAATACAATGTAAAGCGTTTTAAAATCGAAACCAATACATTGAATAGTAAATTTCTTTTCATAAAAGAAGGCCCGGATAATCGTTTAATAAAAGCTACTACCGCTGATGAGCCTGTGCTTCAAATGCAATCAGGACGTGGTTCGCAGATCAGAAAAGCAAAAATAAAATTGCATAAAGTCGTGGATATTATGGGCTGGCGGGCTATCGGGAATAAATTAACTGATTATTCAAAATCAGATCAGATGGAATGGGTAGAGCCGGAAAAACCTTCTTCTCAAACTGAACTTTTTGAATAAAATTCTGAAATAAAAATGCAAACTATTTCTTGCTTTACTCCAAAACAAAAAATAAACGCAGCGAAAAATATTCGCTGCGTTTGACTCCTGTATTCACATTTAAAAAACCAATTAAAACGTTACATCGTTACATGCTCTTTCTTATTCTTTGAACCTGTTGTTGTATTTGAATTAGAGCTTGTGTTCATGTTGGTATTTGTATTTTCCGTATTCATCGAATTTGAAGTGTGTGTGTTATCCCAAACACGCAAATTATTTTGAACATGACTTACACCTGTTACATCTTCAGCAAGATCTTCTGCCCTGTGTTTTGAATATCTCGAATCAACATGTCCATTCAAAGTAACTTCATTTCCATTTACTTCCACATCAATATCTGATGCATCCAAAAATGAATCATCGCTTAATTTATCAGAAACATCCTCTTTGATCCTCTCTTGGGAGCGTGTATAATTTTTCGGTCCCTTTCCACGATGTTCGCCATTATGTCTTTCATCGTATCTTTCATCTCTGTTGCGGCGTCGTTGCGCGTCATCATCTCCAAACCATGAGGCTACTTCATCTTTTGTTTTATCCCACCAGTTGCGGTCTTGCTCACGGTAATTATTGTATCGGTCGTTCCAGCCTTCATTCCTGTAACGATTGTTGTCATTATTCCAGTTGCTGTCACGGTCGTAATCATTACTGCGCATGTAATCATTCCTGTAGTTGTAATAATCGCCTCTGAAATTATTCCTGATATAATCGTTGTCGTTATACCTGTTGCGATTCATATAATCATTGTTGTAATTATTCCACTTGTTATAATCACTCATATAATCGCGATCATTCCAGTAATTTCTGTTAAGGTCATTCGTGTCGTAAGAGCCACGATTGCTGAATTTATCATTATAATAATTCCGGTTCATTTGATTGCCTCCACTCGAATAACCTCTTTCCCTGTCGCTATATTGAGTATCCCTGTTTTCCGTATTGTATCCGCCCCAGTCATCAGAACGGTTGTAAGTTCTGTCCCAATTATTATCGTAGTTTCTTTCATTCGATGAAGAACGGTTATCATCACGATAACGATGGCTTCTATTGTAATCTTCCATAAAATGTTTTGTTTAGATTAAATAATTATCTGCAAGAAAAAATTATTCCTGTTTTCAAAAAGTTGCACTGAAAAATTCTTTTGCTTAAAGAATAAATTATCTTTTATTGAAAATCTATCTGGAACAATTACAGCCTTTTAATTATATAAAAGTTTATTAACGATTGTCGATGGTCTAAAAGAAAAAAAAGTTTTGGTTTGTTGATATCTTTCTACACTACTCAAATGTTTTTAAAAATATTTTGCAGAACAGTATATTTTTTTACCTGTTTATTTTTAATGGTTGCTGAAAAAAATTAAAAGTATTTCTTCGTTTACTGTAAAAACGGTAATTATTTTTTCTTCTTTTTTGAAGGTGGAGTTGATTGATTTTGCTGGCTCTGATCAACAGAATCATCCATGCTTTCTGGCATTCTGTTACTCAATTTTGATTCATCAATATTGCCCTTCTCATCAAGGATTGGGTTTGGAACAGGTTCATGCCCTTCTGGAGTAATTTGGTTAAATACTTTTTCGATATGTACCCATTTTCCATCTTTCCATTTTAATCCTTCATAATCACCATCGGGAATGTAAGTATATTTTTTTTGAGGTTCACCGGTTTCAGAAATTAAGTGCTCATAAATGATGATATCCATTTCATTGTCGTAGGTCAAACGCGGTCCCGCATTTTTTTTATACTCCATTACATAACGGGCAATAGATTTTTTTTTCAAACTATTATCCTGGAAACTGAAATAAGGCCCTCCAAAAACCGGTTCTCCATCTTGAAAAGTAAGTATCTCTATAAATTTCCTGTCGCTGTTCAGGTTATTGTCATCAAAACCAAGTAATGTGTAAACATTCTTCCCAAAAGATTTTTCCTCGATGATTTTGTAATACAAAGCGCCGATCCACGCCCGATTGCTGGTAATGGTATCATCAATATTATTAATCAAATCTGTTTTATCAATCAAAGGAAAAAGTTTCAGCGATCCATCAGCAGTTTTCATTTGTATCGCTCCATGTTGTCTTATCACTTCCGGGCCTATCACTAATTGCCAGGTAAAAATTTTAAAAGAACTATCTGCCGGAATTACTTTCGCAATTGAAACTAATGAATCGAAAGGATAGTAAAATGAATTCTTAATTTGTAAAGCTCTTACGAAAGTTTTCGTAAACTGGCTATCGGCCGCAAACCGTTCTTCAGGATTTCTTCCATTAATAATTTGCTGAGCAAATACTTTTAAAGAGTCTTCTTTTTTTTCTAATAATTTTTTCTCGCTTGTTGTGATTCTTTGTCCAAAAGAAGTATTTGTCAACAGGAAAATTGAAATAAAAAAGATAACAATTTTGCTCATGAAAAAAATTTGGACAAAGAAAACTTTAATTGATATAATTTGTTGTTAAGCGAAAATATTTAACTAAGTTATAATGCTTTAGCAACAGAAATAAGATTGTCGAAAACCATATCAATATCTACATCATCCAAAGGAATATCTTTTCGCGTGGTAGGAAGAAAAATATTTAGGGCAACTCCCAGGTTTCTTCCAAATTTCATATCGCTTAATGTGTTTCCGATCATGATACTTTTCGAAAGATCAATTTTCGGAAAATCTTTCATTGCCTGCAAACCCATACCAGGATTGGGCTTTCGATTTTCACTTTCCATATCAGCGCAAAAATAAATGTGGTCAATTCTTCCTTTTGCATCCTCAATTTCCTGCAGCATGTTTTTGTGAATCAGATGAAGATCTTCAATTTTCGTCAGGCCTTTTGCCACGCCTCTTTGATTCGTTACCATGATGATAATTCCAAATTTTTCATTGAAGATCTTGAGCGCTTCTTTCACTCCTTCATAAAATTTGAATTCATCCCAGGTATGAATATAATCCAGATGTTTTTCATCATTCACAACTCCATCACGATCGATGAAAAGTGTCCAGGAAGGGTTTATATTTTTTAGATTAATGGTCAAGTTTGATTAAAAATTAAGAATGGACAAATAATAATTCAATAAGGTAATAATTTAATAATTTAATAATTCTTCCTGCGCCTTTTTATAATCTTGAGGAATTCCAATATCAATAAAGTATTCGTCCTGTATCATTCCGTAAATCTGTTGTCCTTCTTTTGAATTCACCTTCTTTTCGAGATAATCTTTTTCAAAAGAAAATTTTTCCGGTAATTCTTCCTTTAAAAATTCTGCAACGTTCAAAGCATAAACACCACCATTGATCAAACCAGCTGTATAATATTGTTTTTCTTTAAAACTTTTTACAGAGTTATCATCATTTAATTCAACAACTCCGTATCTGTCAAAATAATGCATCGGCTTCAAAGCCAATGTACATGCAGCATTGATTGACTCATGAAAAGATGTAAAAGATTCTACATCAATTTTAAAAAGTGTATCACCATTGCAAATCAACACATTTTTTTCAGTTGATTTTTTACACGCTAATCTGATAGCACCACCGGTTCCGAGCGGTTCATTTTCCAGGGAAATCCGGTAATTAAAATGAGCGCAATTTTTTTGCAAATACGCTTCAATGATTTCATGCTGATATCCAACACTAAAAATAAGACTTTCAATTCCATTTTTTTCCAGATACTGGATAAGATAATTAAGAAAAGGCTTTCCGGCAACAGGAGCCATGCACTTTGGAACATCAGAAATTACAGAACGCAACCTCGTTCCTAATCCTCCGGCAAGAATAATCGCTTCATTAATCATTGGTATCTGCAAAATAAATTTCTTCCACAAACTGGCAAATAATATGTCCCAGCATAATATGACTTTCCTGTATTCGGGGCGTATCCTCTGAAGGAACATTGATCAGAAAATCTGCCAGCTTTTTTAATTTTCCTCCCGAAGCACCTGTGAACGCAATGGTTGTCATATTTTTTTCTTTCGCAACTTCAAAGGCTTTGACAATATTTTTGCTGTTGCCTGAAGTGCTCAAACCCACTAAAACGTCCCCTTCATTTCCGGTTCCTTTTACCAGCCTCGAATAGATGACGTCATAGCTGTAATCGTTTGCCACGGCGGTGATATAAGAAGTGTTGCAATGTAAAGCTTCGGCGGGAAGCGCGTCTCTGTCAGTGTAAAATCTTCCTGAAAATTCAGCCGCAAGGTGTTGGGCATCTGCGGCACTGCCTCCATTGCCACAAAACAAAACTTTGTTTCCTTTTTCAAATGCATTGACGATCACATTTACACAATCATTTACCGTCTGCATTAATTGATCATCATTCAGCATTTTTGTTTTTACATCTATTGATGACTGAATGATATTTTTTATTTTATCCATGATAATTTTTAAAAGCAGATTGATTTATTTTTTCAAACCTTTCAGTAGAAATATCTCTACCTTCCCATAATCCATTAAGCTCCTCAATGGCCATTATTTTTTTACTAATGAAAGTTTTTCATACACACCACGTTGATAATCCGTTTTTGATAAAAGTATAATTTCTCACTTCTCCTCCAAACTTTTTTAATTCTTCAATTACGTTGTGCCGGCTATTTCCCGGGCAATAAAATATCATAAAGCCTCCGCCGCCCGCGCCACTTATTTTTCCTCCGGTTGCTCCTGCTTTTTTTGCTGCTTCATAAATTTCCTCGATCCGGCTGTTGCTGATGTTGTGAGCCATCCTTCTTTTTTGTTGAAAACCAAAATCCAATATTGCGCCAAATTCATCCAGCTTTCCTTTTAGCAAAGCTTCTTTCATCATTCGGGCCTGCTCTTTTAACTGATGCATCGCCTCGATACTTTTTTCATTTTTCGTGTTTACATTCTTCACCTGCTCATCAATGATCGTTGCGCTTTCACGGCTCGTTGCAGTAAAATAAAGAACTAAGTTATTTTCCAACTCATGCAGGTATTGCGATTTGATGCGAAGCGGATTTACGATCACTTTATCTTCTTCATAAAATTCCATAAAATTAACGCCACCAAACATCGCCGCATACTGATCTTGTTTGCCCCCGGTAAGTTTCAGATCATTTCTTTCAATCTCATACGCATAATGCGCAATGTCATAATCGCCCAAAGGAAGTTTCAGCCACTCTACAAAAGCACCGAGAATCGCAACAACTAAAGTAGATGAGGTTCCCAACCCTGAACCAGCAGGTGCATCTACAAAAGTTGATAAACGGAATCCGGAAATTGGTAATTCATAATCTTTATAAATGCGATTATAAACACCTTTCAACAGATCAAGTTTGCCATCAATTGGCAATTGATCGGCACGTTCAAATTGCTGTTTTTCGTTTCTGTCTAATGCTTCTACAATTATTTTATTTTCTTCAAGCGGCTCAATATTCGCATAAGCAAAAAGCGAAACTGTTGCATTTAAGATAGCGCCGCCAAACTGGTCACTGTAGGGACTTACATCAGTTCCGCCACCTGCAAGCCCAATGCGCAATGGAGCTTTACTACGATAGATCATTCAGGTAAATTTCTTTTAAATATTGTGAGGGTGTCAAGGAGGGCGAACTGGACTGGAAGTCTTTTATGTTTCTTGTAATAAAATATTGCATGTCAGCTTTCAATGCAAGAAAATATAGAAGGCCATCTTCTATATCCTTGAATTGCTCCAACGAATAGGAAAGTATCTCTTTTCTAAAAGTAATAAAATTTAATACCTTGGCTGCTTCCCTGATTATTGGTAATGTTTTAGATTTGCTCTTTTCCAAAAAATAAATGGTAGTAGCAAGAACACTTTCTGAAATAAATAATTGAATTTTATTTTCTTCAGCTAAATTGAAGATTTTACCTATTACCTCTAATTCTCCAATTCGTTCAAGAGTATAATCAATCAAAATATTTGTATCAGGAAATAATTTATTTACCATATTTTGATTGTAGATATTCATCGCGCATTTTTTCTAATTCAGCATCAGATATATCAACTGGATGGGTAAATTTTCTAATGCGATCAGTTATAGTCTCACCCTTATTTTCATACTCGAAACTTTTTACAAGGCGGTTTAAATAGCTTTCCACTAACTCAGACAGGCTTAACTTTCTCTTTGCACTTTCTTTCTTTGCACGTGCTACAATTTGGTCGTCAATATCTAAAGTTAACTTCGTTTTCATCACTTACTTTTTATAAAGTTACGTAAATTCATTTTGATTACCTGTTGTGGTAATCAAACATATTTAAAATTGTCTTCACCATATTTTCCCAACTGAATTTTTTCTTTTCTTCACGCAGTTGTGGTAAAAAGAAATCTTCTCCCAATTCAAAATATTCTTCAATCTTTTTAGCAATACTGTGTGCATTCGGCTCTGCAATTAATCCGGTTTTTTTATCGGCAACCATTGACGGCAGACCGCCAACATTGGTAACGATCATTGGCTTTTCAAAATGATAGGATAGCGGAGTGACACCACTTTGCGTTGCATTCCGGTAGGGTTGTATCACACAATCTGCAGCACATAAATAATATTTCACTTCACTGTTAGGAATAAACTGTGTGTGTAAAACCAAATGATCTTTTATTTGCGGATCAGTCAGTAATTCGTCATAATTCTTTTCATCTTCATAAAATTCTCCTGCAATCAGGAGCTTTAAATTTTTGATGTTTTGTTCTTGAATTACTTGTTTAAAAGCGTTCAATAAAATATCCAATCCTTTGTATTTTCTGATGAATCCAAAAAATAAAATCACTTTATCTTCTTCAGGAATTCCTAATTTTTTTCGCGCCTCTTTTTTTGAAATGATGGTTCCGAAATTATCGTACAAAGGATGTGGAACTAATTTGGCCGGTTTGTTTTTTGCAAACACTTTTAAATCAGCCAGAACTTTTTCACTCATCGTGATAAAAGCATCAACCGGTTTGATAAAATATGTTGTAAACATTTTATCGCCCGGTCTTTTTTCATGTGGCGAAACATTATCAGCAATGCAAATAATTTTGGTGTGATGATTCTTTTTTACTCTTCTTAAAATCGTGCCGAGACATGGTCCCATAAATGGCAGCCAATATCTTACCACAATCACATCAGGCTTTAATTTTCGTAATTCATTTCCAACTTGGACCCAGTTGAAAGGATTAACAGAATTGATTTTTATTTTAATAGGGATCCCTTCCGGCGCCGGTTCTGAAGAATATTGTGTTTTTCCCGGAAAAAGAAAAGAAGGATATTGATAGGAGAATGTATAAATAGTTGTATCAAATCCTTCATCAATAAATTCTTTGGCGAGCCGTTCATTAAACGTTGCAATTCCGCCGCCTCGCAAAGGATACGCGGGACCGATAATGATTATTTTTGAATGTTGAAGGTTCAAGGTTGAAGAAAGCTTACATAGTAAACAAACAAATAAAGAGGAATTTTATTTTCCATTAGCACATCAGCTAATCGGCTCATTAATCTATTTTCTCTTCAATATAATAATGATTTCTTTCAGGGCCGTTTCTTGCAATCAATTCCCCAAGAAATCCTGCAAGAAAAAGCTGCGAACCAATAACCATCGCTACTAACGCGATAAAAAATAACGGCCTTTGTGTCATTCCGGTTTGATCAAAAAAGAATTTGCTGATAGCAAGGTAGAGAAAAACAATAAAGCCAAATAGAAAGGTGAGCGTTCCCCAAAGCCCGAAAAAATGCATCGGATTTTTTCTGAATTTTCCCACAAACATGATCGAAGCGAGATCCAAAAATCCGTTGACAAACCGGTTCCATCCAAATTTGGTAACACCATATTTTCGCGGTCTGTGTTCAACTACCTTTTCTCCAAATTTCTTGAACCCCGACCATTTAGCAATTAATGGAATATAGCGATGCATTTCTCCATACACTTCAATGCTTTTTACCACTTTGTACTTGTAAGCTTTTAGTCCGCAATTAAAATCATGGAGATAAATTCCGCTGGCTTTCCTGGTAGCAGCATTGAATAATTTAGAAGGTAAATTTTTAGTGAGTTTACTGTCGTATCTTTTTTTCTTCCAGCCGCTCACAATGTCGAAATCCTCTTCCAGCACCATTTTGCGAAGTTCGGGTATTTCATCAGGGCTATCCTGTAAATCAGCATCCATTGTGATCACTACCTGGCCTTGCGCCATTTTAAATCCTTCATTCAGTGCGGCACTTTTCCCATAATTTCTTTGAAATTTAATTCCCTTTAGCAAAGGATTTATTTGATGCAATTCTTCGATTACTTTCCAGGAACGATCGGTACTTCCATCATCGACCATAATGATCTCATAGTTGTAATTATTTTTTTCCATTACGCGCCTGATCCATGCTTCCAGTTCGGGCAAAGATTCTTCTTCATTAAAAAGGGGAAC